>ENA-OSEY01002566-OSEY01002566.1-marine-metagenome-genome-assembly--contig:-NODE-2566-length-11690-cov-2.066305_pt1 | contig 11690 bp, 13 predicted proteins | sample MGYA00248465_ERZ534230 | MGnify/ENA primary metagenome ERZ534230 (study PRJEB26409, sample SAMN06344110) | marine metagenome | isolation source: Sea water from surface | place: Atlantic Ocean:Southern... | reverse complement strand
AAATCCCGGTCACACTGTGGCCGGGGTTTTTTTGTTGGTCTTCATGAAAATCTGGAGTGATTTGCTGGCTCTTTCCGTCTGGGATAATGGCAGCTCCCTCACGGAACAGCGCCACACAAGGCTAATTCCGACGCTAGCCGAACTGGATATTCACGGCCTTAACACGCTGGTATTCTGCGCCCATGCAGCCTCCAGCCACACCTCAATCGTTGCCCGATCTGGCTGTGAGCGTGGTGCTCCATTTCAGTCCACTTGAACAGCTCCGGGCCCTGTTGGACTCGATCAGTCGCGCCGCCTTGAAGGCCGAGCTGCGTCACGTCGAAGTGGTCTGCGTGGACCACAGTTGCGATGCTGACTACGCCGCCAGTTCACAGTTATTTGTCGAGGCTTACAGTGCGCCAACCGATGACACCAGTGACCTGCAGATCAGTCTGCTAAAGCCAGCAACCAATCGGGGTTATGGGGCGGGCCATAACCTCGCGATGGCCAAGGTGGAAAGTCACTTTCATCTTATTTTGAATCCTGACGTGGAGCTGGCGACTGATGCGTTCAAGTTGGCGCTGGATACGTTAAAAGAGCAGCATGAGGTTGTGTTGCTGGCGCCTCAGGGATTCAGTCCGTCGGGTGAGCCAGCGTTTCTGGCAAAGGCCTATCCCTCCGTTTGGGTATTGGGACTGCGGTCGTTGGTACCACATTGGTTAAAAATCCGATCGGGCGGCGCGTTGGCGCGCTACGAGATGCGAGACAAACCGAGCGAGACGACGCTAAGGCCGATTGAACTAGCCTCCGGTTGTTGCATGTGGGTGAGACGCACTGTTTTTGACGAAGTCGGGGGGTTTGACGAGTCCTACTTCCTGTATTTTGAGGACTACGATCTGTCACTGCGGTTCGCTGGAAAGGGCGCTGTGATAGAGCACAGGGACATCCGCATTGTGCACCATGGTGGTGGTGCGTCGCGGAAGGGCTTCCAGCATATCCGCTGGTTCGTTGGCGGCGCGGCACGGTTTTTTAACCACTGGGGCTGGCGATGGCTCGGGTAAGCGCTGAAGCCATGAGATACTGCGCCAATGGCTGAGTCAGAACCGAATCCAGTGGCTACCCAGGACGGACTGTGGAAGGCGGAGTGCGCTCGCCGAACCCTGCTCAGTCACCTCGGTATCACACCACTGGTCAGTCGGTTTGATCCCGTAGCCGCCAAGCCGGCTCAACGACTTGGCGTGCCGACTGGCTTTAACGATGTAACGTCTATGGATGACCCCGCGACATCGAACAGCGATGATGAGATGCGGGCCGAACAGCTTCGGGAGATGTTGCGTGGCGATGCGAACGAGGGCGCATCGGCTGAAGAGGCAGATGCTATACCCCGGGCGCCCGCTGAAGAAGCTGGCGATGCAGCCGCCGACTGCAGTGAACCGCCAGCCATATCATGGCGCGATGTGACGTCAGATACGCCCTTCTCACTTTTGTTCGTCGCCAGCGATGATGTCCTGTGGGTTGAGGTGCTCGAAGATCAGCTCCTGCGACAGGAGCAGCTACAGTTGATCACCGCCATGGCGCGCGCCATTCGGGGCGCGTCGGTACGCTGTGTCCATCAGCAGTTTGATTGGCCCCCAGCCGCAGGTTCTGCCATCGCGGCGGCCGGGGGAGTGAATGACATGCTCTCGGGCTTTCTGCAGCGGCTAACCAGCGATCATGCGACTCGGCATCTCGTGCAGCTCGGTGATTGTCAGGTGATCCCCGACTGTAGTCTCTTGATTCACCGGGTGCCCTCTAGTCTCGAGATGCTGAGGGAGGGCTCGCTCAAGCAGTCCGCGTGGTCCGTATTGAAACTACTGCGTACCGGTGACTGATTCGCAAATATCGCTGCGGGCACTGAGCGATCCCGCAGACCTAGAGCCGTTACAGCCACTTTATGAGCACTCGGATGGGCCCTCATGCAGTTTTTTGCAGGGCCTGCTGGATCAGTCTCACTGTCGGGCCTGGTGCCTCGTGAGGGACAACCAGCCGGTCGCCGCGATCTGGTATCAGTGCGTGGCAGAGCGGGCGGAAATGGTTGATCTCAGGGTGCTCGCTTCCGAGCGGCGTCAGGGCCTTGGCCGTCAGTTGCTCTGGGCCTCGTTGACTGCGCTTGGGGATGTCGGTGCGGTCGAGCTGGAGGTGCGCTCATCCAATGTGGCAGCGCGGGCACTCTATGAGTCGCTGGGTTTCAGTGAGACGGGCTTGCGACCCAAGTACTACGCCACCCCTGACGGCCGTGAGGATGCGATACTGATGACGCTTACACTCAATCACGGTGGTAGCGCGACGTGAGCGCAGTATCCGACACGCTGGCGGCCGCTGATCTAGGGTCGCACATTGATACGGGTGGGTCTGAGCATCATTGCCCTTACAGGGAGCGCTGAATGTGAACATTGTTGAGACCGATTATTGGTGCCTCATGTTGCCCCCGGAGTGGTCAGCAGAGGAGGAAGAGGGCAGTGTGCTGATCACCGATCAGGATGGCATTGGTGAGCTGGCGATTACCACGCTGGTCCGCGAGCTCGACGAGGCGCCAGAAACCAGTCTTTCAGAAATCGCTCAGATGGAGTCGCCCGAGGTCAGCAGCTGGGCCACCGCCGCATTTGGTGATTTCTCGGGCGTCACGGGGCAGTTCACCGAGGAGGGGGCGGTATTGCAGGAGTGGTACCTCAGCCACGGCGTCGCGCTACTGTATTGCACCTATGCCTGTGATGCCGAGGACGCGGGCATGGATATGCCGGCGGTGGAGGAGATTCTCGGCACGCTGGTGCCGGGAGATGCGCTGCTAGTTGGTTAGCTGAAACCCACTGAACAGGTGGGGCAAGCTGCCGGTCTAGGAAACGGTCCCGGTGACCCGCACCCGCTTACTCCCCGCAACTGGCGCCTCGGCCTGCGCTTTGGCGCGCTGTTCAATGCTGCTATCGATCTGGTTCTTGAGCGCAATAAGGAACCCCGTCACTAGAAACGCACCGGGTGGGAGGATCGCCACCAGAAAGGGGTAGTCCACGTTAAAGACCTGCCAGCGCCAGGATTCCGCTCCCGCCCCGAACAACAGTTGCATGTCGGCAAAGAGTGCGCCTGTGCCGAGGAGTTCGCGTATCGCTCCCAGCAACACCAACACGGCACCGAACCCGACGCCCATGATGAAGCCATCATAGAGGGCAGCAGGTAGCGCATTTTTACGGGCAAACGCATCGGCGCGGCCCAGAATGATGCAATTGGTTGTGATCAGCGGTAGGAAAATACCGAGAATCTGATAGAGCTCGTAACTGTAGGCCTGCATCAGCAGCTCGGTGACGGTGACCGCCGCGGCAATGATCATCACAAATACGGGTAGCCGGATGGTGTCTGATACCACAGAGCGAATCAGCGACACGGTGGTATTGGAGACCACGAGCACGAACAGCGTCGCCGCCGCTAATCCCAGGGCGTTCACAGTAGAGGCGGTGACCGCGAGTAAAGGGCACAGACCCAACAACTGCACCAGGGCGGGGTTATTCTTCCAAAGCCCGTTCAGCGTCAGTTGGCGATACGAAGTGCTGCTCATGCCGAGTCCGCTTCCGTTTCAAAAAGAGATGCCGCGTTCAGGGTAGCGTATTCGAGTGCTCGGCGCGTGGCGAGGATCACGGCGCGCGGGGTCACTGTTGCGCCAGTAAATTGATCGAACACCCCCCCTTCTTTTGCCACATTCCAGCCGCTCAGTGCCGGGTTGGCGAGGCTGCGCTCGTTGAAATCGAGGATCCAATCAGATTTGCGCAGGTCGACTTTGTCTCCCAGTCCCGGCGTTTCCCGATGGGCTACCACGCGTACTCCCGCCACCGATCCATCTCGGCGCACACCCACCAGCGCGCGGATATCACCGCTGTACCCGTCCCGGGCGGTGGCGGGCAGGATCACGCCAACAACAGTATTTCCCCGCCTCACCCGATAACCCTGACGGCGCTCTCTGATGCCCAGTAGCGCGGTCTCTGCGGCGACCTCAAACACGTCATCGACGATCTCGTTGTCGTGGGTTTCTGGCGGAAAGATCTCTAATAGTTGCCGCGCCTCTGCGCGCCGCACCTCAAAGTCGATTTGTGTTTTGGTGCCGAGGTAGGTCCAGCCGATGGCGACCGACGTGATGGCGGCAAACAGGGCGAGTACCGTACCGCTCAGACCAATCGATGCGAGCCATTTCATGATTCGCGACTCCCGGTGCCGTACACCTTGGGCTGGGTGTAGTGATCGATAAAGGGCGCACAGAAATTCAGGATCAACACGGCGAATGCGACGGCATCGGGGTAATTACCCAACGTACGGATGAGATAAATCAAAACGCCTATCAGCGCGCCGAATATGAGCCGGCCCTTATTCGAGACGGCAGAGCTGACGGGGTCAGTGATAATAAAGAATGCCGCGAACATGGTGGCGCCGCTGAACAGGTGGAACAGGGCGCTGCCGCCGCTTTGGGAGCTGCCGCCGTCATAACCCATGAGCGCGCAGAGAGCGAGTGCGGCGAGCATCGCAATCGGTGCATGCCAGGTGAACACCCGCCGGTACAGCAACCAAGCGCCACCCAGTAGAAAGGCGAGATTGGCCTCGAACCAGCCAATACCTCCCCAGCCGGTGAGTTCAGGGCTGCTGGTGAGCAGATCGTCAAACAGCAGTCCGGTGTTCTGCCGGAGTAAGTCGAGCGGAGTGGCGGCGGTGACCGCGTCAATCGTTGTCGGTGCAAAAAGGTGACGGAAGGTGTCCATAAGGCCCGGCACCTCCGCCAGACCTCTTGGAGAAGCCCAGGCACTCATCTGCACCGGGAAGGAGATCAAGAGCACCACGTAGCCCACCATGGCGGGGTTGAAGGGGTTGTAGCCCAAACCGCCAAAGACCTGCTTGCCGAGTAGCACCGACGTCAAAACGCCGATCGCAATCAGCCACCAGGGGGCGTAGGGCGGCAGCGCAATGCAGAGTAGGGTCGACGTCACGAGCACGCTGAGATCGCCGACTGCGACTTTGGGGTCGCGACCGCGCAGCGCCACAATGGCGTACTCGCACCCGACGGCAATCAGGCCGCCAAAAACGATATTCACCAGCGTGCCGGGTCCAAAGTAAGCGGTCAGCACCACGACCCCGGGCAACGTGGCCAGCAAGACGTCCCGCATGACGGCGGATACCCGGCTCTGTCCCGAGGCGTGAGGCGAGGTGACCTTGAGTAGACTCAAGGCGTTTGCTCCGGTTCTGAAGCCTGCTCCGCTTTACGCGCCTTGGCGCGCTCAATCGCGGCCTGAATGGGATCAGCGCCGTCCTCGGCGGCTTTACTCTGTGCCGCGGCCTTGCGAGCCGCGCGTTTGGCTTCTCTCTCGGCGGCCTCGGTTTCCAGCCGCACTTGCCGCGCTTCGAATCGTTCCCGTGAGTTATCCGAGCGCCGCTTCTCATGCTCGCTGTCGCGAATCTGGCCCTTAGCGGCGCGGTAGTACTGCACCAGTGGGATCTGACTTGGGCAGACATAGGCGCAGGCGCCACATTCAATGCAGTCAAATAGACGGTGCTCTGCTAGCTGCTCCTGATCTTTGGCCCGCGCATACCAATAAAGTTGCTGGGGTAGCAGCGATGCGGGGCAGGCCTCCGCACAGTGGCCGCAGCGGATGCAGGGTTTTGCAGGCTCAGGTAATGGCAACTCTGTGGGTGTGGGGGCGAGCAAGCAATTGGTGATTTTGGTAATCGGTGCGTTCAGATCCGATACCGCAAACCCCATCATCGGGCCCCCGTGAATGATGCGCTGCTGGGGCGCCGCGTTAAGGCCCGCGTGGGTCAGGAGTGCCGTAATCGGCGTGCCGAGGCAAGCGGTCACATTCTGTGGCGAAGCCAGCGCCTCGCCGGTCAGCGTGACGATGCGATGCGTCAGCGGCACCCCATCAAGTATGGCGCGCTTGGCGGCGACCGCGGTCCCCGGATTCACGCAAACCAGTCCGATATCCGCCGGGATCCCGCCAGAAGGGACCTGCTGGCCGGTCAGGATTTCGATGATCTGCTTTTCGCCACCCGAAGGATACTTGGTAGGGAAGGTGGCGAGCTCAATCACTGCGCCCGATCGCGCGATGGCAGCCTCGACACTCGCGATGGCATCGGGCTTGTTGTCTTCAATGCCGATCAGGATCGATTCTGCCGAGACGATATACGCCAGAATCTGCGCGCCTTCGATCAGTTCGTCTGCCTGGCACTGCATCAGTGTGTCATCGGCGGTGATATAGGGTTCACACTCGGTGCCATTGACCAACAGCGTCTCTATTGGTCGCGTGGGCTCAGGGTTTAGTTTTACGGCGGTGGGAAATCCTGCTCCGCCCATGCCCGCAATGCCGGCTGCACGCACGTGCTCCACCAGGGCGGCGGCGTCCAGCGCACGCCATTCCGTGATACCGGTGAAAGACAGCCACTCATCCTGGCCATCGGTCTCGATCACAATGCATTGATCCTGAAGCCCGGAGGCGTGGGCTATGGGGCGCGCTTCGATCGCCGTCACAGTGCCGGAGGTCGGCGCATGCACCGGCACGCTCATGACACCCTGTGCCTCAGCGATTGTTTGCCCTCCTAATACACGGTCTCCCACATTCACGATGGGTAAGGCCGGCACACCAAGGTGCTGGCGCAGTGGCAGCACCAACACAGGTGGTATGGGGGCTGGCTCCAGTTCCCCCGGGCGCGACAACGCTTTGCGCTCGGGTGGATGGATGCCACCGTGAATATCGTGGATCTGTCTCATGCGGCGTCCCGCGCTACGACATCGGTCGCGATGACGTCGAAACGCGGCGCCCTGTCTTCGGGTAGCGGCCAGTGCCAGAAACCAATGCCTTCTTTACGCGGAATCAGGTCAATGCAGTCGACGGGGCAGGGCTCGATGCACAAGTCGCACCCGGTGCATTCGTCCGCAATCACCGTATGCATCACCTTGGCGGCACCGAGAATCGCATCTACTGGGCAGGCCTGAATGCATTTTGTACAGCCAATGCATTCATCCTCGCGGATCCAGGCCACCACCGGCTCTTTCTCCACGCCGTGCTCAGCGTCCAGCGGCTGCGGTTCGACGTCCAATAGATCGGCCAGCGCCTGAATGGTCTCTTCACCACCGGGTGGGCACTTGTTGATGGCATCGCCATCGGCGATCGCCTCAGAATAGGGTCGGCACCCCGGATAACCACACTGGCCACATTGGGTCTGGGGCAATATCGCATTGATCTGATCGCTGATCGGGTTGCCCTCAACCCGGAATCGAATGGCGGCAAAGCCCAGCAGCGCACCGAATATGGCGCCGAGTCCCAGCAACGCGCTGAGTGCAGCCAGAAGCGGTTGATCGCTGAGTAGGGCCGGCATCAGATCAACCCCGCAAAGCCCATAAAGGCAAGGGAGGCGAGTCCTGCGGTGATCATGCCAATGGCTGCGCCCTGAAAGGGCTCGGGCACGTCGGCGACCGCCAGGCGTTCACGCATGGCGGCGAATAAAACCAGCACCAGCGAGAACCCGAGTGCCGCACCCAGGCCATAGAACAATGATTCAATGAAATTATGTGCCTGATTTATATTCAGTAGCGCCACACCCAGCACCGCGCAGTTGGTGGTGATCAGCGGCAAAAATACGCCGAGCACCCGATGGAGCAAGGGACTGGTTTTGCGCACTACCATTTCGGTGAACTGCACCACCACGGCGATCACCAGAATGAAGCTGATGGTGCGCAAATAGGCGAGATCTAGGGGAACCAACAGGTAGTTGTAGGTCAGGTAGCTGCAGACCGACGCTAGGGTCAGGACAAAGGTAGTCGCTACGGACATGCCCATGGCGGTCTCGAGTTTATTAGACACACCCATAAACGGGCACAGCCCCAAAAACTGCACCAACACGAAGTTGTTGACCAAGACCGCGCCCACCAAAAGCAGCGCGATATCACCCAGCATGTCATCCCCCTGCGGCGGACTGAAATCGACTCAAAACCGCAATAGTAGGCAATATATCAGGTGTCTGGCAGGAAGTATCTGCGAGCTCAGGCGCCGCTTTTGCTGGCCTCGACCATCGCTGCCACCACGTCGGCGTCGACCCGCTGGAGGAGCGGCTCAAATGGGGCGAGTTCATGTGTAACCAGCGGCGTATCGAGGGCCGTCCAGTCGAGGGAGCACTGCAGAAAAGCCTCTGATTTCTCGGCCATCGCGGGCAGCACGGGCTTCAGATAGGTGGCCAGCGCGCGGAACAGATTGACGCCAACGGAGCAGACTGCCTGTACTTCGCTCTCGAGCGCTTCATCCTTGGCCATCACCCAGGGCTTCTTGTCGTCAATGTACTGGTTGGCCCGGTCTGCAAGGGCAATGATCTCGCGCATGGCACGATTGAACTCTCGCGCTTCATAGAGCGTGGCAATCTTGTCGCCGGCCTCGATAAACGACTGGACCAGTTCCGGCTCCGCGCAGGTGTCGCTCATCTGGTTATCGAATTTTTTGCGCAGGAAGCCCGCGCAGCGGCTGGCGATATTGACGACCTTGCCGATGAGATCCGAATTCACCCGCTGCACGAAATCATCGAGGTTGAGGTCAATATCGTCGACGCCACCCGAGAGCTTGGCCGCAAAGTAGTAGCGCAGATACTCGGGATCGAGGTGCTCAAGATAGGTCTCCGCCAGAATGAAGGTGCCCCGGCTCTTGGACATCTTGACCCCGTTCACCGTCAGAAAACCGTGGGCATACACGGCCGTCGGCTGCCTCAACTCGGCGGCGTCGAGCATGGCGGGCCAGAACAGGCCGTGAAAGTTGACGATGTCTTTGCCGATGAAGTGATACAGCTCGGTGTCACCCCCGGGCAGCCAGTAGGCGTCGAAATCATCGCCCTGTTCGCGGCAAAGCGCCTCGTGACTGGCCATGTAGCCGATCGGCGCATCGAGCCAGACGTAGAAGTATTTTTCAGGGTATCCGGGGATCTCGAAACCAAAGTAAGGCGCATCCCGGCTGATATCCCAGTCCTGCAGTCCGGCCTCGAGCCATTCTTTCAGCTTATTGGCAATCGGCTCCTGCAATTGGCCGCTGCTGATCCAGTCAGTCAGCAAGCCCTCGAAGTGGCCCAGCTGGAAAAACAGGTGGCTTGAGTCTTTATCAATAGGCACGGCGCCCGAGAGCGCGGAGACCGGGTCAATCAGTTCGGTTGGGGAGTAGGTGGCACCGCAGGCCTCGCAGTTGTCACCGTACTGATTCGGGGTTTTGCACTTTGGGCACGTGCCCTTGATGAATCGATCGGCTAGGAACAGACCTTTTTCGGGATCGTAGGCCTGGGTAATGTCGCGCACAGTGATATGCCCACCTGCCTGAAGCCGTTTGAAAATCGTCTCTGACCAGCGCTGATTTTCGGGTGAATGGGTGGAATGGTAGTGATCGAATTGGATGAGAAAGCCCGCGGAGTCTTGCTCGTGCTGGGCCTGAATTGCGGCGATGTGCTCTTCTGGGGTGCGGCTGGCGGCTTCCGCTGAGAGCATGATGGCGGTGCCGTGGGCGTCGTCGGCGCACACGTAGCGGCAGTGATGACCGCGAGATCGCTGAAAACGCACCCAGATATCGGTTTGAGCCTGCTCGAGCATGTGTCCGAGGTGCAGGGGCGCGTTGGCATAGGGTAATGCCGACGTCACCAGTATGTTTCTCGGGGTGGTACTCATGGGGCGCGGGATCCGGCGTGAAACGGCGCGCAGTCTACCGGATTTTCGGTCTTTTCGCTGTGGCGGGTGATCGGAAGGTGGGGCCGGCGCGGTATACTCACCCGGGAGCTTCGAATAAGGATAAAAGTGGTGTCATCACCTCACCACGTGGTCGCTGTGGCCTCGGGAAAAGGCGGCGTCGGCAAGTCGACGGTCACCGCCAATCTGGCAGCCGCCCTCAGACAGCAAGGGCTGTCCGTTGGCCTGCTGGATGCCGATATCTACGGACCGAGTCAACAACTCATGTTGGGCGTCTCTGACAACGTCACCCCCGATCAGCAGGACGGCGAATTCCTGCTGCCGGTTGAGGCGCATGGACTGAAAACCATGTCGATGGGTTATTTGAGCTCTACCAAGACGCCCATGGTGTGGCGCGGCCCGATGGCAAGCTCGGCGATGGCGCAGCTGCTGGAGAAAACGTTGTGGGGTGATCTCGACGTTTTGCTGGTTGATATGCCGCCGGGCACGGGGGACATCCAGCTGACGCTGGCGCAGCGTACGACCCTCTCGGGCGCCGTAATCGTCACCACGCCGCAGGACATCGCGCTCCTCGATGCGCGCAAGGGCATCGAAATGTTTCAAAAGGTAGAAGTCCCGGTGTTGGGACTGATTGAGAATATGGCGGCTCATGTCTGCTCTGAGTGCGGGCACGTGGAGCCGCTCTTCGGCGAGGCGGGTGGTCAGCAGCTGGCCGCGCGTTATGAAGTGCCGTTGCTGGGTCAAATCCCGCTCCACAAGGCCATACGCGAGCACTCTGATGCGGGTCAGCCGGTCGTCTTGGCGGAGCCAGACGGCCCGATCGCGGAAATCTACCGCAGCGCCGCAACGCAACTGATGGCCGTTCTAGGTCAACAGCACCCCGCTGCGGCACCCGTTATCAGCATGGGTGATTGAGTCAGCTTCATCACCCGCACCGAGCAGCAGGAGAATACCTTTGAGTATCAAATCAGATCGATGGATTCGCCGCATGGCAGAGCAGGAGGGCATGATCGAGCCTTTCGCCCCCGACCAAATCCGGATGGATGGTGATCGGCGGCTGATTTCCTATGGTACGTCGAGCTACGGCTACGACGTGCGCTGCTCGCGAGAGTTCAGGGTCTTTACCAATATCCACTCAGCGACGGTCGACCCCAAGCATTTCGACGAGGACAGTTTTGTCCACGTTGAAGGGGACGTCTGTGTGATTCCCCCTAACTCCTTTGCGCTCGCCTGCACGGTGGAGTACTTCCGCATCCCGCGCAATGTGTTAACTATTTGCCTGGGCAAATCGACCTATGCGCGCTGCGGCATCATCGTGAATGTGACGCCACTCGAGCCCGAATGGGAGGGCCACGTCACACTGGAGTTTTCCAACACCACGACCCTGCCCGCAAAGATCTACGCCAACGAGGGTGTCGCACAAATGCTGTTCTTTGAGTCTGATGAGGTATGTGAGACCAGCTATGCCGACCGCGGCGGTAAGTATCAGGGCCAGCGGGGTGTCACCTTACCCAGAGCCTAGGTGCGGCGAGCAGTGAACGCGGCTCGGGGGCAGTGAGTAATGAACAGAGCCCGGACAGACTCGGCGGTGACAGTGAGCGGTGAAAAGCGTGGTCTTCAAGTCGGTCTCAGGTCTGCGGGACTAGGGCACTGTCCCGGAGACGGCCTGCCCTTCAATAGTGGCACTGTGCAATTGAATTATCGTCTTCGACCCTTTTTCCACATGTTCCGTGCGGACCATCAGAAAGTCATGGTCGACCGCGAGCCAGGTATCCGAACTGCGCTCGTCGGGCTCATCGTGAATCAGCCGGTAGTGAACGGTATTGAGCCCGCCGACCGGTGTCTCGATCACAGTAGTGTCGATCAAATCAAAATGCTTTAACTTAATTTTCGGTCCATCGACGATGTAGAGGGAGATGCGCTCCGGCGGCGCCTCTGCGAGCAACAGCTTCAGTCGCACCTGTTCTTGTTGGCTGAGGCGATCCAGCACTTCAGG
>ENA-OSEY01002564-OSEY01002564.1-marine-metagenome-genome-assembly--contig:-NODE-2564-length-11694-cov-3.256951_pt1 | contig 11694 bp, 13 predicted proteins | sample MGYA00248465_ERZ534230 | MGnify/ENA primary metagenome ERZ534230 (study PRJEB26409, sample SAMN06344110) | marine metagenome | isolation source: Sea water from surface | place: Atlantic Ocean:Southern... | reverse complement strand
AATTTTTCGCACTAGCGGTTCGTTTTTTAGCCTTGTACAAATAGTAACCATTCTACACACCCCATTTTGGAGAGCGTTATTTATTATCTCAGAAAGATCGTCATTAAAATCTGGAAAATCTAAATGACAGTGGCTGTCAGTGATTTTTGGCTTATCACTCATTTATCATCCTATTTGGATCGATAGTATTATAACATTTTTCCAGATTGATAAATGTATCAATTATTAGGCTTTCAACATCAATATTCAAAAGATAGCCTTTATGCAACTTAGCAATGGCAATTTCAGCAGCTTCTGCCCATAAATGAGCACTACTAAGAGATGGGCATAAATATGTCATAATTTTTGCTTCATCGTTAGTCACACTCGGTGATATTGGGCTTCGCATTGCTCCCGTTTTGCACAAACGGGAAAAAAATTGTTGCATCATTTCTATAAAATTTTCAAACTCATTAGCTTTGCCCTTGGCAAAATAGTTATGGCTCAACTGCATTGCCTTTTTTGTATTAAGATTGGGCAGAGAGGATGCCAAGTTTAAGATATCTCTATACAAATTAAGAGAGTTAGAATTTAGTAGTCGGCAGGCAACGCCTGCGGACCCATTAGATAAAATGGAAAGTGAAACTTCTTCTGCTGGGTCTATTTCCCGACCAGTAGTGGCAACGACTGCTCTCAGGTCATGTTGACTTAGGGCCGAGAATAATAATTTTTGGCACCTTGATTGCAAGGTGGGTAGCAAGAGATTTGGTTGGTGAGATATCAATAAGAATAAAGTACTTTTAGGTGGTTCCTCGAGTAATTTTAGCAGTGCGTTACATGAATTTGTGTTTAAATCATCTGCGGTATCAATTATGATTACCCTTCTACCTCCGTCAGCAATTGAAAGTGAGCAGTAAGATTGTAAATTACGAATATCATCGATAGAAATATTTTTGAAAAACGCTTTCCGTTTTTCATTATACCCCTTTCTAACAACATAAATTCTTTGTTCTGATCCTGAGATGATCCGGGTTAAGGTACCTCCATCTTGTGGTGCCAAAATAGAGTCAATATTTGAGCTATTAAGGTCTACTTTAATATCATCTGGCTTTTGATTTGTGGTTAATAAAAACTTTGCTATCATCCACGCAAAAGTAGCTTTTCCTACTCCCTTATCACCTGCTAATAGCCAACACTGCGGGAGCCTATCGCTAACGTAAGAATTTATGAAGTAAAGCTTTTGGGTACTGTGGCCAATTAACTTTTTCGCTAGTTTTGGGTGTGGGACGCCAACTATTTTATCGGAAAGAGGGTTATCTTCTTCATCAGTCATAAATCAACCAGTTTCATGAAGTAGTTTGCTTATAGTTTGTGAAACTTCCGCCTCACTTCTATTTCCGTCTACCACCATAAAGCGTTTAGGAAATTCATTTGCTAAATTTAAAAAGCCTTCTCTGAGTTTAATTTGCATTTCTAATCCGAACTCCTCAAATCTGGCTTCGGTGTTTGACCGTTCAAGTGCTCTTGTAAGGCCTATGTTAGGGTCCAAATCTATTAAGAAGGTGATATCCGGTTGACGGGGTATCATGGCATCATCAAGCTGATCTACTAGGTCTCTTAAATCACCACGCGTAACGCCTTGGTAAACCCTTGTTGAGTCTGAAAAACGATCACAAATAACAGTTGTTCCACTTTGAAGTGCAGGTAAAATGGTTCGTTCCAAATGATCACGCCTAGCAGCGGTGAATAGTAATATTTCAGTTTCTGCTGACCATCTGTCTGGATTACCTGTAAGCAGCAAATTACGAATTTCTTCAGCCCCTTCGGAGCCACCAGGTTCTCTTGTGAGCAAAACTTTGTTTCCACAAGCGGTAAGTTCGGTACTTAGTATTTTTGCTTGAGTAGACTTTCCACATCCATCTATTCCCTCAAAGCTTATAAATTTACCACTCAAACTCAAAATGCGGCCTCGGGGTTTTGATTAATTGAACGAAGAACAAATTTAGCAGCGGAAAGAACTTTTTCCTTGAATCCGCCAGAACCTATATTTTCAGCTGCTATCAATGGAATTTCAAATGTTGGTAAATTAGGTCTTGAAATAACTAAATTTCCAATAGTAGCACCCTTAGTTATTGGCGCCTTTATTGGGGTTGTAATCCGTGCTGTAAAATTGATGCCCTCGTTATCAAATACTGGAACTAAAATATCCAAGTCATCGGCAAGCGCAAGTCCAACCTGTGGGGAGTCACCATTCCAAACTGGTGCAAACCCAATCACATCATTTATTTTTCCATATTTTTTTTCCGTGAATTGCCTAAATGCCCAGTTTACTATTGCCTCTGCTTCATCGGCTCTTACACTTTGACTTCTCAACCCGGTAATCACAAAAATCACTCTTCGATCTCCCTGAAAGGCAGAGCCAACGAGCCCGTATCCTGCCTCGCTAGTATGACCTGTCTTTAATCCATCTGCCCCAATCCCTAAACCCAAAAGAGGATTTCGGTTTCGTGTATTGGCAGCTGCTCTCCCATCAAATTCAAATGTTTCTTCAGCAAACATTGAGTAATACTCTGGGAAATCAGTTATTATTCTATTTGCTAATATCGCAAGATCTTTGACGCTCATTTTGTGTTCAGGGTGTGGCCATCCATTTGAGTTTGCAAATACAGAGTTCAACATTCCCATTTTTTTCGCTCGTCTGTTCATTAAATCAGCAAAGCCTTTTTCGGTACCATCAGGGGAAAGAGCTTCAGCCAAAACAACGCAGGCATCATTACCGGACAAAACAATAATACCGCGAAGTAAGTCCTCTACAGTGACCCTATCACTAGTATTCAAGAACATAGTTGATCCACGATATTTTACTGCTGCATCTGAAACAGGAAGTTTTTCAGTAAGTTCTAATCTTCCTTGTTTGATGTATTCAAAAGCCATGTAAAGTGTCATTAACTTTGACATTGATGCTGGAGGCAATGGTTGATCTGCATTTTTCTCTAGAAGTACTGTTCCGGTAGCTTGATCGAGAATAAAGGCGGCCTTTGCCGAGGTTTCAAAGGAAAGTGCCTTGCTCGTTGACAAAAATATAAGCGATAACAAGATTGTGATTGAAAAATTACAAACAGATAAAAATTTATTTTGATACAGCATAAGCATCACCAAAACCTACGGCTTTAACTTTTTGTAAAAGTGTGGACCTTTCATTCATGTCAACTGCTGGACCGACAATAACTCTCCAAAAAGTTTTATTTCGGCTCGTTTGTTCTTTGACGGTTGGCTGAATATTAAGTTGATGCATAACTTCGGCAGTGTTCCGAGCATTTTGCTCAATACTGAAAATACCAACCTGTATATAGGGTTTTGATAACGCAATATTTTCACTTCCACTGTTTTGTAGAGACACGACTTTTGATTCTGCACTTTTAACATCCGATTTATTTTTAATTGATTTCACCGTTTTGAGGGCTCTAAGGGCCGTCACAGTAATAATACGATTTTCGTTGGCTTCTACGCCCAAAGAAGCAGCCGCTTCAGATGATAAGAGCATCCTTTTTTCATTATCTTCACCGCTTCTATTGAAAATTGCACCAATTACCGACTTACCACCATATTTATCTTTTATTAAAACCCTAGTTGCCTGATCGACGTTTGGATGGGTTATCCAGACGCCGCCTAGTGAAGATTGACCATCCCAATACGCTAAACCCTCAGCATTAAAAATCTCGGGAGCCTCAACATCGTTTTCTTTAAATTCAATCCCAAGGGGTTTTGATAAAGTGCCAACCGTTTCATTATTTGCGGACTGGCATCCAACTAGTAAAAAACAACCTAAAGAGAACAGAACCAAAATTTTTGATGAGTACATTTTGATAACCCTAATAAAGTATTATGCGAAGGTTATAACCCTTTAGGTTCAAGGTGAAAAGGTGTTGCAGCAATGTATTAGTAAAGAACTTTATCTTTGTACTTTAAGAATCAAAAAATTTTCGATAATTGGACCGGTGACGGAGGAGTGGCAGAGTGGTTGAATGCACCGGTCTTGAAAACCGACGTGGGTTAACGCCCACCGTGGGTTCGAATCCCACCTCCTCCGCCATCTTTCAAATGTGAAGAACGCTACTTTTACAAAATTTGAGTAGATCCTTGAGTAAGTAGCTGTGTTATTAAATCTGTAAAAAAGTATCTGAATAAATGTTTAATTCCGTAAAAGAGTTTCATACTGAACTTAATAATCTAACTATTCCAAATAGAAATTTTCATGAACTTGCTTTGAAGCGTCAAAGTATTTTGAGCAAACCTATGGGCTCTTTAGGGCGACTGGAGGAGTTAGCATGTTTTATGGCAACGTGGCAAGAGACCGAGCGTCCAAAATCTGATAAAGCACAGGTTCTGGTTTTTGCTGGAAATCATGGTGCATGTGATCAGGGAATAAATCCATTTCCTCAAGAAATTACTCTGCAAATGGTCGAAAATTTTAATAAAGGTGGCGCTGCCATAAATCAGTTAGCTTTACAAAATGGTGCTGAATTGAATGTCATACTGTTGGCGGAAGGCAAGCAAACATCTGATTTTACTAAAGGGCCGGCTATGTCGGAAGAAGAATGCCTCAATGCCTTAAATGTTGGCGCAAGTTCAGTTGATCTCAACTCTGACATTTTGCTTCTTGGTGAGATGGGTATTGGAAATTCAACAATTTCTGCTGCCTTATGTCTCGCTAGTTTTGGTGGACAGTCAAAAGATTGGGTTGGTGCTGGTACTGGATCCGATCTAGAGGGAATAGAATTGAAACGAAAGGTCGTTGACCTAGCGCATTCTGTAAATGCAGCAAATTTAGGTTCCTCTTTTGAAATATTGTGTGCTCTGGGAGGGCGAGAGCAGGCCGCTATTTGTGGCGCACTCATTGCTGCTAGGAAAAATCATATTCCAGTCTTGCTTGACGGATTTATAGCCTGTTCAGCAGTTACACCACTCTCACTGCACAAAGGAATTTTTGATCATGTGCTCGTGGCCCACAAAAGCGCTGAGATAGGGCATACCTTATTGTTGAAACATATTGACAAAGTTCCAATACTTGATCTCAACATGCGTCTGGGCGAGGGAACTGGATCAGCAGTCGCATTAGCTGTTATAAAATCAGCTTTAGCATGTCATAATGGTATGGCAACATTTGCAGAAGCAGGTTTGACAGGTTAATAATTAGTGCTGGTCTCTTTTAGCGGTATCCAAAATTGGGCATATTTATGAAGCTGGCTGCGTAATTCAATACGGATCATTCCAGGATCTTTTGGAGTATGAAGTTTAAAATCACCCAGTAGATAAAAGCTGCCGCCACTAACATTACTGCTATCGTTCCGAACAAGCTTTCAGGAAGTAGCGTTGTCATAAGCGACTCTTGATAATAAAAAAACCACTGGCCTTTGCCCGCAAATAGCAATTCATGAAGAATGTGGAATACGGTTCTGGGGCCGATCACCATTACTATGCCCGCACCTAAGATTATAGTTAAAATCATTGTTGAAAACGATAAGATAGTGCCAACCGGTTTCCAAAAGTAGCGGGATCGGCTTACCTTATAATAAAAACAAAATCCGTAAAATATAACTAACAAGAATATAAGAATTAGTACTAGCTGTTCTGACGATACTACCAATTGACTTACATCTTTTAGGTGCGTGAGTTCATCCTCCGTTAAGAATGTATCAATCTTTTCTCCGGACGTGCTAAAATATTCAATTTCTGCCAATCCATCACCTCTCGAATTAATGCTCGAAACAATTTCTGCAAAAATTCTATGGTGCTCTGTACTAGATGTTATCTCGAAGTTCGTTTTGTTTCGATTTTGAGGGGCGTATTTCTCAATCTGTTCATCAATGGCGTGGAACTCATACAGCCTATCAAAGAAAAAATTTACTGTTGATAGAGATTTCCATGCTAGGAATAAGCATACAATAAATAACGTAATAGTAAGTACAGAATTAAAAGAATGCTTCGCCATTATAAATATCCGTTGGTTCACTGCCTTCTCAATAGTTTAGGTTTTTTTATATATCAACTTTAAAAACTTCAAACTCTCTAATTTGAATTTATACAACAATTCCTTAAATCGAATCTTCTTAATACTTTTGGTCGACACTGATTCATTTTGCAAAATTTCTGTTAATGTTCGGGTTTTATGGCTTTAGTAACTTCAATTTGATCATCATTTAGTGCGCTGAAATATATAGCAATTTAAAGTATACCATTGTATTTGTTGACTTTTAATTCGTTAAGGCTCTTTTTAACACATATGGAGTTTTATTCAGGAGCAAGCTATGACAAAAGCCAATACCACATTCAACTTAGATATTAGAGACGTTGAATTAATCGAAAATGCACTGAATTCAGTCATAACGAAGCAGTCCTCAACAATTATAAACACGGCAGGAAACGAAAACTCTGAACCCTCATCCAATAATTGTCCTGTTAAGGTGAAAGGTCAAATAGACGAACTCCGCGACCTACTAGGCAGACTGCACAACCAAAAAGTTTGGTACAGGCCGAAAGGCGAGGCAACTTATATTGGTGGTTGATCTAAGATTTAAGTTCATCCTTCAAAAATAACTTTCGGCGTCTGCGATATACAACTTTGTTTGTCTGTTCCAAAAGTTTGTTGAAAAGTTCATATATTTCTAATGGCATTTCAGTAACTCTTGGTTTGGGGTTTGTGTTAATATGAGCTTGAAGCATCTCTGAGGTAGCCACTAAAGTATCCTGTACCGACATTTCAGAATGCAAAATAAATTTCTTTTTGTCAGCATCCACAAGACTGGTTCTAATCACCAATTCTGAACCTTGTTTTACCTCATTCAAGTAAAATTTATGATCTTCTAGGACGTATATAGTGCATCCAGATTGGGCTCTGTACCGCTCATCAAATCCAACGCAGTCCTGAAAGTGGTCGACTGCGTAGCTAAACGCTAATCCATAATACGCGTCTTGCATGTGTTTATTGTAGTCGATCCATTCCGATTTAACAGGCAATTTAAAAACAAATTCGTTTAACATGTTGAGAAACGGTTTCTTTTCTAAAAATTACAGGTACAATAGTTAATAAATATTTAGTCGTTATATGTATCGTAATGCACTTTTATCAATAAGATCAAATGAACGCATTGGTTTCTGGATCTAAAAAAAAAGTATTGGTGGCTGGCGCTACCGGTTATATCGGTAAAGCCGTTGTAGCGGAATTACTTGATAGAGACTACATTGTATTCGCAATTGTCAGGAAAGAAAATCAGTTAGAATATTCGGATCAATGTAATCTCAATGTTATTTCATTGGAAATGGGAAAAAATTCAGATTGGACTAAGCAACTTCCAAAAATTGATATTATAATTTCCTGTCTTGCGAGCAGGTCTGGATGTGAGCACGATGCAAATTTTGTGGATTATAGTTTAAATTCCGATCTGTTGTATTTTGCTCGAAAAATAGAACTTCAACATTTTATTCTTTTATCTGCAATTTGTATTCAAAAGCCCAAGCTTGCGTTTCAACGTGCAAAATTAAGATTTAACAGTAAACTAATGTCTTCTGGATTGAGATACTCGATAATATTACCCACCGCGTTTTTCAAATCATTGTCAGGTCAGGTAAATCGCATAAAAAATGGAAAGTCTTTTTTAGTATTTGGAACTGGTAAACGAACAAGTTCGCTTCCAATTTCAGAGATAGATTTAGCGAAATATATTGTTAATTGTATTGGATCTGAAGAAAGTTGGAACAAATCGCTTCCAGTAGGCGGTCCTGGACCGGCAGTGACTCCTATTGATCAAGCAGAAATGCTTTTTGAGATATTTGATAAGCCAAAGAAAATAAAACATATATCCCCGCGCTTTTTCGACTTTGTTTTAATTTTATTATTCCCAGTTTCTTTTTTTTCTCAAAAAATAAAAGATAAGTTAGAATTAATAAAAATTGGTAAATATTACGCTGAAGAATCCATGCTCTTCTATGATGCTGACGCAGATGCTTACGATGCGAGTAAAACTCCTCAATTTGGTGAAAATCTGCTTTATGATTATTATTGTTTGTTACGTGATGATCCGGACAAAATACCTGATATGGGGTCACAAAAGCTGTTTAGTTGAAAAAAAATTTTTCAAATACAGCGGATATTGAAGGCGCTGTTTCAATTTTGGGATTTATTCGAGCTTTTGTTGTTCAAGTTAAATAGCTTGCCCTTTTGAACGTCTTCGGCTATTTCACAGATAGTTTACTAATATCGATCGCTGATCCTAAACGACAGTCTCTCGAATTTGGAAGACTAGGTCAACAAGGGGATAACCCTAAACAAGGAGAAAGATTGATGGCTACAGGTACAGTAAAATGGTTCAACGGAACTAAAGGTTATGGTTTCATTGCGCCCGATGAGGGCGACGCTGATATTTTTGTTCATATTTCACAAGTGCAACAGTCAGGTCTTAATGAACTTCAAGATAATCAAAAGGTATCTTTTGATATTGAGGAAGGCCGCAACGGTAAAAACCAAGCTACAAACATAAAATTAGCTTGATCCTAGGTATACCTACTTTAAAGAAATTTTTTGACTTAGTCTAAAAGACTAACACTTGGGCGCTAGACTGGTCTAGATTTGTATGTTTTTCTCCTATAGGGCAGAATCGCCCTTTATATCAATTGGGAGGAATTTTTATGACATTGAAATTTAGTCGAAGAGCAATGGTTGCAGCAGCAGCGGCATTGTCTTTTGCAAGTCCAGTATTTGCCGGAGGACATCAAGTAGTTGATAGTATACATTTTTTAATTCCAGGGGGAGCTGGTGGTGGCTGGGACGGCACAGCTAGGGGTACTGGAGAGGCACTCACAAATGCTGGTTTAGTTGGCTCGGCGTCATTTGAAAATATGTCTGGCGGCGGCGGCGGTAAAGCCATCGGCTATCTGATAGAGAATGCGGAGTCGAACCATGGCACATTAATGGTTAATTCGACTCCAATCGTCATAAGATCACTAACAGGTGTTTTCCCTCATAATTTCAGAGATCTTACTCTAGTGGCTGGAACTATTGGTGACTACGCTGCGCTGGTAGTTGGTAAAGATAGCCCATTGAATTCAATGGGAGATTTGATGGGTGCATATCGTGCGGATCCTAGTGGAACGGCAATCGGCGGGGGATCTGTCCCTGGAGGTATGGATCATCTCGTGGCCGCTATGGTTATGCAGGCAGCTGGGGAAGACCCAACAGCAGTCAAGTATATTCCTTACGACGCGGGTGGAGACGCTATGGCCGCTTTGCTTTCTGGTGAAATAAATGCACTTTCAACAGGATTTTCTGAGGCTGTAGCTCTGGCACAAGCTGGTGAGGTAAAAATTCTTGGTGTAACATCTGACGCTAGGGTGCCAGCATATGACGGTGCTCCTACGATGAAAGAACAGGGAATAGATACATCCTTTGTTAATTGGCGTGGTTTCTTTGCCGCTCCTGGTTTGCCTTCAGACACTTTGGCTGCATATCAAGATGCACTTACCAAAATGTACGAAACTCCTGAGTGGGAAGCTGTAAGATCACGTAATGGTTGGGTCAATATCCACAACAATGGTGATGATTTTCGAGTATTTTTGGAAAATCAAGAAAAAGTCATTGGTGATTTAATGCGCCAATTGGGTTTTCTTTAAATAAATTAGAAATCGGCTTATTTTTCTATAAGCCGATTTTCTATTCCGGTATTACTACATCATGTCGTTGGATCGTTGGATTGCATTAGTTATATTAAGTATATCTCTGCTGTATTCATATGCTGCCTTTTTTACTATGGACCAGCTATTGCCTCCGTTTATGCAGCGAAATCCTATTTGGCCATCGACATTTCCTAAGATTTTAGGCGTGTTATCAATTTTGGTATCAGCCATTATTGTTCTTGGGTTTGAGAAAAATAAAGATAGTAAAGATGGGACGGAGATCGATTACAGACGTCTTTTTGATTACAATCTTGGTCAAGCGGTATTTCTAATCATAATGATGGCTGCTTACGCTCTTTCTCTGCGCCCGTTAGGCTTTTTTATCTCAACGATTACGTTTCTTACGGTTTCTGGTTACGCTCTAGGTGAGCGCAAAATTTTTCGTCTGTTTTTAATAATTGCCATAGCGTCGTTTATTATCTGGTACTTGGTGGAGCAAGTATTGGGTATATATTTGAGGCCGGTTCCAGCGATATTTTAGCGAGGCAACATGCTTGAAGGTCTATTAATTGGTCTAGAAACTGCATTCTCTCTGAAAAATTTATTTATGGTTATTGGTGGGTGTATCATCGGAACGTTTATAGGGATGCTGCCGGGTCTTGGTCCTATGTCCATAATCGCTATAATGATACCGGTTGCTATAACTTTAGGAGATCCATCCGCAGCCTTGATACTGCTTGCAGGCGTTTATTATGGGGCAATCTTTGGGGGCTCTACCTCTTCTATTCTTTTAAATGCACCAGGCGTGGCTGGTACTGTCGCGACAAGCTTTGACGGCTATCCGATGGCCAGAGCGGGGAAAGCGGGCAAAGCACTAACAATAGCGGCAATTTCATCCTTCGCTGGTGGGACTATTGGTGCAATATTACTTATGATATTTGCGCCAGCTTTGTCCTCAGTGGCCTTGTTGTTCCATTCAGCAGAGTATTTTGCTTTAATGATTGTTGGATTGAGTGCGATAGCTGCCTTCGCGGGAAGTGGTCAAGTAGCTAAGGCAATCTTAATGACACTACTGGGTTTGATGATGGCCACAGTAGGTGAGGGGGCATTATTTAACATGCCTCGATTTACTATGGGGCTAATGGATTTGCAGTCTGGTTTTAGTTTCATAACTCTAGCAATGGCAATTTTTGCCCTTCCAGAAGCAATTTTCTTAGTTTTAAACCCAGCAAGAGCTGCACACAGTGAAAGTGGAAAAATTGAGAATTTACGTATTACAAAACAAGAGGCAAAATCGATAGCTCCAGTAATAGGGCGGCAGTCTGCTCAAGGATTTTTTATTGGCGTTTTGCCCGGTGCGGGAGCGACTATTGCCTCATTTTTGGGATATGCGGTTGAACGCAATATTGCGCCTGAGCATGAAAAGAAAGAGTTTGGTAAAGGATCTATAAAAGGGCTAGCAGCCCCAGAAACAGCAAACAATGCAGCTTGTACTGGGTCATTTGTGCCTCTTTTAACGTTGGGAATTCCTGGGTCAGGTACAACGGCTATCTTACTAGGCGCTTTAATTGCATTAAATGTAAGCCCAGGTCCAAGATTAATGACAGATGAACCACAGATTTTTTGGGCCGTCATCATTTCAATGTACATTGGGAATGTAGTGTTGCTTATTCTGAATTTACCCTTAATTCCCTACATCGCGAAAGTACTTACAATACCTAGAACGTTTCTTATCCCGTTTATTTTATTTTTTACTCTCATGGGAAGCTACATTGGACAAAACAACTCCACTGAACTGTTAATCCTGGTTGGGCTTGGAGTTTGTGCCACCATAATGAGATTTGCTAATTATCCAATGGCACCTTTACTTATCGGATTTATATTAGGTCGAATGCTAGAAGATAATTTTAGCAGGTCGATGCAACTGTACGATGGTATTAATTTTATCGTTGAGAGACCCATGACAATGATCCTTTTATTTCTCGCGGCTTTTTTTGTTGTCTTACCGTATTTACGATTAGGCAAATCAAAAAATGCAGATTAAAT
>ENA-OSEY01002561-OSEY01002561.1-marine-metagenome-genome-assembly--contig:-NODE-2561-length-11704-cov-1.841232_pt1 | contig 11704 bp, 9 predicted proteins | sample MGYA00248465_ERZ534230 | MGnify/ENA primary metagenome ERZ534230 (study PRJEB26409, sample SAMN06344110) | marine metagenome | isolation source: Sea water from surface | place: Atlantic Ocean:Southern... | reverse complement strand
CTTCTAGGATTTGTACCCAGACTTATCTCTAGGGTATTGTTGTACCCATCCCCATCAATATCATCATCAATTTGCAAAGAAGTACTGCAATTATCCTTTATCGAATCAGGTTTTCCATCTCCATCCATGTCCTTTGTTGCACATTCGTCATAAGGAAATTTATCTCCGTTATCACCGATTCCATCATTGTCCGAGTCTTTCCATTCAGTAGGATCGTTAGGAAATGCATCATAATTATCATCGTAACCATCATTATCAGAGTCTAAATTTTGAGTATCTGAATTTTGATTATTTGAGTTGTCTTCAGGATTATTGTAGTAATTACCGTTTGAATCATCAATATTGTTGGAGTCTTTAACTTCCTCTTCGAGGCATCCACTCGTTGAAATAATAGAAAATAAGAATAGAAAAATCATCAGAAATGAAGCGCCTTTCTTTTTCATTACTCCAGTGAATTCTAGGCTTGCAAATAAACCTTGTTACCCATCAAATCACATATTTAGGAGTGTTTACTCTAGAGTTTACAATGTCAGTACAAACTGCAAGAAAAGTTGCCCTTGCCTACTGGGGATTTTCAAAAAAAGCTAGTTCTAGAGCAAAGTCAGGAGTTGATATTGATATTATCAAAGGTAACAATTCAGTAGAATTAACAGAACAAGCCCCATCAATTCAAAAGTTTGCTAAGCATGTAGATAAATCATGGGAAGATTACACAGGATATATTGGAAAATATGGACGGATACCCTTTGAGGCCTTGATAGATATTGCAGGTCAAGCTAAGAGCAGTAACGAAAACATTGGCAAATCAGATATGGAAGAAGTAGAGAAGTGGTCAAAACTATTGATAGATTCAAATTCTGACTATTTTATTGCACGAGCAAAACACAAGGGAACTTTATTGCAAGTTTTAATTAACACAAAGAATTAATTCAAACTTTATAATTCACACTATATTGATATACTAATGAAGATTTACACTAGAGCTGGAGATGAGGGTCAAACAGGTTTACTTCACGGAGAGAGAGTTCCTAAAAATTCAGTTTTTCCAGAAGCTTATGGAACTGTTGATGAAGCTCAAGCAATACTGGGATTGGTTAGAACCGAATGTGGTGATAACAAGGATTTAGAAGATAAAATAATTCACATTGAGCGAGATCTCTACGTACTTATGGCTGAACTAGCAACAAATCCAGAGAAACATGATAAATTAGAACCAGGCAAAAGTAAAGTAAATGATGAAATGATTAAGTTTCTTGAAGATTTTATTGATGATATAACAGCAAGTTTTGAACTTCCAAAAGAGTTTGTCTTGCCAGGTCAAAATCGAATTTCAGCATTGTTAGATGTTTCTAGAACAGTTGTGAGAAGAGCTGAGAGGAGAGCAATAGCTTGTGAATTAGAAAATTCATTGGCAGTGGCTTACCTCAATCGTCTTTCAGATTTACTTTGGGCAATGGCACGCTGGCAAGAGGGCGAGTCAATGAAGTCACGATCAGTTTAATGAGAATTCCAGATCATTTGCGTCCGCCTTTAATTGAGCAGCTAGAAGACCAGGCAGATTCGGATGATTGCCTAGTAATGCGAGGTTCTGCCTTAGGTCACGCCTTACTTGGAAATAATGAAGAAAGAGACTTTTTCATAAAAAAATTCATTGAATCTGAAGAGCCGCCTGTAGAAGGTAATGAATTAGCTAGAGAATTGCAGGCAAGAGCAGTAGGCAATATTTTACTAGAGAAAGATTCGGAGGATTATCTTCAAAGAGCTAAAGAAATTTTTGAAAATGAACTAGAAAAAGCGCTTCCTGACTTGCCAGATGATGTGGCTATTGACGTAGCAACAGAACCACTTAAGCAAGCTAGGCAGGCTAGAAGCGGTCTAATGGAAAATGCATTTCTTAGAAAAAAATGGAAACTTTGCATGAGTGAGGCAAAGCATGGTCGATCTATAATTCCAGATTATCTTTTGTACCAACCCCACAGAGAAGGCTACCCTATTGAATTCGTCGCTAAAGGGATGGATAATGACGATTCAGAATTAGTTTCTAAGGGGCTTGAAATGCAAGAAGGATTTCTTCAATATGTGATTGATGTAGGATATCTCAAACCTTGGGAAGATGCTTACTTTGTGTCGCATTCTCTGTCTATTATAACCAGAAAAATTGTTTCAGAATTATAAACCCACACTTTAAATATAGAGTCAAGAATTTCTTAAAACTCGAGGTTTTATGTCTCAATCAAGAAAATCAATAAGCAAGCAAGCTTTGGCATGGACAGCAGTTTTTGCTCTCGTGTTAAGCGTTTTACCATACACCGTAGCTGATCAAAACTCCGACGAATATTTCGAATCATGGAGTTATGAGCTTTCAGATACAGACGGAGATGATCAGTACGACACGATATTATTCACGTTTGATCCTAACACTAATGTATCTGATTATGTAGATGTTGAAGTTAACATGAATGTTAGGGATTCCGACGGAAACTATGTTGATGGGGACAATGAAGATTATGAAATTTATTGGACCGAAGAAGATAGTTTTGAGATGGAATGGTTTGTAGATGATTGTGATGACTGGGATGGCGATTGTGAGGGACCTTTTAATTTTGAATTTTCTCTCTATGAAAACATAAATGGTTATACTTATTTTGAAGACAATTTTACAGAATCAAATATTTCTCTATATGAAACCACTCTTGTTCCCGAAGGTATAATTCAAGTTGATCATGGAGTTATTCCTGATGATTTAGATGGTACCAATAATGATATTGCTTTTTTTGCACATATGAAAGACTATGAAGTAGAAAACGTAACTATTGAATTAGAAAGAAAAGTAGGTGTTCAGTGGGTTGATGTAGGAGACCAAGAAACAGACGGCGATGGTAACGCAATTTTCAAAAATATGACTAATGGTGAATACAGGTGGTCTTCAACTTATGATGGTGAAAGCATAGATGCTTTGAGTTATACCTTTGTCTTTGCAGGACCAAACTCGGATGATGACATAGGGCACGTTGGTGGAGTTGCCGATGGCGACGAAGATGGTGACTACGATGATTTTGGGTTCTACAGGATTTTTGGTAACGGAAGTGGTGGAGACTGGTATCCTAATGATGGAGTTTATGTTGAGTTATTCCACGCAGGTAACAACACGCTATACGAAGAAGACGGCGGAGATGGTAATGATGAGGTTGTAGCATTTCATGACGTTCCTGAGGGAAATTATACTTTTAACATGTACAACGAGAGTTCTGACGGAGATTTGTTACAATCAGGTTGGATGCATTCATATGGAAGTTTGAATACAAATTATGGAGAATATTTTGAATCTTGGAGCAATCATACAACAGACACCAATGGAGATGGAGTAGCTAACAACATATTTGTAGAATACAATCCAGACACCGAATGTAATTGTACTGTAGATATTATGGTTTCTTACAATATCTATGATGCAGATACAGGTATGTTCATGGATTACGAAAGCGAAGACCATGAAATTAATGGCACAGAAGTAGATGAATTTGAAACCGATGTCTTTTACGCACCCAGAGATTCAAATTATACTTTTGAATTTTATCTTTATGATACTAGTGGAGAAAATTGGAATTATGAAGACAATTTTTCTTTCACTGTATATTTAGAATGTGACAGTAGCAATGTTACTTGTGATTCAGACGAGTACTTTGAATCTTGGAGCTATCACACTAACGATACTAATGGAGACGGTATAGCTAATAACCTATATGTTGAATATAATCCAGATACAGATTGTAACTGTTCAGTTGATATACAAGTAAGCTTCTATGCAATAAGTGAAAATGGAGATTATCAATATGGTGATTATTACGACCACAACATAACAGGAACTGAAGTAGATAATTTCACAATAGATAGGTTTTATCCTTCTGAAGACGCAAATTACACTTTCTACTTTACATTGTACGACAATAACTGGAATTTCGAAGATGAATTCAATTTTACAGTATATTTAGAATGTGATACTGAGGATGAGAGCTCAAGCTGTGACTACGATGAGTGGTTTGAAAGTTCCGACCACGAAACCGAAGACGATGACGGTGATAATCTTGAGGATACAATTAATATTTTCTTTGATCCTAATACAGAGTGCACTTGTCAGCTAGACGTTAATATTGAATTTACAGTTTATGTGAATTCATCCGGCAGTATGGTTGATTATGGTTCAGAGAATTTTGTAATTAATCACACTGAAATAGATAACTTTGAAATATCTTGGACTTCAACTAATAGCTCGTCTTATGATTTTCAGGTTCGTTTGTATGACAATAATTGGAATTACGAAGACGGTTTTTGGATTAGAGATGTTTATCTGTATCAAGCAAGTGGAGCAGGAGGCCCAGGTGATGATAACGAATTTTTTGATTGGATTTATCAGTACATATTTGATGGCGACAATGATGGAAACAATGATACAGTTGAATTTAATTACGATCCAGATACAACCTGTAATTGTTATCTTAATGTCACAACATCATTCGATTTTTATGACAACCAAACTGGAGATTTAGTAGATTCATTTGAAGTGGATGATCGTATATATAACGAAGACGATGATAATTTTCACGACGATTGGTCACCATTATACAATGGAACTTTTGATATCATGGTCGAGCTTTATGATGAGGATGGTAATCTAGAAGATTGGGAAAGGTATAATGACATTCAGCTTAACATTCGAACTGAGCATAATGAAAGCGGAGATTCCGAAGAATATTTCTCTCATTGGGAATATAACGTTGAAGGCTCAGACACTATATCAATAGGCTATGACCCAGATACCACTTGCGACTGCGAAGTATTTATTACAGTTATTTACTACGTTTATGATAATAACACTGGCGAATATTTAGGAAACGACGAAACAAATCACTATATCGAAAGTACTAACTACGACTGGTTCGAACAAGAGTGGTCTGCATCATACAACAGTTCTTATGATTTCTACGTATATTTGTACAATGAGGGTGAATACCTTCAAGATTCGTTTGAAATTTTTGATGTTTATCTAAGCATTAGCGATAATGGCGATGATTCATTAGAAAATGGTATTGCACACTTAGCTTACATCATTCCTTTAGGTGAAGATGAATATGTTAATGATTTCATTGGAATTGTTAGTTCAGATAATGAAGTATTCTTTGAAGTTTTATATGATGGTGATATTATAGAATCGGGTTACTCTGAAGGTGGAATGTGGATTGTTGATAATCTTCAAGAAGGTTGGTATGATTTCTATATTACTGACGACAATGACGAAGACCATATGATGCACTTTCAATCAGGTTCGTTCTACTCCTTTGGAAACAATTCACATAATTCCTCAGATATTGTTAACGTTGGAATTGCTGTGGGAGTAGATGAAGATTTTGAAGGTGATCTTGACCTGGAGTGCGATGCTGGACCTTGTGACGACGTAGGCATAATTGCTTACATAGGAGATCCTGATGATGGAGGCGTCGTAGATATTAATTTCGATATTTTCCAGTGGAATAGTGAAGAAGAGGAGTGGGAATTTTATGTTACTCTGGCTACTAACGAGAGCGGCATGGACATGCACCATGACACTCCGTGTGGAGAATACATGTGGATGGCAGAGTTGAACGGTAACGAAGCCAATGGTAGATTTGATGTACATGCAAACTGTGAATCCAATGAATATGCGTGGTTTGTTGATTTGGTGTATGATATTGAAGATACTGATGGAAATGACTATGAAGATACAATAATGGTTACTTACAGCTTAGCAACGTCTGACTGTGGCGATTGTGAAATGGATCTTCTGCTTATTCTAGATATATTTGATGAGAATGATAATCTTATTGATACTTTAGAGCAATACTTTAGACTACCATCAAATGAATATATGGATATTTCTTTTGTTTGGACTAATCATTATGGAGAAGGAAACTATATTTTCCAATCCATGCTCGAATATTTAGTTGACGGAGATACAGATGGTGAAATTCGGGCTGAAGACGGTGATTATGTTGAATTCTACTTAGATATGTTTGTTAGTGAATCCGGTATTTCGATTGAGGATGTAACAGGAAGAGATATGGTATTTGAAGGCCAAAATATTGAATACGAGGTAGTCATTCAAGGGCCTGATGGTATGAAAGTTAATTGGTCGATGGGAGATGGCACTACTTACCAAGATACTCGTAAAGTATTCCACACATACCAAGATTCAGGTAATTACGAGATAGTAATTCACGCACATGACGGCAGTTCCTTTGTCGAAGCATATTTCCAAATCAATGTGAGAAACATGAACCCAACTATTGTGAATATAATGATGGATGAAACAGTTAATGAGGGAGATGACGTATCTTTCAATGTTCAATATCAAGATGCTCCAATGGACATGAATGACATTTCAGTAAGATGGATATTCCCAGATGGAATTTTGGAAGGTAATTTTGTTCAATACACTTTTGAGGACGACGGAGAATTCTTGATTTCAGTTGAAGTTAAGGATGACGACGGAGGGTCAACCATGGAACAAAGAATGGTTACAGTACAAAATGTAGCTCCAGTCTTTACTGAATTTGCGCTTCCATCGCAAGGAGAGCAAGGTGTTGCTATGGATTTCAGAGTCTCAGCTACAGATCCAGGCGATGATACGATAACGTACACATTTGACTTTGGTGACGGAACTGCTCTATTAATTACGCAAAATGGAAACGCAAGTCACAAGTTTGCTTCAGGAGATACTTTTGAGATTGTAATTTGTGCAATTGACGAGGATGGCGGAGAGACTTGCCGAACGGAAGTCATTCCAGTTGCTTTACTTGAAGAGATTGAGGAAAGTGGATTACCAGGATTTGGTTTCTTAGGAGTAATATCAGCACTTGGAGCTATAACACTGCTAAGACGCAGAACACACTAACTAGTTTAACGACGTATGGAACTGTGGAAGAATGATTCCACGGCTTCCATCTAACTGTGAAGGAGTTGACAAACTATTAGCTGGCGGAATTGAGCAAGGTACAGTTTCCCTAGTTTATGGAGAAGCTGGAACTGGAAAGACTAGTTTAGCATTACAATTATCTCGAGAAGCAATCAAAGCATATCCCGAGCATGTGGTATTGTTTGTAGATACCGAGGGCTTATCGTTAGAAAGAATGTCGCAGATATTTGGAGACTGTGATGCATCTAAACTACTAATGATTCGTCCTTCAAGTTTAACAGATCTGCATCAAACATTAACCAGGAAATTAGAGAAACATCCAAAGATTTCATTAATTGTAGTTGATACAATTAATGCATATGTTCGTTTATCTTACTTAAAAAATAAAGAGCTTTCTTCTCGACAATTTCTAGAAATGACCTCTATTCTTCAGCCATTAGCAGAAAAAGGTGATTATCCTGTTTTGATTTCGGCACAGGTTTTTGAAAAAGATGGAGAAATAGGGCCCTATTTTGGCAAATCCTTGATGCACCTTTCAAAAACAATTATACATTTAGAAAGAACAAAGAGGGCTAGCTTTAGACAAATTAGATTGAAAAAGCACAGGTCGCTACCTGAAGAGTTAGTAGAGAGTTTTATTCTCACAAATAACGGTTTAGAATAAACTCAACTCTTTAATTCTCCCACCATTCTATTGAAACATGTCAGATTATGATAATTTTATTGGCCGCGTCAAAGAATTGAGCTTGATTGGTAGTTTATCAGGAATAATGGGCTGGGACCAGGAAACAATGATGCCTCCCAAAGGAGGTAAGCTGCGCTCAGAGATGATGGCTTTTCTTTCAAGCCAAGCACATTCAAGAATAACTGATCCTGAGATGGGAAAATTAATTTCATCATTAGAATCCCAAGATTTAACCGCTGAACAGACAGCCAACGTTCGTGAAATCAAAGAGTCTTATGATAAAGCTACTAAACTTCCAGCAGAATTAGTTGAAGAAAAAGCAAGACATAAGTCAAAATCTTTGAGAATATGGCAAGAAGCTAGATCTGAAAATGATTTTGCTAAGTTTCTCCCTTACCTAGAAAAATCTGTAGAATTAAACCGTCAAACTGCAGAACACTATGGATACGAGGATAATATCTACGATGCACTCTTAGATATCTATGAATCTGGAATGACAGTTAAGCAGTTAGACCCATTATTTTCAGGCTTGAGAGAGGCTATAGTTCCCTTAGTAAAAGCAGTTGGAGAAAGCTCTAACCAACCAGATACAAGTTTTTTGGATATAGGCAAATTTTCAGAAGAAAAGCAAAGAGAATTTTCACTTAAAGTAGCTGAAGGAATTGGCTTTGATTTTGAGGCTGGCAGAATGGATGCCTCAACACATCCCTTTTCCGCAGGATTATGGCCTGGCGATACAAGATTTACCACAAGATTTGATGAAACAGACCCATTCTCATGCCTTTATGCAGTAATGCATGAAACAGGTCATGCATTGTATGAGCAAGGTTTGGATTTTAACCATTCATTCACGCCACGAGGAGATGCAGTATCTCTCGGTGTACACGAATCCCAGAGCCGTTTTTGGGAAAATCAGATCGGTCGAACGCCGGCGTTTTGGAAAGTCGTGCTCCCTTGGTTCCGTTCTGCGTTTCCCGATGCACCCGAGTTTGACGAGCACAACCTGAACCGGTTGGCCAACCGGGTTGAGAAAGGCTTCATTCGCGTCGAGGCCGACGAAGTCACGTATAACTTACATGTGATGCTCCGCTATGAAATAGAGAAGCAATTGTTCAACGGCGATCTCGCCGTTGACGACCTACCATCGGCTTGGAACACCATGTTCAAAGCGTGGTTTGACGTTGATGTTCCTGAGGACCGGCTGGGGTGTCTGCAAGACATTCACTGGTCCATGGGTGCTATAGGCTATTTCCCAACGTACACATTAGGAAATTTATATGCAGCCCAGCTTTATGCTGCAGCTCTTGCAGACGATCCAAGTATTCCAAGTAAAATAGCCAACGGGGAATTTGCAGTACTGTTAGAATGGATGCGAAGTCATATTCATGTTCACGGTTCTAAGTTAACTCCTTCAGATTTAATTACAGAAGCTACTGGAAAAGAACCAAGTAGTGATGATTTTATTGAATATTTAACATCAAAATATTCTAAAATATATAATTTGTAAAATGGTAGCCCCCCTCGGATTCGAACCGAGGTCTCAGGCTCCAAAGGCCTGAATGATGGACCGCTACACTAGGGGGCTCCATTTTGTCTAGAAGCAGGTGGCTTTAGAAATATTCCCCGTAAGCAACAATTAATAAAGGTCCCCTAGTGCAATACTAATGACAGCTAGTGATAGGTTTATGAAAAAGGTCAGTGACTACTACAATGACTTAGGATACCCTGTCACTTGGGAAGGCGAAGGTTCTAAACGCAGTTTAGAAATCCAATTTAAAGCAGAATCAGGTTATTTTACTTCTATGATTTTTTCCCCAAGCGATGATGACATTGTTATTAAGGATGAATGGGGCCGAGAACAGAAAATAAAGGCCACAAAAGGAAACCTTGATATGATTAAATCTTGGTCAGAACACCGTTAATTCGGTAATTTGCTCATACTTTTTGACCTAGGTCTTTCTCTAATTTCTAGATTAGCTAATTTGTCACCTTCAAATTCAAAAATCCAAGGTTCACACCATCCGATTTCAGTTTGTAGAATCTCCTCTGAGCTGAATTTTTTAAGTGCCATCACGATTGCTCTTATGCTATTTCCATGAGCACTTACGATAACATTCTTCCCTTCAATTACATGTGGTAATATTTTTTCATTAAGATATGGAATTACTCTATCTGCAGTATCTTTTAGTGATTCACCGCCAGGAGGTGGAATATCATAACTTCTTCTCCAAATTTGAACCTGTTCTTCACCAAACTCTTTTGCAGCTTCAGCCTTATTTTGCCCAATTAAATCACCATAGTCTCTTTCATTTAGTGCTAAATTTTTTTCTACAGGAATAGAAGTTTGTTTTATTCCCTTTAAGATTATATCTAAAGTATCGTTTGCTCTTTTTAGTTTTGAAGTAAAAGCAATATCAAAGTTAATATTTTCAAGTAGATCAACAGCTTGTTCAGCTTCGGAGATACCTTGTTCATTCAGTTCGACGTCTTTCCACCCTGTAAACCTATTTTGATCGTTGTAAACAGATAATCCATGTCTCACCAGAATTAGTTTTCCAAAGCTCATAATTAGTTATACTTTTCTATTGAGACTTGTCCATATTTAGGTAACGGCTGTGCCCTTATCCCTAATTTCTTTTCAATTTGTTTTGCTAGTTCTTTTGTTGAACCATGGACGGTGTAAACTTGTTTTGGATTACACTCTTCAACGAATTTCATTGTTCCGCTAAAATCAGAATGATCGCTTATTGGGAACCCTGCATCGACACTCCTCAAAGCCCATTCAGAGAACGCACACCATCCCGAAACTCGCGCAGTTTTTGCACCTTTTTTCCTCATATTTTGCACAGCATTATCCTCCTTCTTTCCGTTTACAGCGGTAGTTGAGGTTACTAATAATTCTGCAGTCAATTGTTCTTTCTCTGACAATTCAGAATATGTGTTATATTCTAGTTTAACTCCATTTTTTTTGTAGATGTCACTTACGGAAGCAACGACATCAGAAACAACTGGAGTTACTCCTCCTGCATTTGCTGTCGCAATTACTTCTTGAGCTTTTCCTAGAGAGTATGCTCCAATTATTGCTCCATCTTTTGCAGATGTAGCCATAATCCATGCTTGCAAATCAGTTAAAACTTCATTTCTATCGGGTAAAACTTGATCTGGTTTTCCATAAGTTGACTCCACAATCAAAGTGTCACAATCTTGCGGTTTAGCTACTCCTGCAGTCACAGTTCCGTATGGATTATAGTCTCCAGTGTAAAGAACACCTTCACACTCAATCATTGCTGAACCAATGACATGACCGGCCGATACAAACTCGAGTTCAAAATCATTTATCTTAAATTTTTCATGAAAGCTATGAGTAGTTGCATTTTTTGAACCTGTCCGAGCAATCATAACGTCTTTAGTAGGTTCAGTCATGTGAGTTTTAGGCCTTAGGTGGTCAGAATGACCATGACTAACAGCACCATCAGGTCTTCCGCTTGAAGGGTCTAAGTAAATCGCTCTTTTATCTTTTTTTAGGCAGATGCCCTTATAGTCAAAAATTTCCACTAATTTACACCTTTTAGACTAAAAGAATATCTTGCAGGTTCTCTCCACCTATGTCCCGTTAAATATCCGCATAACTTACAATTAAATCCAATCGCTACTTTTCCACCATAAAGTGTTGCATTGTGGACCTTCTTTAGAGGGGATGTACAGACTGGACACGGTTGACCAGGTGATGCAAATTCTCCTCTGTGATGTGTATGTCCACTTTGGTCTTCGCCTGGACGTATCCTTCTCCATCTTTTCACGATAGGGTCATACCCTAGACCTTGTCTTCTGAACGTATTTTCATCACTTTCAGGTCCTGCACCTACGGATCTGGTTCTAATACCTAGTTTAATTTTTTTCGATTTAACAGCAGTAACTCTCATCCTTTCTGCGGACAGCCTATATGTTTTATCGTCATTTTTAAGATGTGCAACAACAAGCTTATGCATTTTGGTTTGAGTATCTATAGTTCCCCTACTTTTTAGGACGCTAATGACAGCTTCCACTATCACTTTTTCAGAAGGCTTTCG
>ENA-OSEY01002560-OSEY01002560.1-marine-metagenome-genome-assembly--contig:-NODE-2560-length-11704-cov-3.778877_pt1 | contig 11704 bp, 13 predicted proteins | sample MGYA00248465_ERZ534230 | MGnify/ENA primary metagenome ERZ534230 (study PRJEB26409, sample SAMN06344110) | marine metagenome | isolation source: Sea water from surface | place: Atlantic Ocean:Southern... | reverse complement strand
CTTCCATTAATAATTCAAAAGCTGACTTACTTTCCTCAAATGTTAAATCTTGTTTTTTTTTAATTTTTTCAATGAATTTTTTCATTTTTTTCAAATTTTAATAAAGTTTTTTAAAATTTTAATACCTATCTTAGTTTTAATACTTTCAGGGTGAAATTGCACTCCATGAACATGGTATTTTTTATGTCTTACACCCATTATTAACCCATCTTTAGTTTCAGCAGTAATTTCAAGATCTTTTGATAGTGATTTTTTATCAATAATTAAGCTATGATATCGAGTTGCTTCGAAAGTTTTAGGAAGATTTTTTAATATACCGTTTTTATTTGATATTATTTTACTAGTTTTTCCGTGCATAAGTTTTCTTGCTTGAACAATTTTAGATCCAAATACCTGTCCTATTATTTGATGACCCAAACAAACTCCAAGAATAGGTATTTTTCTGTATAAAGATTTTACAATTTTCAAACAATTGCCTGATTGGTTAGGATTACCTGGTCCAGGTGAGATTACAATTTTATTGTACTTTTTCTCTATAATATCTTTTGAATTAATTTGGTCATTTCTAATAACATCAACTTTTACTTTCAATGAAGATAGGTAATGATAGAGGTTAAAAGTAAAACTATCATAATTATCAATTAGAACTATTTTTTTCATTTTAGCGCATTAATTAAAGCTTTAGCCTTGTTTACAGTTTCTTCATATTCTTTGAGTGGTTTGCTATCTGCAACTATTCCAGCACCAGCCTGAACATAAAATTTATTTTTTTTAGCAACAGCAGTTCTCAGCGCTATACAAGTATCAAATTCTCCATTAGCAGAAAAATACCCAATACCTCCTGCATAAACTTTTCTTTTTGTTGTTTCCAATTCATCAATTATTTCCATAGCTCTAATTTTGGGAGCGCCAGAAACAGTTCCTGCAGGAAAACCTGCTAATAATGACTTAAATTTTGAAAACCTCTTATCATGCTCTCCTATAACATTTGAGACAATATGCATAACATGAGAATATTTCTCAATAACAAAACTTTCAGTCACTTTTACTGAATTAATTTTTGAAACTTTACCAGCATCATTTCTTCCTAAATCTAGAAGCATTAAATGTTCTGCAAGCTCTTTTTTATCTTTGAGAAGATCTTTTTTGTAAAATTGATCTTCTTTATGTGTTTTTCCACGTGGTCTTGTTCCTGCTATTGGTCTCACAGTGATCTTGTTATCTCTAAGCCTTACTAATATTTCAGGACTTGCACCAATTATTTGAAAGTCATTAAAATTAAAATAAAACATGAAAGGCGAGGGATTAGTAATTCTAAGTTTTTTATAAATATCTAAAGGTTTCTTATTTAAATTAGTTTCAAATCTTTGACTCAAAACTACTTGAAATATATCACCTAATTTAATGTATTTTTTTGCTTTATTTACCATAGAAATGAATTTACTTTTTGGAATATTAGATTTTACTTTTATATTTTTAGAAAAAAAATTTTCGTTTTTTTTTAAAATTTTAATTGATGACTGAATAAATAATCTAAAAATATCAGCTTTTATTTCTTCGTATTTTTGATGATAATCTTTAATTTTTTCATCTTTAAATATGTTAATTATAAAAAATATTTCCTTTTTTACATTATCGTGAATCACTAGTGTTTTTGGTCTTAAAAGTCTTACATCAGGTAACTTAAGATCATCTTTACAATTATTAGGAATTTTTTCGATATATCTAATTGAGTCGTAGGAAAAAAAACCAGATATTAGAGAGCAAATTTTTGGTAAATCTTTTGGTGTTTCAAATCTAAAATCCTCAATTATATTTTCAATTAATTTCTCTGGGCTATCTTTTAATTTTATCTTTTTATTTTTTTTTATTTGATAAGAGGTATTATTATTGAATTCCCAAATTTTATCAGGATTTTTCCCAAATATTGTATATCTGCCTTTTATTTTCCCTTTTTCAACTGATTCAAATATAAAACTGTTTTTTTCTTCTAAAAAATTGTCGATTAAATTTAATATTTCTTCGTCATTTTTAACTTTTTTAGATGTATAAATGATTTGATTTTTTCTGTTTCTGTGTCGAAACTTAAAATCTTTGAAGTTTCGATTAATTTTCATTAAAAATTATTTTTTATTCTCTCAATCGTTTTTTGATTAAGATTTACCTTGTATTTATTATTTAAAAATAAATCGTAAGATTTTAATATTGAGTTCTTATTATTTGTTTTTTGTTTAATAATATAATTTTTGAAATTATCTTCATCATTTCTAATTTCCATATCTTTAAAACTATTTATTCTTGCTAAGTAAATATTATCTTTTTCATCATTAATTAAAGTTATAGTATTCACTGGCATTGAATATAAAAGCTCAATAGCATTTATATCAAATTTTTTATTATCTTTAACAGAATTTAATTCAATTTTTTCAATTTTATCTTTGCCCATATTTAAAAAATCATTTTTGTTAAAATCATTATTCTTAATTCTTTTTAATAAATCACTGTTGTACTCAAATTTATTTTTTTGTGAAATTAGTTCAATTATTTCTCCCCGAGTTTGTTTATCTTTTAAATCAGGATCTCTATTTTCAATATTTTGAATTTGATATAAAACGTAATCGTTTTCATCCTCGATAATATCAAATTTATTATCCCTTAATTGGTAGATTTTTTTCTCTATTTCTTTTTTATCATCTGAAAATTTGAAATTTTTTACATTGGTAGATGATAAATTAAGATTTGAAACTATATCATCAAAATTAATATCATTAGATATATCAATTTCAATTTGATCAATTTTATCAAAAAAAGCTTGATTAAATTCATCGACCCCAACTAAATTAGTTGGATTTAAAATAGTGTATTTGAAATCAATATACTCAATTTTGAGGTTATCTTTATTTTCAAAAAGAAATTCATTTAAATCTTTTTCAGAAAACTCATTTTTTTTTTTATAAAAATTTTCCAAGTTGAAAAATTCTAAATTTAATTTTCTATTTTCATCATTAAATAATTTTGTCACTAAAAAATTTGGCGAGGTAGTACCTGCACCTATATAGTCAAATAAGTTTTTTTGGGACTCTCTTTTTTTTAGTCTTTGCTCAAATAATGGCGCAGAGATATTATTTTCAAGTAAAAATTTCTCATATTTAATTCTTTGAAATTTTCCTGTATCGTCAAAAAAATTTTTATTATTTTTAATTTTTTTTAATAGTGTTTCTTCGTTAAGTAAAATTTTATAACTCTCAATTTCAAGATCAAGAAGTTTTGTTGAAATCAAAGTTTGTAAAAGTTCTTCAATGATGTTATTTTCTAAATTATTTCTAATGGTTTCCCCTGCAATATTTATTTCATCTAAATAAACAAAAAAATCACTAGTTGAAATATTTGTTTTATTTATTTTCGCTAGGTTATTTGTATTACCACTACTAAACATACCTCCCATACCCCAGAATACAAAGGGTATAATCATGATAAAAACTAATAAGCCAGCAAACTTAGTTTTGGCAAAATTTCTAAAACTACCAATCATTAATCTATAAATTTATTGATCTATAAAAAGCAAAGCTATAAATTAAAAAATAACATATGACAAATAAATATATGTATTTTATTGCTAATTGGAAAATGTTTGGAGGTTTGAATTCGCTAAATTCACTGCATAAAATAGTTAAATTTTTTAAAACTTTCAAAAAAAACAAGTCTATCAAAATAATTTATTGTCCACCAAATATATTAATTCGACCAATGTCAAAAAAACTCAAAAACTCTAAAATTGAAGTGGGTGCACAAAATTGTCACGAAAATGATACTTATGGAGCATTCACTGGATCAGTAAATTCAATGATGTTGAAAAATGTTGGAGCTAAATATGTAATAATTGGACATTCAGAAAATAGACAATCAGGAGAAAATGATAAATTGATTAATTTGAAAATAAAAAGTGCTTTAAATTCAGGACTAAAGGTAATTTTTTGTATTGGTGAAACTTTAAAAGAAAAAAGAAAAAAAATTACTAAAAAAATTTTAAATTTACAATTAAGAAAGGGTTTAAACAAAATTAAAAATAATAGAAATATTATAATTGCTTACGAACCAGTTTGGTCTATAGGCACTGGTTTAATTCCAAAATCAACAGATTTATCAGATACAATCGATTTTATAAAAAGTAAGATAAAAAAAAATAAAGTTTTATATGGTGGATCAGTAAATCCGAAAAATATTATTCAGTTAAGATCTATTGATAATATTGATGGATTTTTAGTTGGTGGGGCTTCTCAAGATGCGAAAAAATTTATTGATATAATCAAAAAATCCTTTAATTAAAACTCCATGGAAAATATTTTTTTAATCCTTAATATCATATTTGCAATTATTTTAGTTTTATTAGTTTTAATGCAAAAATCTGAGGGTGGGGCACTAGGAATAGGTGTTTCGCAAGAAAATTTTATGTTTTCAAGATCTGCTGGTAATTTTATGACCAAAGCAACTGCTATAGTTGCTGCATTATTTATTATTTGTAGTTTAGGTCTTACTATCATTTCTAGAGGTGATTTGGCTCCAACATCATCTGTTTTGGACACAGTGAAAGAAAAGACCGAAGATACACCTGAAATACCAGAGAACAATAATTAATCCTTTTCAATCGCTTTTTTATTCGCTATAAGATAATTCCATGGCGCGATTTATATTTGTCACGGGCGGCGTGGTTTCATCATTAGGAAAAGGTCTCTCTTCAGCTTCATTAGCTTATTTACTTCAATCTAGAGGTTATAAAGTTAGATTAAGAAAACTTGATCCTTATTTGAACGTAGATCCAGGTACGATGAGTCCATTTCAACATGGAGAGGTTTTTGTAACTGATGATGGAGCAGAAACAGATCTTGATTTAGGTCATTATGAAAGATTTTCTGGAGTGTCAGCTAAAAAATCTGATAATATAACAACAGGAAAAATTTATAATGATGTTCTCAAAAAAGAACGTAAAGGAGAATATCTTGGTAAAACTGTTCAAGTAATACCCCATATTACAGATCGTATTAAAGAATTTATTAAAAAAGACTCATCAAAGGAAGATTTTGTAATTTGTGAAATAGGAGGAATTGTAGGAGATATTGAAAGCTTACCTTTTATAGAAGCAATAAGACAGTTTGCAAATGATATAGGAAAAAAAAATACGCTATTCATTCATCTAACACTTGTTCCTTACTTGAGATCCTCAGATGAAATTAAAACCAAACCCACTCAACATTCTGTAAAAGAATTAAGAAGTATAGGTATTCAGCCAGACATAATTATTTGTAGATCTGAGAGATCTATACCATTGGAACATAGAAAAAAAATATCATTATTTTGTAATGTTAACATTAAAAATGTAATTGAAACTGTAGATGTAAGGACTATTTATGAGGCACCAATTAGTTTTTTCAAGGAAAAATTAGATATTCAAGTTTTAAATTATTTTAATTTAAAATCAAAAAAACCAGTCAATTTAAATCCTTGGAAAAAAATTACTAAAATTATTTTACAAACAAAAAAACAAGTAAATATTGCAATTATTGGAAAGTATATCGAATTAAAAGATGCCTATAAATCTCTTGATGAAGCACTCACCCATGGTGGTATTGAAAATAATACAAAAGTTAACCTAGTTAGGATTGACTCCGAGAAATTAGAATTATCAGAGATATCAAAAAAACTTAGAAATATTTCTGGAATTTTAATACCTGGTGGTTTTGGTAAAAGAGGTACTAACGGAAAAATTGCTGCAATTAAATATGCAAGAAATAATAAAATCCCATTCCTCGGAATTTGTTATGGAATGCAAATGGCAATAATCGAATTTGCAAGAAACAAACTAAATTTAAAAAAAGCCACTTCTAGTGAATTTGATAAAAATGGACTTCCAGTTATAGGTTTAATAAATGAATGGGTTAAAGACGGCAAAACTATAAAAGGAACAGATAAAGACTTGGGAGGCACAATGAGATTGGGTTCTTATGAGGCTAAATTGAAAGATAATTCGATGATTAGAAAGATTTATGGAAAGAAAGTAGTTAACGAGAGACATCGACACAGATATGAAGTTAATATTAACTATAAGGACAAATTTGAGAAAAAAGGAATGGTTTTTTCTGGTTTATCTCCAGATGGTTTATTACCTGAGATAATTGAACTAAAAAATCATCCTTGGTTTATTGGTGTTCAGTTTCATCCAGAATTTAAATCTAGACCTTTAGCTCCTCATCCTTTATTCTCATCTTTTATCAAAGCAGCTAAAAATCATAAATGAACAACATAAAAGTTAATTGTGGAAAAATAGAAATCTCAAACGATAGAAAAATCTGTATTATTGCGGGTCCCTGTCAACTTGAGTCAGAGCAACATGCAATGGATATGGCTGGTAAAATAAAAGAAATTACTGGTAAATTTGGTTTAGGTTTTATTTATAAAACATCATTTGATAAAGCCAATAGAACAAGCCTCAAAGGCAAAAGAGGAGCGGGTTTGGAAGCTTCTCTTCCTGTATTTGATAAAATTAAAAAAGAACTTAATGTACCTGTTTTAACAGATATTCATAATATAGAACAATGCTCTATAGTTGCGAAGCATGTTGATATATTACAAATTCCTGCTTTCTTGTGCAGACAAACAGACTTGTTAGTAGCTGCAGCTAGTACTAATAAAATTATTAATGTAAAAAAAGGTCAATTCTTAGCACCATGGGATATGGTTAATGTAACTAAGAAAATTTCAGATTCTGGAAATAAAAATATTTTAGTTACAGAGAGGGGAGCAAGTTTTGGTTATAACACATTAGTTTCAGATATGAGGTCAATACCTATAATGGCAAAAAATGGTTATCCAGTGATATTTGATGCTACACATTCTGTTCAGCAACCTGGTGGACTAGGAGAAAAAAGTGGAGGTCAAAGAGAATTCGTTGAGTATCTAGCGAGAGCAGCTGTAGCTGTCGGTGTTGCAGGAGTTTTTATAGAAACCCACCAGGACCCAGATAACGCACCATCAGATGGTCCTAATATGGTTCCATTAAATAAACTAGAGAGTTTGTTAAAACAACTTACAGATATAGATAACTTAATTAAAAATTAGTGAGTCAAATTTTAAAAGTAAAAGCACGTCAAATTTATGACAGCAGAGGCAATCCAACTATAGAGGCTGAAGTTTTTATAAAAAATAATAGCGCTAAAGCTATTTGTCCTTCAGGTGCATCTACGGGTACTTATGAGGCTTTTGAAAAAAGAGATATTAATAATAAAAAATATTTAGGTAAAAGTGTTTTAAATGCAATCAAATTAGTAAATTCTAAAATTTTTAAAAAATTAAAAGGTGAAAATATTCATAATCAAGAAAGAATTGACTCGTTGATGATTAACTTAGATGGCACAAGACAAAAAGCAAAATTAGGAGCCAACTCAATTCTTGCTGTTTCAATGGCAGTTAAAAAACTTTCAGCTAAAGTAAAGAAATTACCTTTATATAAAACTTTTTCTGTCAAAAACAATTTTCAGCTACCTTATCCGTTAATGAATATAATTAATGGTGGAGCGCATGCAAATAATGATTTGAGAATTCAAGAATTTATGATTAGACCTGATAAAGCAAAAAGTTTTTCTGAAGCAATGAGAATGTGTTTTTTAGTAATAAATAATTTAAAAAAATTATTAAAGAATAATGGATTATCTACATCTGTAGGTGATGAAGGTGGATTTGCACCAATGATCTCAAGTAATAACAAAGCTTTAGACCTTATAGTGTCAGCAATTAAAAAATCTGGTTTTAAAAATGGCAAAGATATTTCGATTTGTTTAGATGTAGCTGCAAATGAATTATATAAAAAAAATAAATACTCTATTCATTCAAAAAATTATGTATCTGCAGATAAATCAATTAAAGAGTATAAAAAAATAATAACAAAATATAAAATCAAATCTATTGAAGACCCGTTTGCTGAAAATGATTGGATTTCATGGAATAAGTTGATGAAATCAACCCAAAAAGTTCAAATAGTTGGTGACGATCTTTATGTAACAAATTTAGAAAGACTTAAAAAGGGATTTTTAAATATTTCATCTAATGCAATATTGATAAAACTTAACCAAATTGGCACTGTCTCCGAAACACTCGAAGTTATAAAATTTGCCCAAATTATTGGTTTCAAAACTATTATTTCTCATAGGTCTGGAGATAGTGAGGACACTTTCATTGCTGATTTAGCTGTTGGAACCAATTCAAATCAAATAAAAACTGGATCTTTGGCTAGATCTGAAAGAGTAGCTAAATATAATCAATTATTACGTATCGAAGAAGAACTTGGCAAAAAAGCAAGAATGAATAAGATTCATTAATGCTTGAAAGATTAAAAAAAAACTATTTTTTACTAATATCTATTTTTTTAATATTGTACTTTTTTTTCAACCTTTTGTCTGGACAAAGGGGTTTAATCTCTTATTTTGAAAAAAAACAAATTTTAAAAAACTTACAAAAACAAGAATCCTTATTAATTAATCAAATAAAAGACTTGGATTTTAAAAATTCATTATTAAGTGACAATCTTGATCTTGATTATATTGAAACTTTGATTAGAGAAAGGTTTATATTTGGCAAAAAAAATGAAAAAATTTATATAATTAAAAATAATGAAAATTAGACATCCAGAAAAAAGAAATAAACCGATAAATCCAATTAAAAAAAAACCTAATTGGATAAGATCAAAATTATCAAACAGCAAAGAGTTTTTCTTAACAAAAACTATTGTAAATAAAAATAATCTTGTAACAGTTTGTCAGGAAGCTAATTGTCCAAATATTACTGAATGTTGGAGCAAAAGACACGCTACATTCATGATCATGGGTGATACTTGCACAAGAGCATGTGCATTTTGTGATGTTAAAACTGGTAAACCAGGAAAACTTGACTCTCTTGAGCCAATAAAAATTGCAGAAGCTGTAAAAAAATTAAATTTAAAACACGTTGTAATTACATCAGTTGATCGAGATGATTTGGATGATGGTGGATCTAATCATTTTTATGAAGTAATTAATCAAACAAGAAAAACTAATCCAAATACTACAATTGAAGTTTTGACACCAGATTTTTTGAGAAAAGGCGACTCTTATAAAAAAGTTTTAGAAGCTAACCCTGATGTTTTTAATCATAATATTGAAACTGTTCCTAGTCTCTATTTAAAAGTAAGACCAGGTTCTAGATACTTTGCGTCTTTAGAACTTTTAAAAAATGCCAAAATAGTAAACAAAAAAATTTTTACTAAGTCAGGAATAATGGTTGGTCTTGGTGAAACAAGAGATGAAATTTTACAAGTTATGGATGATTTAAAATCTGCTGATGTAGATTTTCTAACTATCGGTCAATATTTACAACCATCCGTCAGACATTTTCCGCTTGAAAGATATTATACACCACAAGAATTTGATGAATTAGGAAACATTGCAAAAGCCAAAGGTTTTTTATTAGTTTCATCATCTCCTCTAACAAGATCTTCTTATCATGCAGATGAAGATTTTGCCAAACTTCAGCAAAACCGAATTAACATCAATTAATGCCCAAGGCTTCAGTTAAGCGATTAATTGAATGTAAAAAAAATGATTTAATAGATTTGGTTTTAGACATTGAAAAATATCCAGAATTTGTTCCTTTTTGCTATGATGCAAAAATATATGAAAATAAAGACCAAGGTGATCTAAAGAATATTATTGCTGACCTTACAATTGGAAAAGGACCATTTAAAGATACATATAAAAGTGATGTGGTCTTTAATAAAAAAAAAGATTCTATATTTGTAAAAAATATTGATGGACCTTTAAACCATCTATCAAATAATTGGATTTTTAGTGATCAAAAAAATGGTTATACAGAAGTAACTTTTGATATTGATTTTGAAATCAAAAATAAATTTTTAAATTCTTTAATGATCGTTTCATTTCAATTTGGATTAGAAAAAATTGCGGATGCATTTCAGAAGAGAGCGGAAGAATTATTTCACAGTTCTAAGAATTAAATTTAAGGCTTTATTCACTGTAGCTTTTTGTATTGAAGATCTTTTTTTACTTTTAAATAAGCACTTATTTACACTAATTTTATTACCTTTCTTAATTCCAATATAAACTAATCCTACAGGTTTTGATTTAGTACCACCTTTTGGGCCTGCTATTCCAGTAATTGAAACACTAATATTTGCTTTTGAGATTTTAGATAAATTGTTTACCATCATTGAACAGCATTCGTGACTTACAGCACCATATTTTTCAATAATATTTTTATTTACTTTTAAAATTTTTATTTTTGCTTGGTTTGAATAAGTAACAAATCCTAAATTAAATACTTTAGATGCTCCACTTGTTGATGTTATATTGCTAGCTAGAAGTCCACCAGTGCATGACTCTACAATTGAAATTCTGAGTTTCTTTTTGGCTAAAATCTTAATTAATGATTTCATCACATCAAATAACTACTTAAAACCATAAAACAAATTAAAGATATAACAACATAAAATCCTGCACAAACATCATCCATAATCACACCAAAACTATTTTTGTAGTTTTTGTCAAAATAATTAACAGGGAAAGGTTTTACAATATCAAAAAATCGAAATAGGATAAAACAAACACCATAAAATATTAGAGCTTCATCAGGAGATTTTTTTATTCCATGAGAAATCTCGTATAAATAAATTGGAATAGATTGACCAATGAATTCATCAATTATTACCTCTTTAGGATCTTTATTATCACTATCTTTAATGTGCAAGGCAACAGAAAAAAAGGAAATTACAAAAATGATCAATAAACCTAATAATATTAAATTTGAAGAAACAGATAAAATATGAAAAAAAAAATAAAGTATAATTACCGTAGCCAAAGATCCATAGGTTCCAGGAATAGGTTTTATTTTTCCTAAACCAAACATTGTTACAAATAACGAATTTAAATTTTTAATCATACTTTGTGATTGAAATTATAACTTCACAAGCTATGGCTTTCTCTTTACCTATTAATCCTAATTTTTCAACTGTTTTACCTTTTAAATTAATTTGGTTATTATTCAAATTCATAATTTTTGAAATAGAATTAACTATCTTATTTCTATATTTTGAAACTTTAGGCTGCTCGCAAATTAAATTAATATCAAGATTATTTATAATAAAATTTGCCTTATCTAAATTATTTAAGATGGGTTTTAACATTTTTACAGATTTAATATTCTTAAATTTTTTTGTATTAGGAAAATGACTACCAATATCCTTTTTTTGCGTAGCACCTAAAATTGCATCAATTATTGAATGCAAAATTACATCTCCATCTGAATGCCCTTTAAGTCCTGAATGAAAAGGTATTTTTGATCCACCTAAATAAAGTCCTCTATTTTTAACTAATTTATGAATATCAAAGCCTATGCCAAAAAAAGTTTTTGGCTCATTAATATCATCTAAAAAAGTAATTTTATTATTTTGATTTTCACCTGGTATAAATTTTATTTTATAATCATTATTTATGAAAAGGGATGCCTCATCACTCACTTTATTATTTTGATTTATTGCTAAATTGTATAATTCTTTAAATGCAAACGCTTGCGGTGTTTGAGTTAAAAATGAGTCATTTCTTTTAATGTTAAATACTCGATTTTTAATTTTGTATTTTATTGAATCTTTTGAAGAAATTATAGG
>ENA-OSEY01002559-OSEY01002559.1-marine-metagenome-genome-assembly--contig:-NODE-2559-length-11704-cov-4.353574_pt1 | contig 11704 bp, 15 predicted proteins | sample MGYA00248465_ERZ534230 | MGnify/ENA primary metagenome ERZ534230 (study PRJEB26409, sample SAMN06344110) | marine metagenome | isolation source: Sea water from surface | place: Atlantic Ocean:Southern... | reverse complement strand
TATTTACGATGAGAACTATGTCGTAGACAGGGGGAATGGCACCGTTCCTGTAAACTTCTACATCAAGAAATGGGGCGTTCCGGAGGGTTTCGGAAATACAGAACACGAGAAACTTTGGTCCATGGAATGACTGGATCCATGATCATTCGCAGTCTGACGTTGGTTCGTTCTGATCATCATGACAATGGTGTCTATCGGATTCAGCATGTTCGGTCTCATCGTTCTCATCATGCTGATGATGATAATCTTCATCACCGTGGTGATGAAGGCCGGGCTCTTCGTCGTGATGGTCTGGATGATTGTCCCTATCAACACATCCAGCAAGAGTGGTTGTTAGCATCAGCAACACAATAATAACCGGCTTTAGTCGACTCATATCCTTTGGTCAATATTCAGGTGAATAGTATTTCCCACCCTCGCACTCTAGGACGTGGATATCGACAACGTTGCTCTCGTATTGGTAAGTAGTATACAATGGTGGGGCTGCAACAGGTCTAACTGCCTCGTATTCTAGCAATCACCGAGTCTAAGTAGGCCCGTGTTAATCGGGCAAGTATTATGATCCACAATAAGGAGAGTATAATCATGAGTGGATACCATAAAAATATATCCAGCAAATCAATGTCTAGTCCAGACCAACCAGTAAGTAGGACTGCTCGAATTGGGTCATTAGGGTCCACGTAAACGGTTATGGCTTCGCCCGGAGGGTATTCGTCCGCATTGGGACGCGTGGAGCTACATTGTGCCGCATCATACGTGCTACTATGGATAGAATGACTAATCATGTCGCCACTGTACGTCTCATTCTCGTAATCATACTCATATTCGATCCGTAGGCAGTAGGTGGTATTTCCATCAGATTCGCGATAAGAGTCCACTCCACTGGCGATGATTGTCCCATTCACCGGGGTCCAGTCCCTCGCGTCCAAATCTGCCCTAGCATCATCTATAGCGTCAGCAAAAACAAACGCGAACACAATTATACCAAAGAGGGTACCAAAATAGAAGACAGCCATCCAGAAAGTGAACCCAATAATCTGTGGTCCTGATAAGTTAGGATCCCGCTTCTCCTGGGCCATGTACAACGATAGTGAGGGCCTTCTTTATTGATTCGTCGTGCACCCTACCGTTACGGAGAAATATTTTTCAAGGCGTCTAAGTCAAAATCTAACATGGAAAGGAAATCGCTCCTCCTAATACTTATTCCACTCTATATGGTATATTTCGGAATTAATATCCTCACATATACCGTTCCACGGATTCTAGATTCTTTAGAACGTGACTCGTTCCTTGAAATTGCTGTCATATTCGGCGGGATGGGCGCTACAATACTTGCCGCAGTTTTTTCAGTGTTGTTTGGAATTCTGTGGGCCCGCAAAATCATATTAGGAGAGGACACAGGGGTAATCTAGAATGGATTATCCTCGCGTCATGTTCCCTACCGTAATTGATGGATATCCAACACTGTTTATACTATAATCGACTCATTGGATTTCTTTGAGAACTGACTCATGAATTCCCATACGATTGTTGAGGACGGGACTCCTGTTGGGTTGGCCCAACCCCTTCCCGGATCTGCAACTGGATCATCATGCTCATATGGATTGTGGGCTGCGAAGAATAGTGACACTAGCATCACCTGAGTCTCATTTTCACAGTCAGTATAACCCCGGATATCGTAGTCGTCCTCACTCACAATCACTTCAGGAATTGAGCCCTGACATCCATTGAGATCAGCCCAGCTCTCTAGGTTCTGTATGGCTCCTTTTTCAGGCCCGAAGACAGGTGCGGCTGGAGCTGTTGTGGCATACAAGACAATCTCATCCAAGATCCCGTGGACTTCGATAAACGGAATAGGCTTGTAGTCTGAGGGAACTTCTGCAAATAGATACATCGCCATGCACCCTGCAGCCGCGAAAACCTCACTGGCCTGAACTGCTAATCTCTGTGTCATGCCACATCCGTTAGACCAGCCTGTCACATATACCCTTGATTGGTCGACAGAATGATTTTGCACGATAGTGTCCAGCATTTGCAATATGAAGCCAACATCATCTTCCTCTGAACAACGAAGCTCGTCTGAACACGGTATCAGACTGGAGCCATGATTCCAAGCATTGTTGTGTCCTTGTGGATATGCGACGACGAATCCCTGCTCCATGGATATGTTTGCGAAGTCTGATGTCCAGCGTTGTTGATACATGTCATCGCCATTCCCGTGCATGTCCACTAGCAGGGGAGCAGGGACAGATTCATTGAGAATCGGAGGAACAAGGAGTAGCCAGCACCTCTCAAGATCATCGTACTCAATGCAGTGTTCTGTGATATTAGGCTCGTAATCTGGATTTGGTTCCACGGGGACATCTTCCTCGGAATCTACCTTCGGAGGCTCAGACATGCATCCTGAAATCATTGAGGAGGCAAGTAATAACATCACCACGGAGGTAGGGATACTCCCCATATATTCTGGTGCTTGGGTTTTAGAAATAAATTATTGGACGACATTGACCTTATTGATGCGCATATAAATTACTCCAGGGAATATTTCACCTATCATCACTAATATCTGCTAATTGCTCAGACTAAGGCCGGTCTTGACTATTCCCTTCGGCAAGTAGCACTGTTAGAACCATGTTCACGGACAGACACGCTCTCAACCCAGCACCTACGACCGTATAGGTCTTGAATCATATTGCCGGCGTATTCCATAGCCATCTTTGCAAACATCTCACACCCTGTAGATTTGACAGAAACCATATTGATTATTCCCTTTTCATGCATATCCTCGAAATCAGAATACATAGGGTCATCCAAAGCTACCAATGTTTTGTGATCGAAATTTTGTCTAAGCCACAATTCTAATTCCTTCAAACCTCCAAAATCTACGACCCAGTTATTTTCATCTAACTCATGGGCTCCAAAGACAAACTCAAACTCCAACGAATATCCATGCATGAATCTGCAATGGCTTTCCGCCCTCCACTGTCTAAATGCAGCTGAGAGGCCTCTTTCATGGCCATATTTCTTTGTTGAATATAACTTAGCCATCCTCTCCCTCCATGATAAAATCTAAACAAACAGAATTTATACAGTACCTTTCACCACCGTGTTCTCTTGGCCCATCCTCGAAAACGTGACCTAGATGGGCTTCACAACTACCACATCTGACCTCAATCCTGGACATTCCGTGACTAAGGTCTACAATTCGTATAATCCCAGCATCTTCATGTTCTGTGTGGAATGCAGGCCAGCCGCAACCAGAATTATACTTCATTTCAGATGTGAATAGAAGATGATTGCAGCAGATGCAGTGGTAGTTGCCATCCCTTTCCTCAAGATAGTGTTTCCCAGAGAACGGTCTTTCCGTGCCTCCTAGTCTGGTTACATTGTACGCTAGGGGACTCAACCTTTCCTTCCACTCTTCGTCTCTATCAATGATGCTCATTACCAAACTCCTCCTTTAATTTCAATGCGTTTGCCAAAACGTTCTCCCACGAATCAACATACTCTATTGGATCTACACGACCTATATCATAGAATGCTAGAATCCTTTCGACATCCGATCCAGATTTGCCACTTGATCTCCCAAATCTATCCGGATTGTAAGAAGTAATCGTACTTCCCATAATTGTGTCAAAATCTAAACCTAGAACCTTACAAGATTGTAAAGCGTCTCTTAAGATTGTAGACTTATCACCAGTTATGTATGGTAATTCAAAAGTGACCCTTTCCGATTCCCAATTTCCCATAGAAAAGGCGTCTGATAGCGCTTTGTAGAATTCAGGCCTACAGTCTGGATAAATAGCGTGATCACCACTATGAACGCCCAGAGCTACGATTACTTCTATGTCCTCTGATTGGGAGATGCTCAATGCCATTCCGTACAGTATGGAGGAGAATATTGCATTTCTGTTTGGGACTACTGTTTGCTTCATCTGAATCTCTTCATAATGTCCCTCAGGTACCTCGTAATTGTGATTTGTTAGGGCTGAGTGGAATGTTCCCATAGCAGAACTCAAATCTATTACCTTATGGCTAACTTCCATTCCAATTGATTGAAGTCTCTGGATATTTTCTTTAGCCATTTCAATTTCAATAGAGTGCTTCTGACCATACTCATAACTCACACAGGTGACGCCGTGCCCATCCCTTAGCAATCTCAAGAGTAACGAGGTCGAGTCCATTCCGCCAGACAAAGCCATAACTGCTCTAGACCCCATCACAAAACCCCCATCCACTTGTGAGTCTGGAGACTCAGTCTCCAACCCTCATTCTCCTTCACTATTTTCTCTACCAGTTGGAAAGATCTGCCATTCTCCTCCACACTTTCTTCTTCCATGTAACATGGTTGTATAAAGTGGTGAGTGAATCCGCTCTTTAGCGATTCATACATAGATAGGTCCTGGCCACAGTAAACAACTTTCAACTCATCGCCGACAACTTGTTTTATTGAGACGTTTGGGTATATCTGATCTTTGGGGCTTACGCAAATCCAGTCTATTATTGGGTCTACAATTATTGTTCCATTGGTTTCTATGGATAAAGAAATATTATGTCTTTTCAACATTTTTCCAATGGTACTCAAGTCTTGCATTGCCGGCTCTCCTCCTGTGAATATGACCCTATCACACCCGAAAGATAGCACCTGTTCGACTATCTCGTTCACTTCCATTTCCTCGAATGTAAGAAAATCTGTGTCACACCACTCGCATCTTAGATTACAATTTCCGAACCTAATGAAGACATGTGGAATTCCAGCATGAAAACCTTCACCTTGTACCGAATGAAAAATCTCCACAATTGGATAAACAGTCAATTAATCACCCATTATTTCCGCCATTGATTAGTTGAAATAACTCTCCACGGGCCTCAGCGTTATCGAAAAACACTCCCCTCATGGTACTGGTCGTCATTTTGGCATTCTGTTTTAAGACACCCCTGCACCTCATACAACCGTGCCTGGCCTCAACTATTACCGCACATCCTAATGGATTCAAGTGTTCCACGAGATCATCTGCAATTGAGCTAGTTATCCTTTCTTGATTTTGGAGCCTCTTGGAATGGGCATCTAGCAACCTTGCTAATTTGCTAATTCCAACAATCCTTTCCACTGGTATGTATGCTATATGGGCTGTACCACTGAATGGTTGCAGATGGTGTTCGCATGTGCTATGGAACTCAATATCCCTCAGTAAAACTATGCCATCGTAGTTCTCACTATTGAACGTCGAATCTAGTATTTTTCGAGGATCCGCCGAATATCCCGAATATATCTCCTCGTATGATTTTATGACTCTATCAGGGGTGTCGACCAGACCTTCCCTCAGTGGTCCTTCTATAGACTCAACATATCGAACCACCGTCTCTATTGCCTTCTTAGCCTCATCCTTAGTAACCACTCTACTCACCCCTTCCGTGCATCTTATCTATACTGTCGAGCTGATCCAACAATTTTCTGCAGGCTGTCCTGATTGCATCCGCCACGCTGACAAACTTCTTTTCATCCCCGACGTGTTTCTTCAAATCGGTCAATATTTCGTTTGGCATGTCCAAACTAACCTTGGGCATATTATTGCGCAATAGCGATTACGAATAAATATTACTCAGGTAATACTGCAGTAATATATCTCAATTCAAATAGTAGATGCTGATAGCCAAGCTGATGTCTACTAGAAGTGGTGCATCTGATCGTGTTTTTATTTTGGGCCTTGGCTTCCAGAAATGCGGAACAAGCTGGATATACGATTATTTGAAGCAATCGAGATATTTCGATGGAGGGTTTGACAAGGAATACCATATATGGGATGCTATCGATGTCCCATTACTGAAATACAATCTCGAAGATAAGCCCGGTTTCCTTGGACGAGCTTTTGATAGTGATAGAATGAAAAGGTACAATATGCAGTCTAACGAAAATGCATATTTTGAATACTTCAATTCTCTATATCGTGGGGATGTATCAATTACAGGCGATATAACCCCCTCGTATAGTGCATTGTCTAAATCAAGGATGGCCTCTATTATCAGCAATTTTCGTGATAAAGGCGTATCTTGTAAGGCCTTGTTGTTGATAAGAGATCCAATTGATAGGATAAAAAGTGCAGTGAGATATAATCTCGATAGGAGATATTTCAAAGAAGGAATCAATGTTGGTGAAACGAACTTCCGTAGGGCCTTAGAGGGTTATTATACCACAGACCACTGTAAAATCAGAACAAGGTACGATCGGACGCTCAACAATGTATATGCAACATTTGACCCTAATGACGTGTACGTTGGAGTATACGAAAATATGTTCGAGAAAGACCAAGTAAGCAAGATGTCAGAGTTTTTTGGTATAGATGAGAATTTTGAATTTACCAAGGTACGGGTCAATAAGACTAAATCTAAGGTAGAAAATATGCCGAAATTGGAGAGTAAAATAAAGGAATATTATCTTGAAGTTTATGAATATTGTAATGATGTGTTTCCAGTTACAAGGGAACTGTGGAAGTAGGTTACCTTCGACTCTCTATCTTACTGTCTATTCCCGGATGTTTTTCGCACAATGCCTCAGCCCTCCGCTTTAATGACAGAATCTGAACGTTGACTTCAGAATCATCGGCGCCGTTCGATATCAATGCAGATAGTAGGTTCAATCCCCCTTGAATTGCCCCTGCTTCTAGAAACTCGTCATTGGTGATAACATCTGAGTCCCTCAATATGCTTAGGGTAGAAGAGAGGTACTCAACCTCCGCCGCCATTAAGCCTGATGTTCTAGATTCAGATCCTGTAACACTGGTAATAGCCGTAATCATGATTGTCGGAGCATAATTCTCCTTTTGATGATTTTCAAGGGCTCTCCACTAATTCTATGAGCACCCCGCCCGAGGATGACGGATGTACGAAAGCTATTCTATTCCCGCCATGGCCAATCTGCGGTTTTGGATTTATCATAATTACACCCATTTTAGTTAATTTTTCTATCGTTTCCTCGATATCCGGCACGGATATGGCAAGCTGTTGTATTCCTTCTCCTCTCCGTTCTATGAACCTTCCAACTGGTGTATCAGAACCTGTCGGCTCCAGTAGTTCGATTTTAGTGTCTGACATATTTTGCATATATCTGACTTCTACTCCCTGTTCCTTCACAATCCCTCCACCAGACGCTTCGAATCCCAATGCCTTCCAAAATGGCAAAGCAGAATCGATCGATTTCGTCGCAATCCCTATATGATCTATTCTCGTCATTTAAACACCACTTGGTGATACCCACGTACCGAAACATTCGGTGAGTACTGAGTTAATTTCCCCAATACTACAATAAGATTTCACAGCATCTATGATATATTCCATGAGGTTCTCTTCAGTTCCACAGGCCCTGGATAATTTTTCCAGGGCGCTCCTGGCTATATCCTCATTTCTTGAGCTTCTTATAGAATTAAGAAAATCAACTTGCTTGACTGCCAAATCCAGATCAAGTATCTGACCTTCAATAGGAATTTCATCTACGATATTGTTGACATTTACACCAACCACACTCAATGACCCGCTCTCTATGGAATTCAAGTGCTCCCATGCACTTTCATGAATCATTCTTTGCTGTGTACCCGACCTGACTGCAGCGAGTGCTCCTCCTTCGGACTCTATCCTATTGATTAGTTCCATAGAAGCCTCATAAATTTTCGAGGTCATCTCCTCAATTACGTATGAACCTGCAAATGGATCCACATGATCCGCAATCCCCGTCTCCAATGCAAGAATTTGTTGGGTTCTAAGTGCTATGGTAACTGCCTCATCTGTGGGGAGACCAATTGCTTCGTCAAAGCTGTTAGTGTGTAGTGACTGGGTTCCTCCCAGGACAGATGAAAGTGCTTGGTAAGCTACTCTTACGATATTATTGGATGGTTGCTGAGCTGTTAGGGTGGCCCCAGCTGTCTGTGTATGGAACCTTAACATACAAGATTTAGGATTTTTAGGCGAAAACCTCTCAGTCATTACATCATACCAAACTCTTCTTGCCGCTCTAAATTTCGAAACCTCTTCTAAAATATCATTCTGACAAGCGAAAAAGAAAGATATCCTGGGTGCAAAGTCATCAACATCCATCCCTGCAGCTACAGCGTTTCTAACATATTCAAGTCCGTTCAAGACAGTCAGTGCAACTTCTTCAACGGCTGTACAGCCCGCTTCCCTCATGTGATAACCACTTACCGAGATTGTATTCCATAACGGAGCGTTTTCCGTACACCAGTTCATCAGATCTCTAGTTAGCCTCATTGAGGCTTCGGGTGGGTAAATATAGAGCCCTCTAGCTATGTATTCCTTCAGTATATCATTTTGCACTGTGCCCCTAAGCTCCTTTCTAGATACACCCTGCTCATCTGCGATTGCAACGTATAGGGCCAAAAGCGTCGTCGCAGGCGCATTTATGGTCATTGATGTCGAAACCAACGACAAATCAATGCCTTGAAACAGGCCTCGCATATCTTCTATGGTATCTATGGGTACTCCAACCTTTCCAACTTCTCCCAGTGATCTTGGGTTATCAGAATCCAAACCTAATTGTGTTGGCAGGTCAAAGGCGACGGACAGTCCAGTTTGTCCTTGAGATAACAACATTTTGAATCTTTTATTGGTTTCTTCAGAGGTGGAAAAACCAGCGTATTGCCTCATTGTCCAGAGTTTGCTTTTGTACATATCAGGGTAAATTCCTCTGGTATACGGAGGTTTACCTGGTTCCCCTAAACCATCCATTAAACCTCTCAGGAGGTTTGGGCTTTTCGTATTACCCTCGGGAGGTCTGTATTTTTATGCGATTATCTGCGTATTGTGTAACTATCAACTACCTTGTATAGCGCTTCTATCTGGGAGTCATCTAATATTCCCTCTGAAGGTTTCGAGCTTAGATATTCCTTGGCATCAGTAACGGTCTGACGCTCTCCCTTTGCCCATACTGTCCCTAGTATGCTGGAACGGTGCTCTTCATCAATATCAAGGTCCACCAAAAGCTTTCTAACTTCATATTTGTATTCCATATGCCTACTTCTGTCGAGCCTCTTTTTCCTTTCCGCGGGTTGGAATGATGTTTTTGTCTTCCGAGTTTTTTTCTTTGAAACCGCGGTATTAGAGGGAATTTCAACATTCTCTGTTGCCTTTTTTACCAGAGATTCCATCGCCCTCGCCTTACTTTTGTCAATTATATCTTGAGCACGCTTACTGGTACCACTTTCTTTGACTTCTGGCTCTTGTGAAATTTCTTTTGCCCTCAACCCAATTGATTTCCTTGACTCTCCTAGTATTTGATTTTCAATTATCTCTTTTTCTAGATTGGATTCTTTGGCTTCCTTTGTCAATGGATTTTCAAATTCTTCCACTGGTTTAACAGCAGGTTCAGGTTTGCTAACTGGTTTAGGAGGAGGTGATTTTGGGGCTGGTTTTTTTGGTTCAACGGGTGTTACGATCGGATTCTTTGGAGTTTGTTTCCTCTGGTTTTGGGTCGTGTTATTGAATACATCCCTAGGCTTAGATTTTGCCTTCCTTCTCCTCTGCACTCTAGCTGTCTCCAACCCTCCGCCTAGAAGGACTCTCATAAGACTTGGTACTCAATTCCAGGTAATTATGGAAGAGTCAGTTCTCATTGAGGGGTCAATGGCGCTGTCTGAAAGTTTTGTTATTCTACCAGATTGTAGCTCCTTCCTTCCTAATTCAGCTATCATTGTCCCATTATCAATGCAGTATTGTTTTTCTGGCCAAAACGCTTCTCCTCCTCTTTCTTCGCACATTATTCTACTCATTTCCCTAAGTCGAGCGTTACAAGCTACTCCCCCTCCCAATAGTAACTCTCTCTTTCCCGTATGTGCCATCGCTCTTTCAGCCACTTCTATGCAACTAGAGAATGAATGTTCCTGTAGTGAGTAGCAAACCTGGTCTAATGGTAATTCTCTAGAATGTGATATGGCAGACGTTAACAAGCCTGAGAATGCTAAGTCGGTTCCGTGTACACCATAAGGTAGATTTATCAGATTTTCATTGGTATCCAAGCCTCGATTTTTCCAGTCACTTGAGAGCTTCTCAATTACTGGCCCGCCAGGGAAGGGAATGTCGTGTTGCCTAGCAAATTTATCCAGCATATTTCCTATTCCTATGTCTAGAGTCTCTCCTATGACTCTGTACTTGTCTCCAGCACGTGCGATAACCTGTGTGTTTCCGCCACTAGCATATAACAAAACTGGATCTTCGCAACCAGTTTGATTTCTACCAATTTCAATGTGAGCAACACAATGATTTACCCCAATCAACGGAACATTCCATACTGATGAAAGAGACCTAGCCACTGATGCCCCTATACGTAGGCATGGGCCAAGCCCTGGTCCTTGGCTAAATGATACTGCGACAACATCGTCTTGATTGAAATCCTCTCTTGATAGTAGTCTTGAAATTAATTCCGGCGCTTTGATTGAGTGGTGATCTGCGGCCTCTCTGGGGTGAATTCCCCCTTCTTCGGGCTTGAATAAAGCTGATTCTGACGAAAATAAAGTGCCATCCTCTCCAACAAATCCCAACGAAAGAGTGTGTGCAGTGCTTTCTACCCCCAGAATGACGCCTGTCATGGGTGTCGCAGTAGGGTAGTCCTTTCAAGCATCACTGCTGTGGAGAGCCGTGCGAGTCCTCGTAGTCAATGCCGGAGAGCTTGCCCACTTGTCCCATGGGGACCTATCTGAACCATTGAAAGGGCAAGAAATGTCTGACAAGGAACTCAATGTATACGAAAAGGGCAAGGGTCTACTCATTGGGGATGGAAAGGTATTGAAAATTGCAGACTCCGATGAGTTGATATCAGAATTTTGCCCCTCTTGGGATGGATCTAAAGAGAAATCTGACGGAATTTCCGTTGTTAATGCTAGAGGGAATGCCATAATACCAGGTTTTGTCGACTCTCATACACATTTGATTTGGAGCGGGGACAGGAGTAACGAAATGGCCCTTAGGCAAAGTGGCATGAGTTATTCAGAAATCTCCGAAATTGGAGGTGGGATAACTAAAACAGTTAGAAGCACGAGAGAATGTACATTAGACGAACTAATAAATATCGGTAGCACAAATGCCAACAAAGCGTTAATGTTAGGTACGACTACTCTGGAAGCGAAGAGTGGATATGGGCTAAATCTGGAGTCTGAGATAGCGATATTACGTGCATACAAAGTAGTGAATGGTATTTCTAGTTGTAATGTCTATTCAACATGGTTAGGTGCCCATGATTTTCCATCCGATACTACTAGAGAGGATTATATTCACGAGCTGATACACAAACAATTGCCTGAGGTCTGTAAGCTTGGTATCGCGCGATGGGCAGATGTATTCTGTGAGCCAGGTTGGTTCACCGTTGACGAATCAAAGGAGATATTGTTAGCATCTAGTGAAATGGGGCTGAGCCCTAGAGTACATGCAGATGAATTCGTAGATTCTAATGGACTTGATATGGCAGCTGATATCGGATGTGTCAGCGCAGATCATGTAGCCTGCTCAAATGACGATGCTCGATCAAAGGCGGATGCCTCCGGTGTAATGCAGACTTTCCTACCCGGGACTCAATATGTAATGGGGATGTCAGATTTCCCCCCAATTAAGTCATGCTTGGAAAATTCTTGGGCATTTTCTATTGCTTCAGATTTCAACCCAAACTGCAATTCTATCTCCATGCTATTTGTTGGCTCGTTAGCTA
>ENA-OSEY01002558-OSEY01002558.1-marine-metagenome-genome-assembly--contig:-NODE-2558-length-11706-cov-4.730329_pt1 | contig 11706 bp, 12 predicted proteins | sample MGYA00248465_ERZ534230 | MGnify/ENA primary metagenome ERZ534230 (study PRJEB26409, sample SAMN06344110) | marine metagenome | isolation source: Sea water from surface | place: Atlantic Ocean:Southern... | reverse complement strand
ATCCAATTAAAGACGACACTAATGTCTCTGTCGGTGACATACCTAAGTTAGTTCCTCCTCTAGCAATAGGCTCATCAATTACACTTTCTACGTCTCTAGTAATGATATCAGTTCTTGAATGACTTTTTGATGATCCTTCAAGTTTCATATGCACAACATTTTCGCTCATCTTAAACTCCAAATATAAAAATTATAAAATGAACATTATATGAATATATGGAAATATGAAATGATATAATCAAATATTTAAAATTATAAAATATAATTCAAAAATCGTTGATAGCTTTTATAAATAATGATTAAATTATAAAATAGAATTGTTTTCTAAGGGGAGTTGATAGTAATGAAAGCAGCTGATTTTTCATATCACGAAGCAGTAAATTTACAAGATGCTATAAAAATTAAAGCACAAGACGATGAGGCGGTTATCTTAGCAGGTGGTCAATCTTTGTTACCTGCACTTAATATGAGATTATCAAGCCCTACTTGTTTAATAGATATCTCTAAAATCAGTGGATTGAATGAAATCAAAATAGACGGACAAACCTTGTTCATTGGTGCTTTAGCAACACATTCAGATGTTATGAATAATAAAACAGTTAAAGATAACATGCCTTGCATGATTGATATTTTAAAAATGGTTGCTCATCCAGCAATTAGAAATAAAGGTACTCATGGAGGAAGTATAGCTTACGGTGACCCTGCTGCAGAATTACCTGCCTTAGCAGTTGCAACAAATGCTGAAATAATTGTTTCTGGTCAAAATGGTGAAAGATCAATTAATGCTAAAGAATTTTATTTAGGCCTATTTGAAACAGCTATAAATCAAGATGAAATAGTGGTTGGTATAAAATACCCATTATTAAAACAAGGACAAAAAATTGTTTTTGATGAAGTATGTAGGCGGCATGGTGATTACGCTATGGCAGGATTAATTGCAAATGTCATGGGTTCAAAAAATGATATCAAAGATCTAAAATTAGTATTTTTTGCTACTGGTGATAAGCCAGATGTTGCTGATAAAACTGCAAGATTATATCTAGATAATGGTTATGATTATGACAAATTAAAAAATTCTTTAAGTTCAGAGATAGATTTTGCAGGTGATTTAAATAGTAGTTCAGAAATGAAACTTCACTTAGCAACAGTTTTGATCAAAAAAGTTTTAAGTAAATTGGAGAATTAAATGGCTGCTAACAACTCAGTTAATATATCTTTTACAGTCAATGGGGAAAGATTTAATAATGTAAATGTTCCTTCAAGACAGCATTTAGCAGATTATCTAAGATCACAAGGCTTTACTGGTACACATTTAGGGTGTGAGCAAGGCGCATGCGGTGCTTGTACTATAGAGATGGACGGAAAAGCCGTTAGGTCATGTTTGGTTTTAGCATCACAAGCCAATGGTACAAATTTAAAAACTGTAGAAGGTTTTGATGATGAAATGATGGAAAAAGTGAAACAGAATTTCCTTAAGCATAATGCTTTTCAATGTGGTTTTTGTTCTCCTGGCATGCTTATGACTACCAAAGAAATTCTTCTGAACAAAAAAAAGCTTACTAGAGATGAAATAAGATCAGAGATTTCAGGAAATTATTGTCGGTGTACTGGTTATCAGTCAATTGTTGATGCAATTGAAGAATGTATTAATGAAATTAATTAAGGTGTAAGATATGGATGATATTAAAGTAAATCAAAACCCTAAATTAGGATCTTTAGATAGACCCAACTCATATATTGGAAGAAGTCTGCCAAGAGAAAATGCAAAAAAACATCTTGATGGTGGTGGTCAGTTTGTAGATGATTTAACCTTGCCTAGAATGGTTCATGTCGCCTTTTTAAGGTCACCTTTTGCTCACGCTGAAATAAAATCAATAAATACTAATGACGCAAAAAAATCTGATGGTGTAGTAGATGTATTTACTGCAAAAGAAATAGATGAAGTATGCAAACCTTGGATTGGTACCTTAGGTCATTTAGGTGAAATGAGATCACCAGAACAAACACCATTAGCAAAAAAAATTGCTAGATGGCAGGGTGAACCTGTTGCAGTAGTAATTGCAGATTCAAGAGCCCAGGCAGAAGATGCATTGGAGCTTATAGAAGTAGACTGGGCAGAAAAGGAAGCTCAAGTTGATATGGAAACTGCTTTAGACTCTAATGCAGTAGTTATTCATCCAGAACTTGGTAATAATTTATTTTGGACAAGAACAGTTAATCAAGGAGATGTTGAAAAAGCATTCAAAGAAGCTGACGCTGTTGTTGAGGCAACGCTTGATTTTGCAAGACACACAGGTGTCACATTAGAATCTAGGGGGATTGTTGCAGATTGGAATAAAGCTGAAAACAAAATGACAATTTATCACAATGGTCAGGCGCCTCACATGATGCAACATATAATTGCCAAACACTTAGATTTAAACGAGGGTTTAGTAAGAATTGTAAGTAGAGACGTAGGTGGTTCTTTTGGAATAAAAGTTCATGTTTATCCTGATGAAATGGCTGTAACGGCTATTTCTAAAAAAATAGGAAGACCTGTCAAATTTATCGCTGACAGATTAGAAAGTTTTACAACAGATATTCATGCAAGATGTCATAAAATTAGTGGAAAGCTTGGCGTTGATAAAAATGGAAAAATATTAGCTATGGAGATTGATGATCTCAGTGGTATTGGTCCATTTAGCATGTATCCTAGAACATCAGCGATTGAAACAAATCAGGTGCTAAATCTTTCAGGTGCTCCTTATGTTATTCCAAATTATAAAGCTGTTGGTACTGTAGTGTTTCAAAACAAAACTCCTATGTGCCAATATAGAGCAGTAGGCCATCCAATTGCTGTAGCTATAACTGAAGCTTTAATTGATAAAGCGGCATATAAAATTGATATGGACATTGATAAAATAAGAAAAATAAATTTTATTCCTGACAATGCATATCCTAATAAATGTCCTTCAGGAGTTCCTTTAGAGGATCTTTCCCACGAAGCATCAATGGACAAACTTCTTGAAATTATGGATATAAAAGAAATAGAGGTACAAAAGGAAGAAGATCTTAAAAAAGGTGTTTTAACAGGTCATGGTGTCATTAGCATGTGCGAAGTAACTAACCCTAGCCCATTATTCTATGGTGTAGGAGGCGCGCATATTTCATCTCAAGATGGTGCATCGATTAGACTTGAAGGTTCTGGAGCAATTCATTTATCGTCATCTATAACTGAACAAGGTCAAGGAACTGAGGCTATTATGAAGCAGATAGCAGCAGATCAACTTGGAGTTAAAATGGAATCGGTAAGGGTTACATTAGGTGATACAGATGCTACTCCTTACGGTGGTGGTACTTGGGCGTCAAGAGGAGCTGGTATAGGTGGTGAAGCTGTTCTTAAAGCTGCTAGAAAACTTAAAGATAATATTTTAAATATTGCTGCCGCCATTATGCAAACTGACAAGGATACACTTGATATAGAAGATAATAATGTTATCAGGAAAAATGGCGGAGAAGGTATTTCTCTGCAAAAGTTAGCTGAGACTGTGTATTATAGGGGGCACGAATTACCAAAAGGAACCAATGCTGAATTATTAGCAACTGCTAGTTTCTTAATTGAAGGTATACCTTTTGTATTCACCAATAGTGCTATGGGCTGTCAAGTTTCAATAGATCAGGATACTGGGATTATTAAAATTAATAAATTTTGGGCTGTTGAAGATTGTGGAACACAAATTAATCCTAAATTAGTAGAAGAGCAGATTAGGGGAGGAGTTATTCAAGGCATTGGTGGCGCTCTATTTGAAGAATGTGTATATGATGATCAAGGAAATATGCAGAATGCAACTATGGCTGACTATCTAGTTCCTATGGCTTATGAAATGCCTGATATAATTGTTGATCATGTCACAACTAATTCTGGTAGAAGTATAATAGGGGCTAAAGGAGCTGGTGAAGCAGGAACTGGTGGAGCGCCAGCAGTTATTATGAATGCTGTAAATAATGCTTTAAAACAAGTTAATGCAGAAGTGGTATCTCAACCAATTACACCAGAGAAAATACTTAAGGCTTTAGGAAAAATACAGTAAAATTATATACTTAACCAATTTTCTTTGTCTTTTAGTCTATGTTTAACTATTCCAGGCTTTAAAGATGCTTCAATAAAACAACCATTAATTGCAGCCTCAAGAAGCTTCTTTTTTCGTTCTATTGGTTCTTCACTAATAATATCAATATCTAAATTATATCCATCACAACTAGCTTTGTAGGGACCTTCTTCTAAAACTTCGCCTTGCCATTCCATTGAGGCATCAATTTCAATTTCATTAACTTCAATTTTTAACTTTTTACCAAAAGCTTTTATTTGTGTCATGATACAACCACATAATGAAGCAGTAAATAATGCTAGAGGAGGAGGGGCTGTTCCTTTGCCTCCATGGAAAGCACCTTCATCTGTTGCCAGCTTGAAAGTTTCATTCATTGACTCGAATGACACATCTATATCATTTCTCATCGATCCTTTGTTTGTTGCATTGCCAGTAAATTTTAATGTAAATGATTTATTATTCATAAATACCTCTTTTATATTTTATAATCTTCTATGTCATAAAGGCTAATGGCAGTATCTTTTAAAACGTTTTGAACATTTGGCATTATTAAGTCTTCATTATTTTTCGGTATAGATAAATACTGACCTAATTTCCTACTTCTATTAACTATAAACTGACTTTCTTTTAATCTGCTGTGTTCCCATTTGTCTAAATCATCCAAATTAGAGCTGTCTTCTAAATATTCAGACAACGTAAAAGCATCCATGGCAGCTTTAGTAACACCCATTCCAACATGAGGTCTTGCGGTAAACGCAGCATCTCCAATTGTTACAACTCTTCCATTTTTCATCTTCATACTTTGGAGATCAAAAATAGGTTGAATAAGTGGTTGTTTTGTTATTTTTACTAATTCAACAAGCTGAGGAGGGAGTTTTTCTTCTGCCTCCTTAAATAAATCATTAACAATTTCTTCTCGTATTTCATTTGGAGGGATACCATCTTCAAATTGTTGACCAGACTTACCCAACAAAATTTCTTGAAGTGAATTTTGAGGTACGGGTTTATACCAGATCCAATTAATCCTTCTCTCGCCTATTTTAAATGGGTTTTTACCTTCTCCAGCAATTGGATATGAAGCTATTTGCTGATTATAGGGTAATACAACAATAAAATAATTTGAGAGTGTTTCTAAAGAATTTTTACTAATTTCTTCTTCATTAACAACTCCTCTCCAGCCAACATAACCAGCATATTGTGGATAAGCTTTATTATCTACGTATGTCCTTAATTCAGATTTAATACCATTTGCAACTATTATTAAATCAGTTTCTTTTTTCTTTCCATTTTCAAAAAAAGCTATTGCTTTATCTTCATTTTGTTCAATTTTAATACAATCATCACCCATGAAGTAATCATCATTACTTATTTGTTCTCTTAGAATAGAAAATAAATATTGCCAACTTGTATATACTTGAGGATAGTCATAACTATTAATTATTTTTCCATTAATATCTAAAGACACTCTTGATTTTGCAGTCGTGCCCAGGACGTTATTATTATTTGTAGCTTTGTAGACAAGATCAGCTAATTCGTCATAAGTAGCAATTCCAGCGCCACGCCCTGAAAGCGGGACAGGAACTTTTTCATGTACTGAAATGTCCCATCCTTTTTTTGAAAGGGCGGTGGCAGCAAATAGACCTGCCATTGAACCACCAATAATAGTCGCTGATGGTTTCATAAATGTTATTTTATTGCCATAGGATTTATTGGTGATCCAACTGCTTTTGTTATTGGAAGTGGTGGTGCGCAGAAAAAGAATTCATAGACTTTATCTTCATCACAATCTTTTGCTAAATCACGTAAATAAAAAATCTCACCCATAGTAATTCCTATCATCGGAATAACGACCCAATGCCATGGCTGCTGAGCATCTTTTGTTTCATTAGGTCTTACTTCGCATCCCCACGTATCAGTGCAAATGGCTGCTATTTCTTTGTTATAAATCCATTCAGCTGTATCAAAGGCTAGACCTGGGGCATCACCACCTGCATATCCACCCCATTCTTCAGCATCTAATCGTTGTTCCATTTGCCCGGTACGAACAATAACAAAGTCACCTTGTTTAATTTCTACATTTTGAGATTTTGCACATTCATCAAGGTCATTTGCAGATATAGCTGTTCCGTCTTCAAAAAAATCTACACCAGCCCATCGCGCAACATCTAATAAAACACCTCGGCCTGCCATTTCAGCCCTGACTTTTTCTATTCCATTCTTTTGAGCGCCGTCACTATCAACAAGTCTGGCATCATATCCATTCCACATATAATCATCATAAAAGATATGAGCCAATGCATCCCATTGAGTAGCACATTGAAGAGGCAATGAAATCATATCATCGGCATATCTTAATCCAAATTCATCAAATCTTCCTGCAACAGCGTCTGTTCCAGTTGCTAACATAAGGTGAATTGGATTAAATCTATTTCCCCAAGTACCTTTTTGAGGGCCATGTCTGTCAAAATTTAATCCTAAACTAAAACGTTTACCCCTTTTTATAAGTTTACTGGCATCTATTACTTTATCAGGAGTTATAAAATTTAAGGTTCCAATTTCATCATCAGGACCCCAGCGACCCCAATTTTTTAGTTTTTCAGCTGTTTCACGTAAATGTTTAATATCAAACATCTTTTCATTATATTTATGTGGCATTTTATACTCCCCGATAAAGCTTATAGTTGTTTTACGATGTAGCGTAGTTTAATTCAACTTTTACACCATCAGGATCCATTATAAAGAGTTGCTCTAATGGAAATCCTGGAACTTTTCTATGAGTATATTCCATTGAAATTTTATCAAGTTTACTCTTCATGCCTTCAATATCATCTGCATTGAAAGCTACATGATCAATTGCTCCTGAACCTGATTTAACATCATCTTTTTTACCAATATAATAATCTTGTCCAGTATCCTGCTTTCTCATTGCAAGATGAATGCATGCGGCTTTATTATCTTTTAAATAAAGCCAATAACCTTTAAATGGAAAGTCTGGTCTATAGCCAACTTCTAAACCTAATATATCAACATAAAAATCTTTTGTTTTATCTACATCATCCGCAAGTATAAGGACATGTTCAAATGTTTTAAGTGCCATACTACCCCCATTTATATATGATTAATTTAAAAAATCTAAAATTATATTATTAACCTTTTCCGCGCATTCAATATTGAGAATATGAGCTGCTCCTGATATACATTCATACTTACTATTAGGCGTTAGGTGGTGCATTTCTTCCATAGCCATAGCAGGTGCTCCCATATCTATTTCACCTGAAATATAAAGTATTTCTTTATTAATTGTAGACAATTCTTTTAAATAATCGAGTTTTTTAATTGCTTCACAACTACCTATATATCCTTCTTTAGATGTGTTTGTTATCATCTCTTTAGAAAGATTTATAACATCTGAATTAGAAGGATCTTTTGTAAAATCTTCGCTATACCATCTTTCAAGAGATCCGTTTACTACGCCTGCAGTGTCGTTGTCTTTCACTACAGCAATTCTTTGGTTCCAACCATCTTGCATTGGTGGAGGCATATCAGCTCTTGCAGCGCAGCAGACAAATTTATCAAATCTTTTGTGATGTTTAAGTGCTAATCCTAAAGAAGTCATTCCACCCATAGACAAACCAACAAAATTTGCTTTTTCAATCTCAAGATCATCCATAATTTTAATCACATCATTTTCAAGCATGTCAAATGAGTAGGGGCCTTGGGCAGGACTACTTTTACCATGACCTCTTTTATCGTATCTTATAATACAATATTTGCTTTTCATTGCTTCAACTTGTGGGTTCCACATTCTTAAATCTGAGCCAAGAGAGTTTGAAAATATTATTTTAGGAAGATCTAAACTACCAGTAACTTCAACATTTAAATAATTATTATTCTCCAAAGCAATGTGTGTCATTTGAAATCCTACTCTGCTGCGATTTTGCTATGTTTATTTATCTTTGGCATAACCTTCTCTGCCATTAATTTCATTGAATTTTTTGCTAAATCTACATCTGCCCAGTCATGACCAGCATAAAGTAGAGTTCCAAAATCACCAACTTCTTCTCTAAATTCTAAAATTTTATCAGCAACTTCTTCTGCAGAACCAAATAATATTAGTTTGTTACAAATATCTTCTAACTTTAAATCGCTGTCTGGCATTTCTTGATCTTCTTTAAACAAATTTGCTCTACCATGTTTAAGCATTTTTGTTAGTAATTGTTTATAATAAAAGACATATGGGCTTCCATTACCTAATGCATAATCACGCGCTTTAGTTCTGTCCTCACAAATAAATATTGACTTAGCAACTCTCCAGTCTTTTGAATCAGCATTATGGCCACCTTCTTTACACCCTTGTACATAGCTTGGCCAGTGAGTTTTAACCCATTTTGGTAGTAAGAAATTAGCAGAAATTGGTTTCCAACCCCTAGCTGCTGCCGCAATTAATCCCTTCGAATATGGCGCAACAACAGTACAAACTATAGGTGGATAAGGTTTCTGAAGAGGCTTTTGCATGATTCCTTGACCAATTTCAGTCATTTGAGTTCGTTCTGTAGAAACATTCCAGTATTTCCCTTCAATGTTGTATGGAGCTTCTCTTTTCCAGATTTCTAAAACCATATCTATACATTCTACAAACATCTCATTTCTATTTTTGTCTAAATTTCCAAAAACTTCAGCATCAGAAGCAAGTCCTCCTGGGCTAATACCAAAATTGAACCTTCCATCTAACATATGATCTAACATTGCAATTTGACCGGCAATTGCAGCTGGATGGGAATTTGGCATATTAACAGTGCCGGTTCCAAGCCTGATTTTTTTAGTTTCAGCGGCTAGTGATGCAATAAATAGAGCGCTTGAAGTTATATTCTCTGCTGCGTCTGTTACATGCTCTCCACAATAAGCTTCTGAAAAACCTATCTTGTCAGCAAGTAAAAAAGCTTCTCTATCTTCTGATAATGTTTTTTTATAATCCTTGTCAATTGGATGAATAGGCATAGTAAAAAAGCCAACTTCCATTTTAATCTCCATTAAAATTTAGCATTCTATTTATATGATATTACTTCTAAAACATTAAATGATTATTTTTTATGATATCTATCAGAAAGTATGATTTAATTACTAAGCATTAATAGTTAATAATAAATTAATTAGGGGAGTAATTATGAAAACTATTGGTTCAATTGGATTGGGTGCAATGGGTGGTTCTTATGCAAAATTCCTAATTGAAGATAATTACACAGTTTATGGAGTTGATCCAGATACTCAAAATGCGGAAATATTTACATCTTTAGGCGGTGTATTATTAAATAATATCAGTGAGTTAGTTGATAAATCTAATGTTATAATTCTTAGCCTGCCAACTGTTCCAATTTTTAAAGAAGTAATTAATGAAATAGAAGTTAATGGAAAATCAAATGAATCTAAAATTCTAGTTGATATGAATACTATTTCATTAGACGATAAAATAGAAACAAAAAATAAGTTAGAAAAACTCAATATTTCCATGGTTGATGCTCCCGTGAGTGGGACAGGAGCTCAAGCTAAAGTAAAAGATATAGTTGTAATGTCCAGTGGAGATAAAATTATTGTTAATGAATGTGATGAAATATTTAGATCATTTTCAAAACAAAATATATATGTTGGTGACTTTGGCAATGGTATAAAATTTAAGATTTTAGCAAATTTACTAGTGACTGTTCATAATACTGTGACTGCTGAAGCGTTGCTTCTTGGTCAAAAGGTAGGGCTTGAAGAAAAAATGATTTATGAAGTGTTGAACGCAGGTGCGGCTACGTCAGTTATGTTAGATAAGAGAATGCCACTTATGATTAATAAAAATTATGAACCAGCAACAGCTTCTATGAGAATATTTTTGAAAGATATTGATGTGATTACAGACTATCTTAAATCAAACAATATAAGCTCTCCAACTTTTGAAGCTGCGGCAAACTTATACAATCAATCAAAAGAAAATATACCTATTACATATGACACAGCTGCTATTTATGAACAATTAAAAACTAATAATGAATAAGGAGTATTTATGAAAGAAAATCAAAAACTTCCAGAAATAAAAACACTTTCTAGAGAATATATGAATAAAAGGATTGCTATTTTCTCGGAGCAAAAAGGATCTAAAATGGGTTTGCCTGATAGTAAATTACCTGAATGCACACGAGAATTAATAAATATAATAGGTTTTGAGCCACCAAAAGGAGATAGTAAACATGTTTCTCCTTTAGGTAATGATAATGCCCAAATGCCAGCAATTAATATTTCTGAAGGATTTAATCTTGGTTTTTGTAGATGTAAACCTGGTAAAGGACCATTAATGCACAATCATGACACTAATGAGACATTCATGCCAATTACAGGTAAATGGAGATGTGAATGGAATGAGGGTGAAGACCATGATTATGCTGACTTAGGTCCTTGTGATGTAATCTCATTTCCTCCAGGTTGCTCTAGGCGTTTTATGAACGTTACTGAAGGTGAAGACGATACAGAGCATCTTTTATTAGTAGTTATAGCTGGAAATGCTCCAAAAGCGGAATTTACTGATTTAGCTTATGAAAGAATAAAAGAATTTGAAAATTCTTAATAATTAAGGTCTCAATATTATGATATGGGTAATATTATGTAAGGATAAACTAAATTCATTAAACGAAAGAATGAAAATTATTGATGAACACAGGGCATATCTATCTACAAATCCTATTAAAACACTTATATCTGGTCCATTAACTGATAAAGAAGGCAATATGAATGGTTCTTTTTTTATGGTTGAAGCAGACAACGAAGAAGAAATAAGAGTTTTTCAGCGAAATGATCCAATTTTTAAAGCAAATATTTGGGATGAAATAACTATTTCTCCATTTAACAAAAGGGTAGATAACCTTTCCAAATAATAAAATGTGAGGTAAAAATGTCTAGAAAGTTCTTGGATTTATCAGTTAGTTTAGAAGAGGGTATAAAATCAGATCCAGATTTTATGTTGCCTAAAATAAACTACCATCATCATAAAGAAACAGCTGAAGAAATGATGAGTTTTTTTCCTGGTTTAAAAAAAACAGATTTACCAGGTGAAGAAGGTTGGGCAATGGAGACAATTACTGTAAGCACGCACAATGGCACCCATATGGATGCCCCATATCATTACCATTCAACAATGAATAATGGGCAAAGAGCGATCACGATTGATGAAGTGCCATTAGAATGGTGTTTCAGTGATGGTGTTAAATTGGATTTAAGATCATATGAAGATGGATATGTTTTAACTAAAAGTGATTTGCAAAACGAAATAAAAAAAATCAATTATGAATTAAAACCTTTAGATATTGTATTTATAAACACTTCAGCAGGTGGGCATTATGGAAAAGATGATTTTTTATCAAAAGGATGCGGAATAAGTAAAGAAGCTACTATTTATTTACTTGACCAAGGAGTACGAGTTACTGGGACAGATGCTTGGAGCTGGGATGCTCCGTTTTCTTATACTGCTGAAAAATATAAACAAACGAAAGATCCTTCAATAATATGGGAAGGTCATAGAGCAGGGATGGTTCAAGGTTACTCTCACATTGAAAAATTAAATAATTTAGATCAATTACCAAAT
>ENA-OSEY01002557-OSEY01002557.1-marine-metagenome-genome-assembly--contig:-NODE-2557-length-11708-cov-2.661250_pt1 | contig 11708 bp, 9 predicted proteins | sample MGYA00248465_ERZ534230 | MGnify/ENA primary metagenome ERZ534230 (study PRJEB26409, sample SAMN06344110) | marine metagenome | isolation source: Sea water from surface | place: Atlantic Ocean:Southern... | reverse complement strand
CTCCAACTCAATTCGTCATCTGCACCTTCTCCAACCGTGTCGAAACTGACATCAATGTTAGCGGTTTCCTGAACACCAAGTTGAAACGGTCGTTGAATTCGGGTGATACGCGGCACACTTAAGTCGCGGTCATCCAAAATCGGAGCAAGTCTCAAAGAAAGGGTATTCGTTCCCTCAACCACCGGGTGCTGGATCTGACCCTGGAAGATCTCTAGCCACTTGTTGCCACTGCTATGAGGCTCTGCTAGATAACCTGTGGTCCAGTTGTCACTATTGTTGTCATATGGACGGTAAGCATGCCCGGTAATGGTGTAATCAAAACCAACAATCAACTTGGGCACTGTTCCCTTCCAGATCACTCCTTCCTGGGTCAATATCCGATCGGTCACAACCTGCTTGTTTCCATAGTTCCTCACGACATCCAGTGCAAGCCGTTCGATCTCGTCATAACTCCCGAGGAAACGCTCAGCCCGGGAAGCACCTCCCAAACTCACTTCTAACAAGGTGTCCTGCTCATCCCCCTCAGAGGGATCCAGGTTTCTGACCTGTTCCACTTCAGTCGATGATCCCATTTCCGTCGATTCCTGCTGCATGCAGCCTGTAATCGCAAAGGTGGCTGCGATCAGTATTATCATTAAGGATTTAGCTAATTGATCAATTGAAACACCTTGACTGTACAACTTTTCAAAGCAATCAAAAGATAAATTTACATCACCCTTACATAAATTCTCAAATAACATAATTACTGCTGATAGATCACTTATACCTAAAACTTCTCTTACAATCGAAATATTTATTTTTTCACCTTTTGCAAATACATTTTCTAGGATAGACAAAGCGTCTCGCATCGAACCCTCAGAGCACTGAGCTATTAGTTTACTTGCCTCAAAATCTAATTCGTACCCCTCCAGTTTTGATACTTGAATTAAGTGTTTAGCAATTAATTCAAGGCTTACTCTTTGTAAAGAAAAGTGCTGACATCTTGAAAGAACTGTAACAGGTATTTTTTCTGTTTCTGTTGTAGCAAATATAAAAGTTACATCAGTTGGCGGTTCTTCTAGTGTTTTTAGTAATGCATTAAAAGCTGCTTTTGAAAGCATATGAACTTCATCTATAATAAAAATTTTTTTTTTACTGCTTACGGGCTTATAATTTATGTTTTCTATTATTTCTCTTACATCAGCCACACCGGTTCTACTTGCTGCATCTATTTCAATAACATCCATGTTACTTTCATTTTCTATAGAAATACAATTTGCACATTTGTGACAAGCCTCGATATTCTCTACTTCAAGTTTTTCACAGTTAAGAATTTTTGCAAGAATCCTGGCTAAGGTTGTTTTCCCAACTCCACGTGTACCTGAAAAAAGAAAAGCATGAGCTACCCTGTTAAGTTTAATTGAGCCTTCAATCACCGAGCATATATCCTCTTGTCCGATCACGTCTTTAAGATTTTTAGGTCTATATTTTCTTGCTAGAACTATGTAGTTATTATTCTTTGACATTTAATTCCCTTGAAAGGAGCTGGAAACTGACCCAACAGCATTCGTTGCGGCTGCTTCTTTTCAGTCCTGACCGGATTGGCGAAACTATCGTCCAGACCCAACTCCCAAAATCAAAAATAGCATTTTAGAACCCAATTTAAAATAACATATTATTTTACTTTATTTCCTAAAAGAGGAAGCCTCAAAAAATCCTAAAATTTTTATTTTTGATGCGAATTTCTTTAGTTGTTTTAAAGCGTTTTTAAAATTTTTAGTATCCGGGTGCGACTCTACATCAATTAAGAATGAAAATTGCTTAAAATCTTTATTTACAAAAAAACTTTCTAACCTTGTGAGATTTATGGAATTTGAAGCAAAACCACCGAGTGCTTTATATAAAGAAGCAGGCAAATTTTTGGTATTAAATACAATAGATGTAATGACCTTTTTTTTTGTACTTATATTTCTGCTCTCTTTTGAAAAAACTAAAAATCTTGTAATATTATTTTTTGAATCCTCAAAATTTTTTTTTAAAATTTTTGATCCATATATTTTTGAGGACAATTCCGAACCAATTGCTGCAAAATTTTCATTTTTTTCTTCTGAAATAAACTTAGCAGCTCCAGCTGTATCGATAAAATTAATTGCATCTAATTTATGCTTTTTAATATTTTTAGTACATTGAGATAATGCATGAATGTGACTGTAAACTTTCGAAATTTTTTTTATATCAGTCTTTTTTATTGACATTAAATGATGCTCAATTTTATGATAAAATTCGGCAACGATCTTAAGATTTATTTTTTCTAACAGAAAATGCATGTCAGCAACTCTTCCTGCAATATTATTTTCAACTGGAATCATAGCTAAGTCTGCAGAACCATCTTCAACAGCAAATATAGCTTCACCGAAGGTATTACACGGAAGAGTTTTTAGACTTTTATAAAATTTGCGACAAACTAAATCTGAATAGGCACCATGTAAACCTTGAAATGAAATAACTTTTTTTTTCATTGTATAAACTATTATTTATTTTTTCTAAAAAGCAATCTTATTTTTTTCAAATCTTCAAGTGTATCAACACTAGGAGGAATCTCTTTAACTTTCACGAGCTTGATTTTCATATTATTATCCATTGCACGCATCTGTTCTAGGTTTCTTTTTAATTCATTTTGAGACTGCTTTAATTTTATAAATTTATTCAAAGAATCATGAGTATATAAGTATAGCCCTATATGATGATAAAAAAATTTATGATTCTTAATTATTCTACAAAAATCAATTGCAAAACCTTCATTATTATTTTCAAAGAGAACTTTTGCCTTAACTATATTTTTGTCTTCGAATTCACTTGTATGTAAATCACATACTGCACTACCAATCTCAGTTTTTTTGTCATTAAACAAACCAACTGTCTTTTCAATAACTTCTTTGGTAAAAATTGGCAAATCACCTTGAAGATTTAATATTAAATCATATTTTCTTTTTATTTTTTTATAAGCGTAGTGAACTCTATCAGTACCACTCTTAATATCGGTTGGTGTTATAACTGAATCTACTTTTTCATTTTTGCATAAATTTTGTATTTGTTTGCTATCTGTAGCAACAAGTACGTCACCAAGTTTTGTTTTAAGAGCAGATTCAGCGACCCTTATAATCATTGGAACACCAGATATTTTTCTCATCAATTTTTTGCTTAATCTGGTTGAATCAAGCCTTGCTGGTATTATTATTAATAAACTTTTGTTTTTTTTGTTGATCACTTTTACTATACTTATAATAGTATATTTGATGTAAACTTTAAGATCTTAATATGAATAAATATTTTTTATCACTAATGTCAATTTTAATTCTGTTTCAGTCATTCAAAGTTTCAGATGAAATTTTCAACAATAAAAAAGACCAAAAAAAAGGCTACATCATTCTTGAGCAAGAAGATGATGATGATGAAGTGACTGTAGCTGACGATAAATCGGATGTAAAAGAAGAAAAAATTGATTTTGAATCACTCTTTACTAAAGCAAGTCTTGATGGTGGAGAAAAAATTGCAAAACAATGTGTGGCTTGTCATAGCGTTGATGATAGCTTAAAAGTTAAAGTAGGTCCTCCTTTATGGGGAATAGTTAACAGAAACGCAGCAAGTATTAGTGATTTTAAATACTCAGACGCCCTAATTAATTTTAAAAAAGCCTGGTCCAGAGAGGAACTTTTTTACTTTTTGGAAAAACCAAAAGATTATATTAAGGGTACAAAAATGATTTATAAAGGTTTAAAAAAACCCTCTGACAGAGCTGATCTAATATCTTACCTTGAATCTCTGAAATAACTTTAATGAAACTTAACAATGTTGAGCTTCTAAAATTTGCTAATTCATTTGCTGATATAAGTAAATCAATACTTAAAAAATATTATTTTAAAAACTTCAAAGTTGAAGAAAAAACTGACGGAACTCTTGTAACTGAAATAGATAAGAAGATTGAATCCAAATTTAGAAGCCTTCTTAAAAGAAAATTTCCTTCACACGGTGTTATAGGAGAGGAATTTGAAAATTATCGTGATGAAAATGAGTATGTGTGGATTATAGACCCTTTAGATGGCACCCACAGCTTTATAAGTGGTAAACCTCTTTTTGGGACTTTAATTTGTTGTATGAGGAATAAAACTCCAATTATCGGTCTGATAGATATTCCTATAATGAACCAAAGATGGTTTGGTGCAAAAGGGTTTGGTGTACAATTTAATAGTAAAAAATGTAAAATTAAAAAAGTTAAAAAAAAATTCCGTGATTTAATTATGTGCTCAACCTCACTCTTAATGTTTAACGATAAACAGCAAAACAAAATTAAGAAAATTTATGAAAAAGTAAAAATTCCAGTTTTTGGAACTGATTGCTATGCCTATGGACTTCTGCTCTCAGGAAAAGTAGATTTAATAGTAGAAGCAAATATGAAACCATGGGACTACATGGCTCAGACTTTTCTAATTAAAGAATTTGGTGGATGTATAAGTGATTGGAATGGTAACGAATTAAATTTAGATTCTAATGGAAAGGTGGTTGCATCTTATGACCCCAATCACCATAAGACTATATTAGGATTATTAAATGAAATTAAATAAACTGTCTTACAAATTTCTATACTTTTTAATTATTGCTATTTTTAGTCAAGTAAGTTTATTAAAGAATATTCACGCTAATAACCTTGACTACATGCATGGAATAGCAATGCATGGTGACCTGAAATACCCAAAAGATTTTAAAAAGTTTGACTATGCTAACGAAAATGCCTTTAAGGGCGGAAAAATAAATAGATTTTCTATTGGCACTTTCGATAATTTAAACCCTTATATTTTAAAGGGAGTTCCCGCTTATCAAGCTGGATACCTTTTTGAAACCCTAATGAAATCCTCGTTTGACGAACCATTTAGTCAGTATGGTTTAATTGCTGAAGGAGTAAAAGTTCCACCTGATAGGTCGTGGGTAGCATTTAAAATTAGAAAGGAAGCAAGATTTTCTGATGGCAGTAAAGTTTCAGCAAAAGATGTAAAATTTTCTTTTGAAACAATCATGTCAAAAGGTCATCCTACCTATAAAACTTACTGGGGCCAAGTAGATAGAGCTGAGGAAATTAGTGAAAATGAAGTGAAATTTTATTTTAAAGGGGAACCCAACCCTGAACTTCCATTAATAATTGGGTATCAACTACCAATTTTTTCAAAAAAAGATTGGGAAGGAAAAGATTTTAGCAAAACTACTCTTGTACCTCCACTGGGAAGTGGTCCGTATTTAATTTCAGATGTTAAAGCAGGAAGAAGTCTTACTTTAAAAAAAAACAAAAATTACTGGGGTAATAAATTAAATGTAAACGTTGGTCGATACAATTTTGATACTATTCACTATGATTACTACAGAGATGAAACCGTTGCTCTAGAGGCATTCAAATCGGGGGCATATGATTTCAAACAAGAAAACTCTTCAAAGAACTGGGCAACAGCATATAAGTTTGGAGCAGTTAAAGAAGGTAAAGTAAAAGTTGAAGAAATTAAATATTATAGACCCAGTGGAATGCAGGGTTTTGCTTTCAATACGCGAAAAACTATATTCCAAAATAGAAATGTCAGAAAGGCCTTAACTTATGCATTTGATTTTGAATGGTCTAACAGAAATCTATTTTATAACGCTTATACAAGAACCAAAAGCTTTTTTGATAACTCTGAGCTTGCATCTCAAAATTTACCAAGTAAGGAAGAGTTAGCTATTCTTGAAAATTATAGAGGTAAAATTCCTGATGAAGTTTTTACAACTATCTTCTCTCCTCCAAATACAGATGAAGAAAATGGTTTAAGAAAAAATCTAAGAACTGCAAGAAGAATTCTAAAAAAAGAAGGATGGATAATAAAAGATGATGTATTGATAAATAAAGAAACGGGTGAAATTTTTGAATTTGAGATTCTTCTCAGATCACCACTTTTTGAAAGAATCGTTCTACCAATGAAAAGAAATCTTAAAAAATTGGGTATTAATGTCTCTATTAGAACAGTTCAAGATGATTCTCAATATATAAGAAGACTCGAAGACTTTGATTATGATATGATTGTTGTGAATTATGGTTCAATAATTTCCCCGGGTAATGAACAAAAAAATTACTGGGGATCAGCTTCAGCAGATCAAAAAGCTAGTCCTAATTACACAGGGGTAAAGAACCCAGTAATTGATGAAATAATTGACAAACTTATTAGTGCAAAATCCAGAGAAGAGCTTGTAACATACACTAAGGTTTTAGATAGGATATTGTTGTTTAATTATTATCTTATTCCTCAATTTCATATCGGTCATTACAGAGTAGCTTATTGGAATAAAATCTCCAGGCCTGAGGTTTCCCCTAAATATGACTTAGGTTTTGATTTTTGGTGGTTTGATCCAAAAAAGGCAAAAAATTTGGATGTAATCTCTTCTCCCAAAAGTGATGAAGAAAATAAAAAAGACAATACAATTTATTTTCTGTTATTAATTTTCTTATTATTTATTCTGTGGAAGATTAAAAGAAAAACTAGCTAATGTTAAACTATATTATTAAAAGATTGTTTCTAATAATACCAACCCTCTTAGGCATTTTAACGGTAAATTTTATTATTATTCAGGCTGCACCTGGTGGGCCCGTTGAAAAAGCTATTGCACAAATTAAAGGTACTGAGGTATCCGTGACAGAGAGATTTACTTCATCTGGGGGAGAGCAACTATCAAACAACCAGTCCCAGAAAAATTTTAATACTCAAGAAAGTAAATATAGAGGTTCTCAAGGAATTGATCCTGATTTAATTAAAGAATTAGAAAAACAATACGGTTTTGATAAACCTCCTCTTCAGAGGTTTTTTGAAATGCTTAAGAATTATTTAGTCTTTGATTTTGGTGAAAGCTTTTATAAAGACAAGACTGTCATATCATTAATTTTAGAAAAATTACCGGTCTCAATTTCATTAGGTCTATGGACTACTTTATTCGTATACTTAATTTCAATCCCACTCGGTATCAAAAAAGCTGTTAGAGATGGCTCAAAGTTTGATATGTACTCTTCTTCTTTAATCATCATCGGTTATGCGATTCCCGGTTTCTTATTTGCCATTTTTCTCATAGTTATTTTTGCCGGGGGAAGTTATCTAGATATCTTTCCGTTAAGAGGATTGGTTTCTGACAATTGGGAAGAGCTTTCGTTTTTTGAAAAAATTATTGACTATTTTTGGCACCTTGCACTACCAGTACTTGCTATGGTGATAGGAGGGTTTGCAAGCCTTACTATGTTAACCAAAAACTCTTTTCTTGACGAAATTAATAAACAATATGTACTTACAGCAAGAGCTAAAGGAGTTAGTGAGCAAAAAGTTCTTTATGGGCACGTTTTTAGAAATGCAATGCTAATTGTTATTTCGGGTTTTCCAGCAGCCTTTATAAACATTCTTTTTACATCTTCTCTTCTCATTGAGGTTATTTTTTCATTAGACGGCCTGGGCCTCCTTGGGTTTGAGGCAGCACTAGGGCGAGATTATCCCGTTGTATTTGGTAGTTTATATATTTTTACACTAATTGGTCTACTCCTTAGATTAATTAGTGATTTAACTTATGTACTAATTGATCCTAGGATTGATTTTGAAAGTAGAGGAAACTAATGAACGTTTCACCTTTAACAATTCGAAGATTAAAAAATTTTAGAGCAAATAAAAGAGGCTTTTACTCAACCATGATATTCTCATTATTGTTTTTAGTTTCTATTTTTGCTGAATTCATTGCCAACGACAAACCCATTATTGTTGTTTTCAATGGTCACATCCACTTTCCTGTTTTTGAAAAAATACCAGAAACTTATTATGGTGGAGAATTTGAAACAGAAGCTGATTATAAAGATCCTTTTGTAAAAGATTTAATAAATGAACAGGGATTTTCAGTTATGCCGTTAATTGAATATTCCTATGATACAATTAATTATGATTTAAAAGTTCCATCCCCATCACCTCCTTCTTTTGAAAATTTATTAGGAACAGATGATCAGGGAAGAGATGTATTAGCTAGGCTAATTTACGGTTTTAGAATTTCAGTTTTTTTTGGTCTAATATTAACAATTCTATCGAGTATAATCGGAATATTTGCAGGAGGAATTCAAGGATTTTATGGAGGAAAAATTGATTTATTTGGTCAAAGATTTATAGAGATTTGGTCAGGACTACCAGTTTTATATTTACTTATTATTATCTCTAGCTTCATTGAGCCTAGTTTTTGGATTCTTTTGTTTATAATGCTTTTATTTAGTTGGATGTCACTTGAAGGAGTCGTAAGAGCAGAATTCTTAAGAGCAAGAAATTTTGAATATGTTAAAGCAGCAAAGGCACTTGGGGTAAGAAACTTTAAACTAATGTTTAAACATGTGCTTCCAAATGCCATGGTTGCAACATTAACATTAATGCCTTTTATTTTGTCAGGTTCAATAGCTACACTTACATCACTTGATTTTTTAGGATTCGGATTACCCCCAGGATCTCCGTCTCTAGGCGAAATGGTAGCTCAAGGTAAAGCTAATTTACAAGCCCCATGGCTAGGTCTTTCTGCATTTATAACTTTATCACTTCAATTAAGTTTATTAGTTTTTATAGGTGAAGCTGTTAGAGATGCATTTGACCCAAGAAAGGTAATTTAGAATGGAATCTTTACTTGAGATTAAAAACCTTGGTATTACCTTTGAGTTTAATGAACAAACTGTTCAGGCCGTCCGTGATAGCAGTTTTAAAATAAATAAAGGTGAATGTCTTGCAATTGTTGGTGAAAGTGGATCTGGAAAATCAGTCACTGCTTTAGCAATAATGCGATTAATAAGGTCAAACTCACAACTTAGAATCACGGGAAGTGCAACATATGAAAAAAAAAATCTCTTAAATTCAGATGAATCAAGTTTACAAGATATAAGAGGAAAAAAAATTTCAATGATTTTTCAAGAACCTATGACATCTCTTAATCCACTTCATAATATTGAAAAACAAATTACAGAGTGTCTTGGATTTAATCAAAAATCAAATAAATCAAAATGTATAGAATTACTTAAAGAAGTTGGTATAGAAAACCCGGAACAAAGACTGTCTCACTTCCCACATCAACTATCAGGGGGACAAAGACAAAGAGTTATGATTGCAATGGCGATAGCTAACAATCCTGATTTGCTAATTGCGGACGAACCAACAACCGCTCTTGATGTTACAATTCAAAAACAAATATTAGACCTCTTAGATAAATTAAGAAAAAAATATAAAATGTCTCTTTTACTAATTACCCATGATCTTGGAATTGTAAAAAAAATTTCTGATAGAGTATGTGTTATGGAAAAAGGTAAGATTGTAGAACAAAATACAACCTCTAAAGTCTTTAACAAACCAAAACACACTTACACGAAGAAGCTTATTAATGCAAAACCCAGAGAGAAAAAACTAAAAAAAAAAAATAATGAAATCATCTTATCTGTAAAAAATCTCAGTGTTTATTACAAAAATACAAATAGTTTTTTCTTTAAAAATAAAGATGATGATTTTCAAGCTGTAAAAAATCTTAGCTTCGAGATCGCCAAAGGTGAAACTCTTGGAATTGTTGGGGAAAGTGGTTCTGGAAAAAGTTCTATTGCCCAAGCTTTAATTAAACTTATAGATTCTAAGGGAAACTTTTTTTTTAAAGATAAAAATATTTCAAATCTTGCCGAAAAAAACTTTAGGTCTTACAGAAAAAATATTCAAATAATTTTTCAGGATCCTTTTGCTTCTCTTAGTCCACGTCTCACTGTTCAGGATATTGTAAGCGAGGGGCTAGAGGTACATAATAAAGAAAAGTCAAAAAAAGAAATGGAAAGTTTAACACAAAAAATAATAAGCGATGTTGGTCTTGATTCTTCAATGCTTTCTAGGTACCCCCATGAATTTTCAGGTGGACAACGTCAGAGGATTGCGATAGCTCGCGCCCTTATTTTAAACCCAGAACTAATAATTCTTGACGAGCCGACCAGTGCACTTGATATGACTGTACAATCACAGATAGTTGATTTACTTTTGAATCTACAGGAAAAAAAACAGTTAACTTATATATTCATTAGTCATGATTTAAAAATAGTTAAGGCATTATCAGATAAAATAATGGTTATGAAGTCGGGTAAAATTATTGAGTTTGAAGAAAAAAATAAGATTTTTTTAAAACCTAAAAATAAATACACAAAACAGTTACTTGGTTCAGCTTACTTTTAAAATCTTTTAATAAATTCCAGAAGTGCCCTTATACCCATTGCCTCTCCACCCTCATAGGAACAAAATTTATTAGCCCTAGTCCAAGCCATTAGGTCTATGTGTATCCACGGAATATCTTTTACAAATTTTTGTAAAAATAACGCAGCTGTAATTGCTCCACCAAACATACTATTTCCTATATTTTTAAAATCAGCATGTGCAGAGTTTAATTGACCTGAATAATTTTCCCATAACGGTAACTGCCATAGTGGATCACCAGTTTTTTGTGATAGATCAATCAATTTCATAGCCAAATCATCATCGTTACAAAAAAAGCTTGGAACATCTATACCCATTGCCACTCGAGATGCTCCGGTTAGTGTTGCCATATCAATTATAAGATCAGCATTTTTTTCACATGCATAGGTTATTGCATCAGCTAGAATCAGTCTTCCTTCGGCATCTGTATCACCTATTTCAACAAAACTACCATTTCTACTTTTAATAATATCTGACGGTCTTATTGATTTTTTTGAAACAGAGTTCTCAACTAAACACAACAACAGTCTCAAGTCTACGTCAAGATTAAAATCGCTTATTAACTTTGCTAGACCAATACAATTTGCAGCCCCACCCATATCTTTTTTCATCAATGACATTCCTGAGCCGGTTTTTATATTTAACCCTCCTGTATCGAAGGAAACACCTTTTCCAATTAAAAATACTTTTTTCTTTGATTTTTTTTTATTGAATTTGAATTCACAAAAAATTGGTTTTTTTAAATCGTCAGCTCCCTGGCCCACAGCTGATATTAGAGGGAAGTTTTTTTCAAGTTTCTTCCCAACCACAAAATTGCTTAGAGTAAATTTTTTTAAAAATTTTTTTGCCTCATTAAAGATTTCCCTCGGACCTAAAATATTTGCAGGTGTATTAATTAAATCTCTTATAAAAAAATAGGATTCGGTTAATAGACTGATTTCGTTGTTAGATTCATGAAAAATTTTTGGAATTTTTTTTTGGAATTTTTTAGACTGAAATTTATTGAAATCATAATTAGCTAAATTCCATCCTAAAATAAAGTTTTTTACATCAGTTTGTTCGCATCCAAAGTAATCAATAAAGAAATCACCAGATTTACAGTATTTACTTAAAGCTTGACCAATTAAGAAAAGTTTATAGTTTTTTTGAAGAGTATTAAGTTTTGAAATTTTTTCTAAATTAAGGAGAACTTTATCATCGTCTTTTGAAACAGAGTAGGATGTGAAATCTTCTAAAGGTATTTTTTTAAAATTCTGTGGAATTTGTTTTTTAAGAAAAAAAATATATATAGGTGTTTTTTTTAATTGTGTTCTCTTACTTGTCATTGCTTTCTAAGGAATATATAATTGTTTTTTTTTAAAGCAATAAAAAAGGGGATTTATGAATTTATTATTTAAAACATCACTTTCATTTTTAACAATATTTTTTACTGCACTTTTA
>ENA-OSEY01002554-OSEY01002554.1-marine-metagenome-genome-assembly--contig:-NODE-2554-length-11710-cov-3.190149_pt1 | contig 11710 bp, 16 predicted proteins | sample MGYA00248465_ERZ534230 | MGnify/ENA primary metagenome ERZ534230 (study PRJEB26409, sample SAMN06344110) | marine metagenome | isolation source: Sea water from surface | place: Atlantic Ocean:Southern... | reverse complement strand
AAAACCAAAATAATTATTGATAAGGCCAGATAGTTGTGTGCGGGTCGTCTTTTTCTTTGGCCCAAGTAATCCTGTTCCAAAGTCTCTCGTGTCCGTAATACAAAAACATCTTTGTAATTACTTCAATCCCAGCAATGGCTCCTGCTAGAGTCCATGTACCAGTAATAAACCATGAAATAATAAATGTATCAGTTGTTGCTAATACACGCCACGTCAATGTTTTTGCTAGACTTCTTCTTGCTTTACTTTTCATTGTTTAATTGCTCACAAATTAAATTCATATGCACTACTACTGCAACAGCATATGATGTTGCATGACTTTTCTTAAAAAAGTATCCTTCTTTTGGCTTTACCCAAACTTCTTTCATTATTTCGTCCCAAGACTTATTAATAAGATATCTTTTACTAGGTCTTATAATTGCCAACACTGCCGCCAATTGTTCAATAGATGTTGGCTTTAATTTTTGTAAAATTGTACTGTGTCCATTTAAATGAAATACTTGATCACTAAAATCTTTTGCTTCTAATAGTTGCCACATTGGTTGTTTTGTCATTAGTTCTATTAAATGTTTTTCATTTTTTACTTTTTCATAGATGCTTACGTTTAAAAAATCTACTTTAAAGTAACCTCTATCTTCTGCTTGTTTGTAATCCAAAGTGCTGACATTGTCTAACGGATTGTGTGGCACTTCTGTGAAGTAAACTCCTGTGTTGTGTTTCTTGCCAGTATCTAATTTAGCAACTCTGTGTTTCAATTTGTTCAACACAACATTTCTATCTGCAAAATCTATATCTATATCAGGCATTAACTACTTCTCTTAATTTGGATTTAGGAATATCTATGTGACGTTTGTCGCATACCTCATCTATCACGCAAATGTTACATTTAGGTTTTTTACTTTTACATACTCTTTTTGCATGAGTGATTAATTGCATATGAGCCGCATATTTGTATTTGTCTGGTGTTGTATCATTAACTATCACTGCACTTTTGCTTTCATCTAAAGTGTTTGTCCAACCAAGTCTCCATAGTAACCTAAACACGTGTGTATCAACTGCTATGTTAGGCGCACCCCAAACAAATCTCATCATTATATCAGAACTTTTACGACCAACTCCAGGAAGATCCATAAGTTCCTTTTGTGTTTGTGGAACTTTACCATCATACTCCATTAGCAGTTTGTAACTGGTTGCAAGTATATTTTTAGATTTTGCGTTGTGTAATCCTGCTGGACGTATCGCTTCTATTATCTGTTCTTGGGAAAGTTTAATCATTTTTTCTGGAGTATCTGCTAAAGCAAATAGTTGTTTGCAGGCTATCGCAGTTCTTTTGTCTTGGCTTTGTGCTGAAAGCATCACACCTATCAAACTAGTGTATGCTTCTTTGTGAATTTTAGCCGCAGGTTTTTTGTTTGCATATCTGGGCCAATACTTGCCTAGTTGTTTGTATATGTAATCAATTTGTTGCTCTGTTTTCATATAATTTTTTAACTCGCCTTGTGTGCCTTCCTTTTAAAAATTTTGTTGTAAAGAATGCTTTACACATAGCCTTTGCAGTATCAAAATTTGTGTCATCTGCTCCTATACATAATACATTCATATCGTTGTGTTGTCTAGCCTGTTTTACATCAGAAACATTTTTACAAACCACTGCTCTGACTTTTCTAAATCTATTTGCCTGTATTGCCATACCAAAACCACTGCCACAAAATAAAATTACCCTGTCATCTTTGTCTAAAAATCTGCAGGCTTTTTTGGCTATGTCGTTGTAGTCAGTTCTTTTATTTTCATAGATCCCTACATCATGAAAGGTAACAATGTCTCCCATGCACTCATCGATCGGGCATAACCATTTTGATACTTGGTCTTTTAATTCCATTCCTCTATGGTCAGCACCTATAGTTAAATCTATCATAAGGTCAATTTACTATGTCCTCCACCTATTTCACCTTTGACCCAAACATTGAAAGACAGAGTGTACCTTTTTTCGCTTGGATTTGTGTTAACATTTACACTGTGATTTAAAAAACTAGGAAACATTATCAAATCCCATTTCTTCGGACATACCGCCATTTGTGATTGATGGTAAAGATAACTTCTTTTGTTAGTGTAGTCAAAGTTGTCTTTATGATCTAATCTTACAGTATCGGTAAAAATATTGTTGTGATTTTTATCTTTATGGAATACTATATTTGCTGTGTCCTTGCAATCTGTCAAAAACAAAACACCACTAAACAAACTATTACTGTGATAGTGTTGATCAATAAAATGATTTTGTTCATATCTATTACTCCAACTCGTTGTCATAACAAAATTGTGTTTAGGCTCTATGTCTAAATACCCATGCAAAAACTCACTCACCTTTTGCATTATCTCAGTTTTTAAAGGTAGTAAATTTTCTTTATCTAAAAGATAATCATCTTCTGAAATGTAACAAACTTTATGAGAACGTTCTACATAATTTACTTTGTTCATTATAAAGTCAGCACTCTCGTCATAAGGTTGCAGTTGAGTCTGACACAAAGGTATGCCGAATAATGGCACTACATTATTTTCTGTGATCATAGTTTTGCCTCCTTGGTAACTTCTTTCACCATCTCTACATCTGCTGGTAGTCTTTTGAACCTTAATGACCAATGACTGGGATCCATTATTGGATACACAATTTGTAATTGTTCATCATTTAATCTTTTTACCATGTCCTTACCAGACTTACAGTTTAGTATTAACCATGGACTGACTTTGCCATCTTTGATATCCATTACCGCTCTGTTAAGACTTACGTATTTGAAATAATCATGCCATGGCGCTTCCTTTTCATCACCCCAATCCATCATTGTTTTTATTGATCTTTCCATTGCCGCTTCTACTTTTTCACGTAATATAAGATCAATAGCATACTTCTGATACATTTCTTCTCTGCACCAATGATCCAACTTTACTCCACTTGTAACAACGTAATCAATGTATTTGCTTGGATACAATGGCTTCACGTTGCTTAAGAAACTTCCAAACTTCACAAATGCTGTGTAGTAAGGACTCTTACAAAACTCTTCATATGTTTTAGGCTTTGTTGCTTTCTGACACAGTTCATAGAAACGCATGAAAGTCTGATAACCTAGTTGCACTCTTCTTTCATCTTTTTGTAGAAATCTTCTTTTTTGTTCACACATATGAACTGCTAAAGTTTTTTCTTTTGTAAATTTAGCACCGCAGTATGGACAAGTATACAACTTTTCTATCATAATTGTTTTTTAATTTGCTCTCTTGTCATGCCAAAGTCTTCAGCCAATTGTTTTAAATCTTTTGAACTATTAATCTTTGCAAGTAAATTTATTTCATCTGCTTTCTTTGTAGGATATAATTTTTCTAAAAATTTTATTGCCTTTGCTGTGCCTGGACTTGCTTTAAATTTATATCCAATCCATTCATGATATCTTATATTTTTCTTTGCGTTTGCAGTCATGCATAGTAGATACCATAAAAGTTTTTTATGTTTTGTCAGTGTAAAGAAGTTCTTGTTGTAATATTGATTTGTTTTTAGTATTTGTAATTCTTTGTCTTGTTTGCTACCTTTTACGGCACTCACATATCTGTTCAACAAATAAAATGAAACTTGTTTCCTTTCATCATCTGACAGTTCGTCCCACACATTCTTTGCGTTCATATCTATAGCCGCCAACACATCTTTTAAGGGTAGTTTGTTTACTTTGTTTACCATCTGTTCTCTTTTATTAAATCATACATTAATTTTAACTTCTTTAGTTGTATTTGTAAAGACTTGTTTCCTTCGTTTGCATAATCTACTATTTCGGAAATTTCAACTTCATTCAAATACCAGTCTGGAAAATTTGGTTTTTCAATCAATACACGTTCACCTTTACCATCTACAGGTCTTGCGTACACAGTCGCACCACCATCTGGACTCTCATAAATCATTGCAGTTTCTTTTTTCTTTCTGGGCATTACAATAGTTCAGTATATTCTATACTTTCACATTGTCTTGAAATATCTTTTACAAAGAATGCACACTCTGGATTTTTAGTTTGTGTCAAAGGTGTGCTAATCAGTTGGTTATTTTTCATCTTAGGGAAATACCATTTCACTTCATTATAAAAATTAATTACGTTCACAGGTGCGAACTGTGCCTTGAAACTACTCAAAGGATTGAATATGAATGCCTCAAAACCTCTGTCTGCTATGCTTGTTAATGGCACAACGTCAACAGTATTGCTGTCTTCTAAATCGCCAACTGCTATATTCCAGTCCAAAGGCATAGTAATTTCTCTTCCACCTATCTCTAACACAATCGCCGGCGCACTGAATGACTCTATGTATATCAAAGGTATAAAAAAGAAATCAGGCTCTTTAGGATTGCTGTTATCCAACACACTGAAAGCCATGTCGTCTGATACAGTTTCAGGCAACTTGTTCAAGTCATATGCTAGATTGTCTACTGTTAGTATTCTCATTAATTCTCTCCAAAACTATTATCTTTTGTATCAAAATAAAAATATTTTGTGCCTTTGTCTGGAGCCTTGTATATACTTTGTAATGGTAAATGTATTCCTGATGTAAATGATGTGCCTTGATGGTTTGCACTACCGTCTATGTTTATAGGATTGTCTACACTGATAATTGGACAGTTTGTTCCAAACGCCGCCATTCGCAACATGGCGTTATGCATATCATCGTACATAGGCTTGATCTGATCCCCTTGGTCTTTTGCAGAATTACTTGCAAAAAATATTAAATCAACATTCTGTTCACGCAACTTCCTTGCACAATTATCTCCACCATCCCACCAGTTTCCTGGTAAGTCGTTGCAAAGTAATACTCCAATTTTGAATTCTTCACTGTCAGTTTTAATTGTAATTGTTTGTGGTCTTTCTTCTCTTTCACACATATAATCGCATTCAGCAACATTTCGCTTTGCAACGTAACCTATTATTTCACCTTTCTGTATGAAAGTTAATTGATTTCTATGAATACCATTTCCAAATCCTGTGACTTGTTTGTCTTTGTCATATATCCATAATGTACCTATTGCTAATCCTAGTCCTGTATCTCTGCTGTACTCTTTTAATTTCTCCATTGCTTGTTCTGTAGGACCACACGTGTTAAGGTTCCAAGTCATTGTGTCATAGCCACTCAGAGCACACTCTGGAGTTAGTAGATAATCTAATTTATTTTTTACTGCCCAATCGCAGGCTTCTAATATATTTTTTAAATTATCTTCTACATTTGTTGTAACAGGTATCTGTGCCGCTCCAATTCTCATAAATTTTTTATGTATCTCCTTAATTCTTTGTCCTGCACATTAGCAGGTATTTCATTTTTGTAAAATATTTTATAACTATCACTGCCATATTTGCCTATTCCATATAAATCTGATGCCTCTTTTCCGTTCCAACTTAAAAAGTCTACACTCATGCCTCTTAATCTTTTCACTCTCACTTTCCACATACCAAGCGGTTTTAGTATTCTTTCTTGTGTTTTTACTCTACCACGAATAAATTTTATTGGGTTAGGATATCTTTTAAACAACTCGGGCAATACTTGTTTTACTTGTTTTCTGTATGTTTGATTTAAACATATCACGCCAACCATGTGTTGCCATTTGCTTTTTACCTGTTGCTGTACCATTAAATCATCTCTCATGACCAATCCAACTTTTCTATCGTGAACGGATAGTTCGCTTCTTTGTAAAATTTTTTTCTATGTGTGAGATGTCTTTTTGCAAATTTACAACTAGATGTAATATCCCATATCTGCACAAAGTCTTTGTCTTTTGCTTTACGTATTCCTCTACCAATCGATTGAATCACTCTTACAAATGATTTGCCAGGCTCTATCAACACTAGATTAAAAATTCTTGGAATGTTTATACCAACTGATGCAACACCATATGTTGCAATTATTACTTTGTTATCACTACTGCCAATTTCATCATATTGTTCTTTTCTATCTTCTAATTTAGTTTCACCTTGTATGAAAACACTATCGGGAATAAGTTTTTGTAGTTCACTGCCTGCTGTAAGTCTATCGATTAGTATGAGTGTGTTACCTGTGCTTTTTATTTTTGTGATTAATTTAGCCATGTATTCCAAACGTTTTTTGTTTGTTGTTAGGTATTTTAATTCTTCTTGATAGTTCTTGTACACTGGAGTATCAAGTAACTGCACAATATTTACATGGCATTTGGATAGCACTCCTTTATCTTGTAATTCTTTTGCGGATATTTGGTTTACAACTGGACCTATACCTGCAAGTATACTTTGAAATTCAAATTGTTCTTTAGGCACTGTGCCGGTCAATCCCCATCTAATAGGAGCATTTTTTAAATGATGTGTTAGTAATTTTTTCAAGACATCTGCCTTTGCTTGATGCACTTCATCTATAATAACAGTTTTTACTCCATCAAGGAACTGCGATAGGCTTAAAGCAGATTCACCGGCTTTTGCTTTTTTATCTAAAATATTTAAACTTTGCCAAGTGCAAATTGTGTGCGTTCTGTTCAATTCTTTCCTATCACCAAAGTAAACTCCTACATCTAAGCCTACATTCATATAATCTTCTTCAGTTTGTGTAACTAAGGATTTGTTTGGCACTATCACAACTGTCCGTCCAAACTTTTCACATAGACTAGACAAACAAGCAGTGATAATTGTTTTACCAGCGCCTGTGGCAACTTCTTGTAAACTTTGTGGCTCTTTTAAAAAGTTGTTAACAACATCTACTTGATAGTCACGTAGGATAATGTTCTGTCCTTCGCACAAATGACCTTTGGGCCATGTTTTATTTGCAAAGAAATCTTTTGTTATCTTGTCGAATTGCAAATCAACTTTTGCTCTCTTGTCATCTATTTGTTCAATCTCAACGCCAGACTCCTGCAATAAATTTATGATAGTGTCCAAATGATTCACGTAACCGTTACCACCTAGACCAAAGAAACCTACCTTACCATCCCATCTTCCTAACTTGTATTGTGGCAAGTATCTTGCATATGGCACTTCATATTTCATTTTGTTTGCAATTTTTCTTCTTATCTCAACAGGAAGTCCTTCGATCTTTACATTTACTTCATCGTTGATTATAATTTTACATCTCATATAGTCTCTGTATCATAGTGGATACTATTCCAGTAATTGTTTTGACCATTAATTTGAAACACTAAATCAAACTCATGTATAAATGAATCTACTTTAGTATAACTTCTTGAGTCGTCCATACAAATAACTGTAGAAGGTCTCCAATCCGATTTTACCAAAGGTTTCGGAACTTTCTTATTAGTAATATACACTATTTTTGTATTTTTTGCAAGAGCATTGTTAATTTTTTGTTCATGGATATAATCATTATACTCCTTACCAGAATCAGTTAGGTTCTTACGTCTGTGCATCACAGATACATCTTCTAATGGAATAATATTTTTTAATAGGTTATGAATTTTGGCTAACAATTCTAAACTGGCAAAATCGTTATGTGGCAATACTACCAATAATGGAAATCTATCCAGTTGTACTAAAGTCTCTACTACTTGTTCGAGTTGCCATTTTGTGGTGTCAATGTTTATAAAAGGTTGATTACGTTTGATTATCTTTTTTGTTAACGTGGTTAAATTTTTATACGACTCGGCGAGTTCTTGTTCATCTATTTTGTTTATACCCATATGGTGCCGTCTATCCCAAAACTTGTACAAGTTGTCTCTACTAGGTTCACCAAATAAGTCTGTATATTTTTTTGTAACTGTTGGTGATATATTAGAAAATTTATAATCGTAAATGCCGGGAATATGTTTGTCTGGATTCTTTTCCATCTCATCTATCTTGTTATAGATTGTCATTAAGTCAGGATCTATTTCTGTCATTCTGCCTTTTAGTCTACCTATTAATTTGTAAACAAGTCTCTCATGGAATGGGAAAAGGTATTTGTCTTTAAGTCTTTGATTATAAAATCTTCCTATAAGATCAGGAAATAGTTTTCTTATGTCTTGAATTAATTTTGTTAGAACCATATTGAATGGAAATCTTACTACGATAACTTTTTTTGGTGTATAACCTGCCCATATAGGATCCAAGTAATTCGAACCATCTTCGATTCTTATGTATTTTGTTCTATCTAACACTCTTAATTTTTGTCTTAAAGTGTTAACACTGTTTTGAATGTCTATGTTACGTAACTTGAACTGTGAAGCATATCTGTTTATTAGTATTTTCTTAACTACTTCATACTGTCTATCAGTAAGAGCATAACCTTTGTAAACTTTCTTAGCAATATCTAAAATAATTTTTTTATCTCTTTCAAGTAAAATGAATGGTTTCGTGATTTTGTTTTCTGAAAAACCAGCAATTAGTTCTAAACAGGCTTCGATTGATACTGTATGCATACCAATATTATATTGGATTTTGGTTAAAAAGTCAATCTAGAAAATGGCGTTCCTTGGGCAATTTCTTCAACTGTCCACTCTGTATATGCATAATCATTGAGCCATTGTGCTCTATCCGGCATTAAAGGTTTTTCAATCATGCTGAAATCATGATTTGCAACGTCATATGCTAAACTCTGTGGTCCCACAAAAGCAGGTATTCCATTTAAAACTGCGTGTATACCAGGATTACTTGACCAACTAACCACTGCCCATTCATTGTTAAATTCTAGATCATAATCGTCGTATGTATTTTCTATCATTTTAGGAGTTTGATAAAACACATTGTCTAATACAGGTTGCTGTTGTAAAGGACATCTCGGATGTTGTCTCACAATAATTCTCCTGTTGGTATACTTTCGTAATTCCGTGATTGTTTCTATGGTATATTCTAATAAAGGTTTACAACCTGACCATTGTTCACTTTTATCATGTTGTAGACAAATCAAGATATGATCTCCTTGCTGTCTCCAAGGTTTAAGTTGTAAATTTAATTTTTGTGCTCTGTCTCCTGCATTGTTAATAGGACCAAAGTCTCCTTTGCGATTAATTCCGTTAAGTGCTATCTTCCAAGTTTTATTTCTTTGTATGCCACCAACCTCAACAACCAAGACATTTTTGTTTTTATTCCTAAAGTGATCCCACACAGACTTATTACGCATCATTCTGCCATTCCACAGTAGAGACCAAATTACAGGTATGTCACAGTCCATTTCGTTTTCAGTAACAGTGTGACCTAATTTTGTAAGTCCCTGTCTAATTGCATTAAAAATATCTGGACTAATCAATGCGCCATGTTTTGTAAACATACTAAATTTCATTCCAGTATTTTTCTCCTCTCACGTTTATCAAATCGCTTCTCTTACTTTTACCCAGCGTCTTTCTAGCACCCTTCATATGGTCGAAATAATTTCCTAACACACTGTTAATAAGTGGATGTCCACCACCTCCTGTCTTTGCAGTTTTGTTGTATATGTTTTGTGAATAGTCAAAATAATTGTTGTCCTGTAACTTAAATTTTTCTAAAACGTGTCCAAAAACAAAACTGTCATGCCACTCAATCAATTTAAAAATGCCATTGTCTGCTTCGTCGTACATCCTTTTGAATTCATTTAAAAAACTTTTACAAGTTTTATTTTGTACATTCAGTCCATAAAATCCACACTCGGGCCAAGTTTGTGAACCTTTGCCTCTGCCCACGTAGGTTATCCATTTGTTGTTTGGTAGTAGGTCTTCAAATTGTTCGTAAGTTATTGGATTGTGTACGAAAGTATCTGCATCCATCCATACCACCCAATTATTATTTTGCAATCTGTCTACGGCATCAAACACTGCATAAACTTTATTTGCAAATCTTACTGCGTCCCATTTAAATTTTTTATGATAATCTCTTGGTCGTTTTTCAGGAAAAGGACACACGCCATTTGCTTTTGGAACATTGCCCCATTGTGCTTTGAATTCAATCAATGGTTTTACTTCTTGTTGATCTATGATAACAATTTGTTGACTATCAGGATTAGTTGGCACACATTGTTCTGCGTAACATAACATTTTTATACGTTTGTCCACCTTCGATGCAAAACTGTCTAAGAAGCGTTGTCCGTATTGTTCTAATCCTTCTTTGTGAAAGGTTGTTAATACTGTAATCATTTGACATAATTCCTTAAATGTTCCCAAGCGATACCTTCTTTTACTTCATCAAGAGTCCAGTGTGTTTGTGCAATGCGTTGAATCCAAAGTTCTCTATCGAAAGGTTGTAGTTTTTCTAATGCCTCCCAACTTTGCAAGGCAACATCTTTAGATTGTGCTCTGTCTGGGTCAGTAACGAGTGTAGGAATCCCTTCAATCACACTCGCTACTGTTGGACTGCTGTTGTGACCTACCACAGCATGAGCGTGAGCAAATTCATCTCTAATATCTTTCGCTCCGCTAATCTCTACGTTTTTAAATTGCCATTCACCTGAGTGTATCCAGTTTTGGATCATTTGCTTATGGCGTTGTACACCTTTATCACCTGGATGGAATCTTATACGCAATGGTCTATTTGTCACAGTTCTTATGGATCTAATTGTGTGATCAAGCCAATTTATTACTCTCATACCTTGCATACTCCAACCACCATCACGTTGGCAACAAATTAAAATATATTGCCCTCCACCAAGTCTCCAAGGTTTCAGTTCGATGTTTAAATCTTTTTTTATTTTTTCCCAACGATGTGGATTAGGATTATCCCAACAATATTCTGCTGTGTTAGGAAATATTCCGTCATAACCATACCTTAAATAATTAAAACTCTGTGTTATATCCGCATACAAAAATAAACTGCTGTCAACAATCATACACCTTTTATTTCTACGTTGTTGTCCTTCGTATACTGCTTTTCTCAACATCAAGTGTCTATGGCGTTGTGAATTTTCGTGTGTAAATCCTTGTATAACCGACACATCAGCATCTACAACCGTCCAAGAATTTAGTATTACTCCTTGGTCACCGAATTTTTTACCTGCTCTATTTACACCTTCAATAAAATTACGAATAATTAAAGGCTTTTGTGCTTTTTTATTTCCTGGTGGAATGCATTTCATATATGATACAACTCTATAACCGCTCATTACATTAACCCATAATCTTTCATTATTCTTACTGCTTCACCACTTTGCATTTCTCTAAAATGATATTGACAGTATGCCAACCAGTGTTGCCATTCTTTGACTTGCTGTTTTGGAGCATAGTTTGGTGTTTCAATTTTGCTTAAATCATTACAAGCAATGCTATCAGCGGCTGTCATCTCTTCTGTGAATGCAGGAACTCCTGTGCAGATTGCTTCTATCGCCGCAATAGATTGATACGTAACTACTGCATAAATTTTTTCTTTTATTAGATACCATGGAACAGAATTAGGGCCTACTCTTGCGTGACGTTTTTCTTTATCCCTGATTATAATTTCTCTATCAGTGTGTTTTTTTAGTTTTTTTAAAGTACGGGATACCCATTGATCTCTGTCTATGCCATAAAATTTGCAAGGTTTATCACTTGGAGTAACTAATAAAATTTTTCCGCTGTTGTTTTTCCTCCATTCAACAAAATCTAACTCGGGAGATATACGTGCAATTTTTTTCCAACGATCTGCTGGACATTTGAAAACGTTTGTGTGCTGTACATTATTTTTTACAACACGGAAATATATTTTCTTTTTAATTAAATTACCTACGTAACCAGTGTCTATATAGTAGAATGGTCTACCTGTTTTCCAACACTCATTGATTATTTTTCTCTTGGCTA
>ENA-OSEY01002551-OSEY01002551.1-marine-metagenome-genome-assembly--contig:-NODE-2551-length-11715-cov-8.598299_pt1 | contig 11715 bp, 10 predicted proteins | sample MGYA00248465_ERZ534230 | MGnify/ENA primary metagenome ERZ534230 (study PRJEB26409, sample SAMN06344110) | marine metagenome | isolation source: Sea water from surface | place: Atlantic Ocean:Southern... | reverse complement strand
GACTAAAAAACCTTTAAGAAATTAATTATGGAAGCATATATAGTAGCTGGATTTAGATCAGCAGTTGGAAAAGCAAAAAAAGGCGGCTTTAAAAATTATAGAACCGATGATTTAGCAGTAGATGTTATCAAACATCTTGCCTCACAAGTTCCTGAACTTGACACAACCAAAGTTGATGATGTAATTGTAGGTTGTGCTAATCCCGAAGGTGAGCAAGGCCTACAAGTTGCAAGATTAATTTCTGCAAGAGCTCTTGGAAAAGAAGTCCCTGGAGTAACAATTAACAGATATTGTGCCTCTGGCTTAGAAGCAATTTCTATGGCTGTAAGTAAAATCAGGGCTGGTTTTGGAGACATTTTTATTGCTGGAGGTATTGAGAGTATGAGCTTAATACCAATGACAGGATATAAATTGGCACCAAGTTATAATGCTAACCTTGAAAATATGAACTATCACATAGGAATGGGTCATACTGCTGAGGCAGTTGCTGAAAAGTATAAGATAACAAGAGAAGCTTCAGATAAATTTTCATGTGAGTCACATACTAAAGCTGCTAATGCGATTGATAATGGATATTTTAAAGATGAAATTGTTCCAGTAACTGTAGAGGAAGTATTTGTTGAAGATGGTAAGAAAGTTTCTAAATCCCATACAGTTGATATGGATGAAGGGGTTAGAAGAGAGACAACAATTGAAGCATTATCAAAATTAAGACCTGCATTTAAGCAAGGAGGTATAGTAACCGCAGGTAGTTCATCACAAATGTCTGATGGAGCTGCTTTTGTTCTTGTTATGTCTGAAGAAATGGTCAAGCAATTAGGTGTTGAGCCTATTGCTAGAATGGTCACTTGTACTTCTGGCGGAGTAGACCCACTATATATGGGGATTGGACCTGTCGAGGCTATTCCTAAAGCTCTAAAACAAGCTGGTTTAAAGCTCTCTGATATTGAACAAACTGAGTTAAATGAAGCTTTTGCTGCTCAAGCACTTGCTGTAATTCAAGAAAGTGGTCTTGATCCTGAAACAGTTAATGTTAACGGTGGTGCAATCGCTCTTGGTCATCCTTTAGGTTGTACGGGTGCTAAACTTTCGATTCAGTTATTAAATGAAATGAAAAGAAGAAATCAAAAATATGGAATGGTAACAGCCTGTGTTGGAGGTGGTCAAGGTATAGCTGGTATTTATGAGAGACTTTAGATCTTTTTAACTACATAAGTTACAATTCCCCAGACTATAAATTCATTTTCTTCAGTAACCTTAATTGGATCATACCTTTTATTTTCAGGAATTAGATAGATGTGGTCTTTTTCAATTTTCACTCTTTTCACTGTAAACTCTCCATTCAAATAACATACTGCAATTTTATTATTTTTTAATTCCTCACTTCGGTCTATTACTAAAATATCCCCATCATTTAGACCTGCATCTTTCATTGATTCTCCTGAAACCTTTGCATAAAATGTTGCTTCTTTATTTTTAACTACAACTTTTTCAAGACTAATTCTTGACTCTTCAAAGTCACCTGCTGGTGAAGGAAATCCAGCAGATATTCCTTCTTCAATAAATAAGTTATTCAAGTAGTTGTCTTTATTCGGTTTAAATATTTTGATATTATTTTTCATACTCTAGCGAACAATTAATATATCATCAATTTCAGTTGTGTAATTCCTTGAAAGTCTTTGTCTTTTCATTTTCCATATTCTTTTCTGATCCTGACTTCCGAGTCTTACTTTGTAGAGCCCATATTTATTATCAATGCTATCAATACTCTTCATTAACTTTTTTTGTTTTTCAAGGTCCTTATCAAACATACTGAACTGGTGATTAGACTGAGGAGATAAGCCCATCAATATTACTCCAGCTTTCTTGTAAAGCTTATTATTAGAATAAATTTTCCTCAAAAGACTTACAGCAAATTTACTTATTTCAATACTTGAGTTTGTCGAGAAAGGAAGTGATCCTGTTAAACTGAAATGGTATTTTTTGCCATCTTGTTTAAAAGGATTACTACGAATAAAAACACAAATCATATTACACTCACTATTCTGTCTTCTTAGTTTTTTAGAAGCAACCACAGAGAATGTAGTAATTCTCTCAATTAAATCATCTAATGAAGAAATTTCAGATTCAAAACTTCTAGTCGTAGCAATAGACTTCTTATCCACTTTTCCTTCCTCTATGTCTAAGGTAGGATTCCCCTCAAGTTCTTTTTTGAGTTTAAGGCCTATGATACTCATATTCTTTTTGACCCATTTATCAGGAAGACTTATAAAGTCCATTCCTGTTTTGACATTAATCCTTGACAACTTTTTTTCATTTTGAAGACCAATTCCCCATATGTCTCTAGTAAAAATATTATCTAAAGCTTCTAGTCTTTTCTTCTCACTACTAATTGAATAAAATCCATTTGTTTTATGAGAGTTTTTTTTAGCAATTCTATTTGCAACTTTTGCGAGTGACTTAGTTGACGCTAAGCCTATTGAAACAGGTATACCTGTCCACTTAAGTACAGTATTTATTATCTCTTTACATTTTTTGTTAGCTTCATCTTCTGAGAATCCACTAAACTTTATAAATGCCTCATCAATACTATATATTTCAACTTCTGGTACGTGTCTTGCAATAATAGACATTACTCTATTACTCATATCCCCATACAACGTAAAATTGGAAGAAAAAATTTGAACATTATTTTTTTGAAAAATTTCTTTGTATTTAAATGCTGGAGCCCCCATAGGAATTCCAAGTGATTTTGCCTCATTACTTCTAGCTATGACACACCCATCATTATTTGATAAAATTACAAGTGGTTTACCATTTAGATGAGGTTGGAAAACTCTTTCACAAGAAGCATAAAAATTATTACAATCAATTAGGGCAAACATGATACAAAAATCTGAAAATTATTGAGAAACATGAAAAACAAGTTGTAATTTTATTAACTATATGACATTGAATGGATAAATTCTCATTTCTTAATTCAGCACATACAAGTTTTTTTGCAGAAATGTATGACCAATACCTGGAGTCTCCTGATAGTTTAGAGCCAAGTTGGAAAGCTTTTTTTCAGGGTTTTGATTTTGGATTGGAAAATGCAAATATAACTGTTGAAGAGAAGAAATTTGAAGTCCCAGAGAATATAAGTAAAGAGTTCAAAGTTGTAAATCTTATTGACGCTTACAGACAAAGAGGGCATCTTTTTACAATAACAAATCCTGTTAGACAGAGAAGAAAGTATTCTCCAACACTTGATATTGAAAATTTTGGTTTGACTAAAACAGATCTCGATCTGGTTTTTAGTGCTGGGGAAGTAGTTGGCATTGGACCAGATAAGTTGAGCAATATCATTGATCATCTTCAAAAAATATATTGTGAATCAATTGGATTAGAATATATGTACATAAGAGATCCAGAAAAAGTTAAATGGATACAAAATTTTATTAATATTAATGGTAATCAACCAAATTTTTCAAAAGATGAGAAACTATCAATCTTGGATAGCTTAAATAAGGCTTATACATTTGAAAATTTTCTTCAAAAAAAATATGTTGGTCAAAAAAGATTTTCTCTTGAAGGAGGGGAGTCATTAATTCCAGCTATAGACTTTCTAATTAACTCTGCAGCTGAAAAGGGAATTGAAGAATTTGTAATGGGAATGTCTCACAGAGGTAGATTAAATACTCTAGTAAATATTTTTGGAAAATCAAGTAGAGATATTTTTGGTGAGTTTGAAGGCAAGGATTATGAAGAAGATATTTTTGATGGAGATGTGAAATATCATCTTGGATGGACATCAGAGAGAATATCTACATCAGGTAAAAAAATTAATATGAACCTGGCACCAAATCCATCTCATCTTGAATCTGTTGATCCTATTGTTCAGGGAATTGCTAGAGCAAAGCTTGAGAATGATTTTGATAACAATACTAATAAAGTTCTACCTATAATTGTTCATGGAGATGCTGCTATTGCTGGTCAAGGAGTTGTATACGAAGTAATTCAAATGTCAAGACTTAAAGGATACTCAACTGGAGGTACAATTCATTTGATAGTTAATAATCAAGTTGGATTTACTACTAACTATCTTGATGCTAGGTCAAGTACATATTGTTCAGATGTTGGTAAAGTAACACTTTCTCCAGTCCTACATGTTAACTCAGATGATGTTGAAGCAGTTATTCATGCAGTAACTTTTGCACTAGAATACAGAAACAAATTTAATAGGGATGTTTTTATTGACTTATTAGGATACAGAAAATATGGCCATAATGAAGGAGATGAACCTCGATTTACTCAGCCTAAACTATATAAGTATATATCTGGTCATCCAAATCCTAGAGATATATACGCATCTAAACTTAAGAATCAAGGAATAATAAATGATGATCATGTTTCTAAAATTGAATTAGAATATTTTTCAAAACTAGAAGCTGAGTTAACTGATTCTAAGAAAAAACAAAAAACAAACATTACACCATTCATGCAAGAAGTATGGGAAGGGTTTACAAGAGTTGATGAGAAAAAAATGCTCGAAGATTATAAAACAAGTTCGGTAAAAAAAGATATACTCAATGTTGCAAGATCTATTATTTCATTACCGAACAAACCATTTTTGAGAAAGATTATTAAGCTATTTGATTCTAGAGAGAAGTTAATATTTGAAAATGGAAAGGTTGATTGGGCTATGGCTGAACTACTCGCATATGGAACTTTATTAAATGAAGGTTTTAATGTAAGAATTTCTGGACAGGATGTCGAAAGAGGAACCTTTTCTCACAGACATGCAGTTTTAAAATCTGAGGATTCAGAGGAAGAATATCTCCCACTAAATAATGTTGATTCAATTAACAAAGGATTATTTAGAATATATAACTCTCCTTTATCTGAATATGGTGTTTTAGGATTTGATTATGGTTATGCGCTTGCTAGTCCTAATTGCTTAACGATTTGGGAAGCTCAATTTGGAGATTTTTCAAATGGAGCTCAAATAATCATTGATCAGTATATTTCTTCTGCTGAAGATAAATGGAAATTGCAAAATGGTATAGTATTATATCTACCTCATGGTTATGAAGGGCAGGGAGCTGAACACTCTTCTGCAAGAATGGAACGCTATTTGCAATTATGTGCAAAGGACAATATGTATGCAGCAAATTGTACTACTCCATCAAATCTTTTTCACCTACTAAGAAGGCAAATGCTAACTAAATTTAGAAAACCTTTAATTTTATTTACTCCAAAAAGTCTTCTTCGTCATCCTAAAGTTATCTCTAATATTGATGAGTTAACAAGTTCTAAATTTATTCCAGTAATTACTGATTCTGAAATTGAGCCTGATAAAGTAGATTCTCTTGTATTCTGTAGTGGAAAATTTTATTTTGATTTAATTGATTATAGAGAAAAGAATAACATAAAAAATGCTGCAATTGTAAGAATAGAACAATTATTTCCTCTTCCAGTTAAATTGATTATTTCTGAAATTAAAAAATTCTCAAATGCTACAGATATAGTTTGGGCACAGGAAGAACCAAGAAATATGGGTGCTTGGAATCATATTCAAACCTACCATCCAATTGCAAAAAACATGAGACCTGCAACAAGAAGATTCTATGGGTCAACAGCATCAGGAAGCTTTACTAGATTTGAGCGAAGACATAATCAAGTCATTGAATATGTTTTTGATAAAACAAAAAACAATTTTAGAAAATAATTTTTATATTAAATTTGATTATGGCTATGAAAGATATGTTAGTTAAACTTTATGATCTTCCAAAAAAATGTAAAGAACTTGAAGATCTTTCAAAATCAATCTCATTTAGGCGCCCATTAGCAGCTGAAAAATCTATTGTTAATAAATGGGTAAAAAAAGAATTTGGTGATGGATGGGAAAGTGAGGTAGATGTTTCTTTTTCAAGAAAACCAATAACAACTTATATAGCTATTGAAGATGATCAAATTCTTGGCTTCGCTACATATGATGCAGCCTATTTAAATTTTCTTGGTCCTATGGGAGTCAAAAAAAATAGTAGAAAAAAGGGATTAGGTAAAGCATTACTTTTTTTAGCTCTAAACTCTATGAAAGAAATGGGTTATGCTTATGCCATAATCGGCGGTGTTGGTCCTGCTAAATTTTATGAGAAAACTTTTAATGCTAAAATAATAGAAGGATCTGACCCTGGAATTTACAAAGGAATATTAAGCGATGTCCCTGTCTAAAGTTGATAAGGATTCCAAATTACTTGCAAAATTTGGTTACAGACAGGATCTAAATAGGTCAATGAAAGGTTTCTCATCCTTTGCGATATCTTTTTCTTTGATATCTATTTTAACAGGAATTTTTGCAAACTTTCATTTTGGGTACTCTGAGGTTGGCCCATGGATATTAATTTCTTGGTTAATAGTTTTCTTTGGACAATTTTTTGTAGCCTTAATAATGGCTGAATTATCAATTAGATTTCCAATCTCTGGATATGGCTATCAATGGTCATCTAGACTCGTAAATTCAAAATTAGGTTTTGCAACAGGTTGGCTGTTACTAATGCAGTTTCTAACTGGATTTCCAGGAATCTGTAAAACTTTGGGTATAGTATTAAGTGATTTTTTATCTCAAGTGTTCTCTCTGGAAGTAAGCGATATTACTATATCAATAATTATAATTTGGGTAATTACTTTAATTCATAAAAATGGAATTAAAATGGTTTCTTATATTAATAACATCGGAGTTATAACAGAAATCATAGGAGTAATTCTTTTGATATTTGCACTTGGTTTCTTTATGACTAATGGGGTTGAGGATTTTTCAATTTCAAAAATGACCAATGATTTTAAAATTTCAGATATAGGGTTTGAATCTTTTGCATTATCAATTTTATTGGGAGCTTGGTGCCTAACAGGATTTGAAGCAGCTGCAGATATGTCAGAAGAAACAAAAAACCCAACAAAGATTGTTCCTAAGTCAATAATTAATTCTCTATTAACATCTGGTTTTTTTGGAATTGTGATAATAATATTTTCTGTCATTTTATTGCAAAAGGATATTTATATGAATGGCTCTGAAAATTTTTTGACAGATTTACTTAGAAATGAATTTGGGGTATTAATATACTCTGTAATTCTTTTATTTGTAATCGCTGCAATTTTTGCATGTGGAGTTGCTTGTATGGCTACTGCTTCAAGGTTAATTTTCTCAATGTCTAGAGATTCTGTTCTTCCAAACTCAACTTGGCTTAAGACAATTGATAAAAATAAATCTCCTGTGAACTCACTAATTCTTATCGGAGTATTAGCAACACTTTTTATAATCATCTTTAATAAAATTGAGGTAATAACAAGTGTATCTGCAATTGCTGGCTATATTGGATATTGTGGAATTATCTTTTCATCATTTTATCTTAACAATGATAACAAAGATGGAATTAGAACCCCCAAATATGTTAAGTTTTTTACTCTACTTTGGTGTGTGTTTGTTGTATTATGCTTAATAATACCAGGACAGTCTATTGATGGCTTCGATACTGAATATATTCCTGCTATTTCGACTGGAATATTTATAATATTAGGACTAATAATCTTTACAATTAAAAACAAGAATAAAAATGCAATACTTTAGTTTAAATACAAATGTCAAACAATTAAGGATTGGGAGAGGTGTCTCCAAGGGAATAGGGAAAGAACTTGGAAAATATGTTGTTGCTACAATGGAGATTCCATGGAATATTATTAAAAATGATATGGGTAAATCTCCAGAAAAAGTTATTAATGTTACCTCTGTTGAGAAACAGTGGATTGAGGATCAGACAAAAGAACTTCCTGAATTTGACACAATTGTAGGTATTGGGGGAGGAATGGCTATAGATGTAGCTAAATATATTTCATGGAAATTAAATAAAAAGTTAGTCTCAATTCCAACAATTTTAAGTGTAGATGCTTTTACAACCCCAGCAGCTGGTGTGAGGGTTAACCATGATGTAGAGTATCTTGGAATAGCTTCACCTGATCCTCTTATAATTGATTATGATTTATTAAGGTCTGCACCTAAAGAACTAAATATTGCTGGTGTTGGAGATCTATTTTCTATTCATACTGCATCATTTGATTGGCAATATGCAAATTCAAGAGGAAAGTCAGAGTATCCATATAGCCAAAATGCCATTGATAATGGAAAAAAAATTCTTGACTTCATTTATGATAATATTGGTAATATAAAAGAAAACAATGATAATGGATTAAGGTCTATTGTTGAAGCATATATTTCACTAAACACTATTTGTCTTCCAATAGATCATTTTCGAATTGAAGAGGGTTCAGAGCATTATCTTTTTTATGAACTAGAAGAAAGACTTAAGCGTCCATTTATTCATGGGAATATAATAGGTCTTGGTATATACTTGTTAAGTAGGCTTCAAAAAAATGATCCTCTGTTTATCACAGAGATGATGGATGAGTCAGGCCTAATTTACCATCCAAACTCTATGAATATTAAAAGAGAAGATTTGAGAGAATCTCTTCTTTCTTTAAAAAATTACGTAAAGTCTAAAGATAAACTATGGTTTACAATTATTGATGACTCTATGATTGATGAAGAATGGGTTAATGAAAATTTAACTGATTTAAAATTTAAATAATCAACTTAAAAAATTCCAGCATTTTCGAAGCTACTTTTAATTGAATTAAAAGTTACTCTGGCTGCATCTTCATTGTTCATCTTATTTAATTCCTTATTAAATGGTTCTGCATTAACAGTTCCTTCATAACCAATATTATTTAAAAAATTCAAGAATGGGGCTGTGTCAATCAATCCAGATTCACCAGGAAGTTCTCTCTCATTATCTAACTGTTCGTCTCTAGATCTTCCAAGAACAGCATCATTAATTTCACACAAAATTATGTCATCTTTTTTTAAAAATTTTAAATCCTCAACTGAATGATTTGCGCAATATAAATGAAATGCATCAAGTTGATACCCAACATTCTTTTCATTAATGGCAACAATTAACTCTCTTAGTTCATCAATTGTTCTAATAAATGAAAATTGATCTCTTGACATCAAAGTTTTAGGCCCTACAAATTCCAATCCAAGTTTCATGCCATGATCCCCAATAATTTTTGCACACTCTTTAAGTCTTTCTTTGTGTATTTTAAAATTTTTTAAATAAGTTAATTTATTATTTGTTGGCATAATCCAAGTATTAAAGCCCTTTACATTTAACTTGTTTAAAATTTTACAGTGATTATCTAAAGTGACCAATCCTTTATTAAACTGATTCTTGCTTGTTCTAAATTCAAGTGGTAATCCGGACACATCAAATGAAATTCTATTTTCACTCATTTTTTCAAGATAACTATCAATTTCTTTTTGATCCATTTCCTGAAATTCACTTACAATAGGGATAATCGAATCAAAATTATATTTTATGGCGAGTTCAAGAAGTTCTAGAGCTGTACAATTAATTCCAACTTTATAAGGATTTAAACTTATCTTGATCTTTCTATTTGAACTTCCCTTTAAAGAATATAGATTTTGGTTTAATGAAATTAGACCAATTGATGCAATGGCTGACGACTTAATAAATCCTCTTCTATTCGACATATTTTTTTATTCATTAAGATAATGATTATTTAAATAGTTTCAATTTTATGATTAATTTAGATAACTTAAAGTAGGTAAAGATTACTCATGGTCCTTGAAATGAAAATTCCTTCCCCTGGAGAGTCAATAACAGAAGTTGAAATATCTCAATGGCTTGTAAAAGATGGAGATATCGTTACTAAGGATCAAACGATTGCAGAAATAGATTCAGACAAAGCCACACTCGATCTTCCAGCTGAAGCATCTGGAAAAATTACCTTAAAAGCTGAAGAGGGTGACTCAATGTCTGTTGGTGATATTGTATGTTTAATTGATACATCTGATGCATCAAATTCTGAATCTATAAATTCAGAGTCTCCATTGGAAAATATAAAAGAGGAAAAAAAGATTGAACCAAATAAGATTGAAGAAGTAAGTATTACTCCTCTTGCTAGAAATATTGCTTCTGATAAAGGTATTGATATCAATGAAATAGAGTCAAAAGGAGATAAAATAACAAAAGATGATGTATTAAAAGTAGTTCCAGCTATGGGCTCTTCTAATCATGGAGGTAGAATTGAAAACAGAGAAAAACTTTCAATGTTAAGAAGAAAAGTTTCCGAAAGACTAGTTTCTGTTAAAAATGAAACAGCTATGTTAACTACTTTCAACGAAGCTGATTTGTCAAAAATATTTGATATTAGAAAAAAGTTTAAGGAAGCCTTTTCTCAAAAGTATGGTGTAAGTCTTGGTTTTATGAGTTTTTTCACTAAAGCTGTCACAAGGGCACTTGAACTTTATCCTGATGTAAATTCCATGATTGATGGTAATGAAAAAATTTCCTATAACTACTCTGATATAAGTATTGCTGTCTCTGGTCCAAAAGGACTGATGACTCCAGTGCTTAGAAATGCCCAAGAATTGTCTTTTGCTGCTGTTGAGCAAGAGATAAAAAGACTTGCAGATAATGTAAGGAATAAATCAATAACGGTGGATGATTTAACTGGTGGTACTTTTACAATATCAAATGGAGGAGTTTTTGGGTCAATGCTTTCTACACCAATTATTAACCCTCCACAATCAGGTATTCTTGGAATGCATAATATTATTCAAAGACCAATTGCTGTTGATGGAAAAGTTGAGATAAGACCCATGATGTATTTAGCTTTATCATATGATCACAGAATTATTGATGGCAATCAATCTGTTGGATTTCTAATTGCTGTCAAAGAAGGAGTAGAGGATCCAGAAAATATTTTAATGGATGGAAAAGTTAAAAAATCCCTAGGACTTAATTAATTTGATTGATACTCACACCCATTTATATTTAGATCATTTTAAGGATGATATTGATGATGTAATTCATAGAGCAGTTGCTGTTGGTGTCAAAAAATTTTATTTACCATCAATTAGTTCAAAGCATAATAAGAGTATGCATGATTTGAAAAATAAATTTCCAAATAGAATTTTTTGCATGATTGGTCTTCATCCTTGTTACGTTGATCAAAACTTTGAATTGGAAATTGAATTTGTAAAAAAACAAATTAAAGAACATGATTATAAAGCTATTGGGGAAATTGGAATAGACCTATTTCATGAAAAAAAATATTTTGATCAGCAAGTAATTGCATTTGAGGAACAAATAAAATTATCTATTGATTATGACATGCCGATTGTAATTCACTCTAGAGACTCTTTTGATGAAATTTTTGAAGTTCTTCAACAATTTAAATCAAACAAACTGAGAGGAATTTTTCACTGTTTTACTGGTAATGTGGAACAGGCCAATAAGATAATTGATTTAAATTTTCATTTAGGAATTGGAGGAGTTGTAACATTTAAAAATGGAAAAATTTCAGAATTTTTAAGTTCTGTTCCAATAGAAAGGATTGTTCTGGAAACAGATTCTCCATATTTAGCTCCGTCTCCTTTCAGAGGGAAAAGAAATGAGAGTTCATATTTGACTATAATAGCTGATAAGCTATCAGAGATATATAATTTAGATGTTTCAGAAATATCAAGAATAACACAGAAAAATTCCTATGAAATTTTTGGTGATTAATATATTTAATTAGAGAGGTGGCCGAGTGGTTTAAGGCGCACGCTTGGAAAGCGTGTATTCTAGAAATGGAATCGTGGGTTCGAAT
>ENA-OSEY01002550-OSEY01002550.1-marine-metagenome-genome-assembly--contig:-NODE-2550-length-11718-cov-8.938923_pt1 | contig 11718 bp, 11 predicted proteins | sample MGYA00248465_ERZ534230 | MGnify/ENA primary metagenome ERZ534230 (study PRJEB26409, sample SAMN06344110) | marine metagenome | isolation source: Sea water from surface | place: Atlantic Ocean:Southern... | reverse complement strand
CGTTGTAATTTGCACTTCCGTTATGTGTGAGTTTGTAGGTAGTAGTGACTAATTCAGACTCGTTATCAGTTATAGTCCCACCATCCCATGAAGTATTTTCGTTAATCCATGCGATTGTATTAAAAGTTAATTTATCTATTTCTGCCGAATCTGCAGTTCCTTCCATAACTTTTTTCATTAAGTCTTTAAGCTCGGTCATACCAGCTTTAGCAAAATGCGAATGGGATTTAGAGGAGTCATTTGCATTTATTTTTTGCATAAAAGCTGATATGCCAGCGGAGAGACTTACTAGTTGTTCACTAGAAGGGGAAAAATCATCACTACTGCTACTGATAGCAGTTATAGCATTTTTTGTCCAAGTAGTATCACCAAGAGATGTTTCATCACCAGTTCGTGTAATGATTTGAGTTGCAATAGTACTCTCCACATCACTTTCTGAACCTGAACCAAGTTCACTAATAATACTTTTCATTATTGCAATCTGCGTATTAACAACTGCAGCCTTGTTAAGAGACGCATTACTAAGATTTGAAAATGGATCGTTGAATCTGATCATATAATCAGAATCCAAGCCAAGTTTTGTTTTGAATGTATCATAATCAGTACTACCATCAGCATTCATTATTGAACTAAGTGGTGTGACGACAAAGTTCTGATCTGTAACAGGTTGACCCAGAGAGAAACCAGAATTATCACCAAATTGAAGATTTGTAACAGGGTCAAATCCACCTTCACCACGTAATACTCCAGTAGTCCCTGAGTCAACTGTTAGCGAGAATGTACCGTCTTGTGCTGTTGTTGTAGTAAAGCTTGCTCCACTACATGTACCAGCTGTAACTTCAATACAAACAGTAGCACTTTGAATAGGTCCCGCACCTAAATATGTTCCATCCATGCCTTCTGTTGTTACATCATCCGAAGTGTCATTTGTCACGGTAACTGTAAAATCTTTTGTAGCTGAAAGAGATCCATCGGATACTCTTGCAGTTATTGCGTATATGTTATTTGTGTCTGCATCAGTAGGATTTTCATAATCTGGTGCAGTTTTAAATGTTACTACTCCAGAAGTAGAAACATTAAACATAGCTCCATCAGCACCAGCAAGAGTATAAGTGAGACTGTCGTTATCTGGATCAGTAGCAGTTATAGTAAATGCGGAGGTTTGATTCTCCATTACTGAGAAACTAGTTGTTGTATTTGTTATTGATGGGGCTCCATTAGTCATCCCATAGCCGCCGCCGTCGCTGTCGCCACCACCGCCGCCGCCACCGCCGCATGATGCTACGATGAATAGGCTACATAAAAGAACTACCCTGTTTAAAGTATTCATATTATCTCCTTTAAGTTCGCTGTCGGTGGGTCTAAAGTGTGTAAGAGTTAAATGTGCCCATTTAAATCAAGACTTTAGCAAAACGACTGATGTAGTGCATTAAACAAAAAAAGCAATTAAATAGTCAAATATTTGTAAATTGTTTAAATAACAATGTTTTTGAGATGATATTTTTGTAGTTTTGCTACAAATAGTTGAATAATTGCTATTAAATGTTTTTTAAAAAAACATTATTACAAGTTTTTTTATACCTATTAAATTTAAAAAACTATAATTTGCATATATTTAAAGCAAGCATATGATATTTTTGAAAAATAATCTTTGTCACTCCATCATCTTAATTTTTATTGTTTCTTGTAGCAGTGGAGGATCAGTTGAAAATTTAACAAACGATAATCAAAGTATTTCTATCAATGTAAATGGTTTAATAACACCAAGCGCGAGTTATGCAAAGCAAACAGTTGAAATAAGCACAGATAATAGTATTTGTTCTTTCAATATAGCTTTAAAAGATAATAATAAAAAAATTCATCATGTTAGATCTAATGACAACAAAATATTTTCTTTTAGGAATCCAATAGTCTATAGAAATTCGGAAAGTCATTTCCTAGTAATAAGCACTAATTTATCAAATACATGTCCTCAAGCCTCCAAAGAGATAAATCTTGAAGTTTTAAAAAGTTCAACGAAATATGATCTTATTCCAGAAAATGTAGAAAGCCTTAAAACTAATATTTATGCAATTAATGATATTGGTTTTGAAGGAATAATAATAAGGGATAGGTACTCAGCAACTATATGCTATCCAACTGAAAATGATTGTAAGTTTTATGAAAATGAATTGTTTGGACAAGATGCTCATAATATGGTCCAAGGTGATTTTAATGGAGATGGACATGAAGATTTTGCCGTTGCATGGGCATTTTTCCCTCATACAATTGAGGCTGATCAAAAAGTTTATGCTCCTTTAAACATATACTTAAGCGATGGTAATGGCTCATTTGAAGAGCAAATGAATATTTATAAATCAGGCAATCCCACAAAACATCCATTTGCTTATAGAACTATAGCTGCAGATTTTAACAATGATGGAGTGGATGATATTTTTTCTGGATCAATGGGTATTCAATATAGATCTTCAGATTATTCACAAAATTATATTGATCCATACCCACACTTACTTTTAATTTCAGATGGACAAGGGTCCCTTGAGGATAAATCTGAACAAATAGAAGATTTCAACGATGGCAATGGTCAGTTGTGCGGATTTGCTCATGATGCAAGTGTAGGAGATCCAGATGGAGATGGTGATTTAGATATCTTTGCTTGTAACATTCTAAATATCAATGATGGAAATGGTAATTTTAAAATTCATGATTATATAAATCTTAATTGGCAAAGAGAAAATCAATATGGCAATCCTATGTCATCTATCCTCAATGATCTAAATAATGATAACTTTGATGATATTGTATTTTGGAACTTTGATAATAGAGAAAGCTGGTCGAGTGCAGATGAAGGATATATCTTACTGAGCAATGGAACTCCAATAATCAGAGATTGGGCCAAAATTACATTACCAGCAGGACCATATGGCTATAATAAAAACAAATATAATCACGCTGTATCAGGTGATCTTAACTCTGATGGTTATCAAGATGTTGTTGTTGCTATAACAAGAGATCAACCTTATTACGAGGGAGCATATCTTCAAATCCTCATAAATGATGGAAATGGAAATTTAATTGATATGACTGATGAAAAATTTTCAGAGCAGCCAAGATCAGAAACACATCATGGAGAAGGTAATTTATATCTTAGAGATATGAATTTAGATGGCTACTTGGATATTATTCACTCAACTAGAGATTACAGCAGTGGGTATCATGGTGCACACATCGCAATAAATGATGGAAAAGGGAGTTTTAATTCTATAGATAATTCAATGCTGCCTGATCGACCAGACCCTGGAAGTAATAATTATGATTATTTAATGAAGTCGTTACCAATAAATATTGATAATGAGGGGTGTATTGATTTTATTTCAGTAACCGATGTTGGATGGGAGAATTCTCAAAATGAAACTAGTAACTACTTTTTTTCAGTAATTAATACTGATTGTAATTTTTGAATGGTGCCCCATATCTGAGTCGAACAGATACTCCCGAAGGAACGCGATTTTGAGTCGCGCGCGTCTACCAATTCCGCCAATGGGGCATGACGGGCATTGTAGCTAAGTATTATCTATTTTAAAATCTGCTCCTTATGAAGACATCCGATTTTGACTTTCATTTACCTGATGAGTTAATAGCAAAGTACCCTTTAGAAAAAAGAACCTCCAGTCGATTACTTGTTTTTTCAAATGAGATTGAGCATAAATCTTTTAAAGACATTGTGAATTATTTTGAGAAAGGTGATTTGTTGGTAGTAAATAATACTGCGGTAATTCCAGCAAGAGTATTTGGGCAAAAAGATTCTGGAGGTTTGGTTGAAGTGATGCTTGAAAGAATTATGGAGGACAATAGAGCGCTAGTTCAAATCCGTTCTAGCAGAAGTCCTAAAATTGGAACTAAGTTAAATCTAGAAAACTATACTGTTGAATGTGTTGATAGAAAAGAAAATTTTTATGTGTTGCAATTTGATTTAGCTCCAATGGAGGTTTTTAATTCAATAGGCCATGTTCCTCTTCCGCCTTATATAAAGCGTCCTGATGAAAGCATTGATCAGGATAGATATGCAACTGTCTATGAAGATAAAAATCTTAAAGATTCTGTTGCAGCCCCAACTGCTGGCTTACATTTTGATAATGATTTGTTGGATGAAATCAAAGAAAGAGGAGTCAATATTGCTGAAGTGAATTTAAGAGTTGGATCTGGCACTTTTCAGCCTGTAAAAGCTGAAAATATTAAAGATCATAATATTCATGAAGAGTATATAGAGGTAAGTAAGAAAGTTTTAGATTTAGTAGATAAAACTAGAGATAATCAAAAAAAAGTATTTGCAGTTGGCACCACAACAACAAGAGCTCTAGAAACAGCATATTTAGAAAATCTGAAAAATGGATATAGTGGATACACAAAACTTTTTATATATCCAGGATACCAGTTCAAGGTAGTAGATAGGCTAATAACAAATTTTCATATGCCCAAGTCATCTTTACTTATGCTTGTTTCAGCTTTTATTGGCTTTGATAATATGAAACACATATATAAAACTGCAATTGAAGAGAAATATAGATTCTTGTCATATGGAGATGTAATGCTTCTTAATAAAAATGAAATTTAATTTATTAACACAATCAGATTTTGCTAGAAGGGCTGAACTTGAATTAAATAGAGGTAAAATTCAAACACCAGCTTTTATGCCAGTTGGGACTAATGGAACTGTTAAAGGGATGACAGTAGAGGATCTTGAATCAACTAATTCTGAAATTATACTTGGTAACACTTTCCATTTAATGCTCAGGCCTGGAGACGAGGTTATTAGAGATTTAGGTGGACTGCATAAATTTTCAAATTGGAATAAACCAATTCTTACTGACTCTGGTGGTTTTCAGGTGTGGAGTCTTGGCGATTTAGTAAAAATTACAGAAGATGGAGTTGAGTTTTCATCTCCTTATGATGGAAAGCGAATTTTTATGTCACCAGAGGACTCAATCCAAATTCAACAAAATCTTGGATCAGATATTGTAATGGCATTTGATGAGTGCACAGATTATCCATCGACTCACGAAGAAGCCAAAAAATCAATGGAGCTATCAATGCGATGGGCCAAAAGATGCAAAGATTTTCATAAATCAGATTCAGCATTATTTGGCATTGTTCAAGGCGGTATGTATAAAGATTTAAGAGAGATATCTTTAAACAAACTAATTGAAATTGATTTTGATGGAATTGCCCTTGGTGGTTTAAGCGTTGGCGAGTCAAAAAAAGAAAAAAAAGAAATATTAGAATTTATGTCTGATAAGTTACCTAAAGATAAACCACGATATCTTATGGGAGTAGGTACACCTGAAGATATTGTTGAGGCTGTAAGATACGGAATTGATATGTTTGACTGTGTGTTACCGACTAGAAATGCTAGGAATGGCCAATTGTTTACATCTGAAGGCGTAATTAATATCAGAAACGCAGAATTCAAAAACAGCGATGAACCAATTGATAAAAATTGTGAGAACAAGGTGTCTCAAAAATATAGCAGGGCATATCTTAATCATCTCCAAAGAACCAATGAAATGTTAGGTTCAATGTTAGCTACTTATCACAATATTTATTACTATCAATCTTTGATGCAAGGAATAAGAGACTCAATTAAAAATAATTTATTCGCGAAGTTTGTAAAAGACTTTTATAATAAGCGAAATTTAGATGTGCCTGAAGGGCCTTTATAGGAAATATTATGGAAACAGCTCAACCTTCACTTTTATCACCATTACTTTTTCTTGGAATGCTGATGTTATTTATGTATATATTCATAATCAGGCCTCAATCAAAAAGAAATAAAGAGATCAATGAAATGCTTAACACTTTGCAAGTTGGTTCTGAAGTAATTGCTGCAAGTGGAATACTTGGTAAAGTCAAAAATATAAAGGGTGAATATGTTTCTATAGAAGTAAGTGATTCAGTTGTATTCAAGCTTCAAAAATCGGCTATTGCAAACATTCTTCCAAAAGGAACGATTGATTCTATAAAGTAACGTGAATAAGTTCTCGATCTATCAATACGCTTTAATATTACTTGTATTGGTATTGGGATCTATTTATGCGTTACCAAATTTATATCCTACTCAACCTTCCATACAAGTTGCTTACACAGACTCAGCAAAGTCTGCTGATCAAATTTTATTAAATGACTTGGAAGAAATTCTTGAAAAATCTGAAATAAATGCTGAAGAGATTTTTTTAAGAGAAAATAAAATTGTTATTAAATTTGCTGATGTTGACACGCAATTACAATCAAAGACTGTTCTTCAACAAGCATTACTTGATAGAGTAATAATTGCATTAAATCTTGAACCATCAACACCTAAATGGTTAAAAGATCTAGGTGGAAATCCTGTTAAGCTTGGCCTAGATTTATCAGGTGGAGTTCATTTTTTATTAGAGGTCGATATTGATACAGCTCAAGAAGGAAGGTTAGAGCTTTTACTCGATACTTACAGAAGAACCTTTAAAGAAGAAAAAATCAAATACGATAGCTCATCGATAAGAGATTTATCTCTTTATTTTCAATTCTCAGATAAATCTAGCTACAACAGAGCTCTAAAGAAATACAGAGACGATAGCCTTGGAATTTCTGGTGTTCAATACGTCATCACAGAACGCCCAAGCACAAACACATTATTATTAGAGTATTCTGATATTGCTTTAAGAGAAATAAGAGATTATGCGGTAGGACAAAATCTGACCACTTTAAGAAATAGGGTAAACGAATTAGGAGTATCCGAGCCAATTGTTCAAAGACAAGGTGCAAATAGAATAGTTGTAGAATTACCAGGCGTTCAAGATCCAACTGCCGCAAAGAAGATAATTGGTAAGACAGCTAACTTAGAGTTTAGACTCGAAGCAAATTCGAGAACATCGCCTTTAAGAAAAGAAGAATTTAATTTTAAAGATAATGACTTTCAAACTGCTTTTTTAGAGAAAGCAGTTGTTGTAACAGGTGATCGAGTAACCAATGCGAATACAGGCTTTGACGAGAGTGGCTTTTCACAAGTAAATATAACTTTAGATATGCAAGGCGGCAGAGCTATGCAGAAAGCAACTTCTGGAAATATTGGGAGAGGTCTTGGAGTTCTCTTTGTTGAACAGAAAACAAAATCAGAATTAGTAATAAATGATGATGGAGACTCAGTTATAGAACAAACAACTTATATTGAAAAAAATATTATCAGCTTAGCAACAATCCAAGCGGTACTAGGAACTAGCTTTAGAATTACAGGTGTTGGGACACCTGCAGAAGCTAGCGAACTTGCTTTGCTACTAAGAGCAGGTGCGTTGGCTGCACCTATGAAATTTGTAGAAGAGAGAACCGTAGGACCAAGTTTAGGAAAAGAAAACATTGAACTTGGAATGAAATCAATTGTGATTGGATTTAGTTTAGTGGTCCTCTTTATGGCTTTTTATTACCGAGTCTTTGGAATTGCTGCAAATATATCCCTAATTATTAATCTTGTATTGATAACGGGAATCATGTCTTTGCTTGGGGCTACATTAACATTACCAGGAATTGCAGGAATTGTGTTGACAGTTGGAATGGCAGTTGATGCAAATGTTTTAATATTTTCAAGAATACGAGAAGAGCTTAAAGAGAAAAATCCTCAATTGGCTATAAGGGATGGATTTTCCAGAGCCTTTGTGACTATTTTTGATGCAAATATTACAACATTAATAGCAGCACTAATCCTCTATATTATAGGAACAGGACCTGTAAAAGGTTTTGCAATAACGCTTTCAATTGGAATCGTAACCTCAATGTTTACAGCAATTATGTGCACAAGAGCCATGGTAAATATTGTTTACGGTAATAAAAACATTACAGAACTAAAAATATAATGGATATTAGATTTAGATTCATGCAGTTTAGAAAAATAGCAAGTATTGTATCTATTACAATATTTGTTATTTCTGTTTTGTCTTTAGGTTTTAGAGGATTAAGTCTTGGATTAGATTTCAGCGGGGGAACATTATTAGAGATAACTTATGAAGAACCTGTTTCCTTAGAATCTATAAGATCGACATTAGAGAAAAATGGCTATCCTGACTCACAAGTTGTAAATTTTGGAACGAACCTGGATGTTCTTATCAAAGTTGCTGATCAAGACGGTAATAGCTCAGTAGGTGAAAATATTTTTAACGTACTAAATTCTGAGGGTTTTGCTGGAGAAATTAAAAGAGTTGAATTTGTTGGTCCTCAAGTTGGTGCTGAACTTCGAGATCAAGGTGGCCTTGGAATGTTGGTAGCGTTATTCATGATACTTATGTACGTAGCATTTAGGTTTCAATATAAATTTGGATTGGGAGCGGTTGCTGCTCTACTACATGATGTTGTAATTATTCTTGGATTATTTTCTATATTTGCATGGGATTTTGATTTAACAGTCCTTGCAGCTCTTTTAGCGGTAATAGGCTACTCACTTAATGATACTATTGTTGTCTCTGATAGAATTCGTGAGAATTTCAGAACAGAGAGAGTTTTGGAGCCAATAGATATGGTAGATCTTTCTCTGAATCAGACTCTTGGAAGAACAATCATAACTTCATTAACAACACTATTAGTGTTATTTGCTTTGTTTATATTTGGTGGAGAATTAATTCGTGGTTTTAGTCTAGCGCTTATACTTGGAGTATTAATTGGAACATATTCTTCTATATATGTTGTAGCAAATATGCTTTTATCTATGAATTTAACTCAGGAAGATTTAGCAGTACCAGAGCCAGAAGGTGCAGATTTTGATGGCATGCCTTAACCCTTAAAATAAGGCTTTATCGACTTTAATAGAGATTTATAAATTTTTGCAGTTGAAACAATAATATTGTTTCCATTTATATATTTTGGATCGCCTAAAAAATTACTTGTAAGAGCTCCACCTTCTTGAGCAATTAATGCGCCTGCTGCGATATCAAGAATATTGATATCATATCCCCAAACTCCATCTAATCTTCCAGCTCCCACATAAGCAAGATCTAGTGAGATACATCCCGACTCTCTCATATTAAGATTTTGATTTGATAGTTCTTTATGAGATTTTCCAAAGTCATAATTTTTATCTTTTGACTTCTTAAATGAAAGCATTGCATCAATAAGACTTTGCTGTTTACTTGATCTAATTTTATTGTTGTTAAGATTTGCACCTCCACCAGCGAACGCAGAAAATTCTTCTCGCCTTATAGGGTCTATTACAACTGCTGAAACAATTTCATCATCAATTTTTGCACAAAGAGAAATTGAAAAATGAGGATATCCATTGAGAAAATTTTCTGTTCCATCAATGGGTTTTAATATCCATGTAACATTAGAATTATTAATTTCATGACCTCTATGTATGCTTAACAAATTATCCTCTTTATGAAATTTTTCTATTTCATCAAATACTAGATCTTCTACTCGTTTTTCAATAGCTTTTAGGTAACCATCAGGACCACCTTTAGATGAATCAAGGCTATGTACTTTTTTAACGGCAAATTCTAGCTCCGCTGCGCCTTTTCTAGCAGCTATCAGGTTAACATTTAACAAAGCTTGTTTTGACATGTCGCTATTGTAATAGAAATAAGGATAATAGTTATATGACTTTAGAAAGTAATTTAATAAATATAGTCTTGGTCGATACAATTCATCCAGGAAATATTGGTTCTGTAGCTCGGGCAATGAAAACTATGGGATTGAAAAGACTTTCACTTGTTAATCCAAGAATTTTTCCATCAGATGATGCGGTTGCTCTTTCTGGAAATGCCACAGATGTATTAAAGAACGCAACAGTTTATAAGTCTATAAAAGAGGCTATAAAAGAAAGTACTTTTGTCTACGCAACCTCAGCAAGAGATAGATCTATTCAATGGCCAATTATGAATGCGGAAGAAGCAGCTAATGATATTTACAAAAAAACTAGTTCTAATAAAGAGATATCTATTATTTTTGGTAAAGAGGATAGGGGACTTACTAATGATGAACTAGAGCTAGCCAATAAACTTATTGAGATACCTGCTAATCCTGAATATCCCGTTTTAAATATAGCTATGTCAACTCAAATAATTTGTTATGAAATTTTAAAAGCCTCATCTAATTTAGAAAACAAAAAGTGGCGGGATTATCCTGAAGTCAACTCTGAGCAATTACAGATGCTTATTGATCACTTTATTGATACTGCTGTAGACATAGACGTAATTGATCCAGATAATCCTAAAAAGATTATCTCAAGAATAAAAAGGATGTTCACCAGACTTCAGCCAGATGAAATGGAAGCAAGTTTTATGAGAGGATTTCTCTCTGCCATTCAAAAAAAATTCAAATAATTTGTGTTTGATAATCTTGTTTGATTCCATATAATACACATCTTATCCTGTCCCGTTCGTCTAGAGGCCTAGGACACCGGGTTTTCATCCCGGCAACAGGGGTTCGACTCCCCTACGGGATGCCAATTTACTATAAAGCCCACACTAGTGGGCTTTTTTTATACATTAAATTTTTATGTAAATTTTTGACTAAAAATTGAAATGAAAAATGGTCCAACCCAATATAATGCTGCGCCAATCCATGTAATAACAAAAAATAGCATAATAAAATATGTTCTATTACTAAAATTATGCATATTATTTTTATCAAAAATGTAGGAAATTAAAGTCAGCACAACTCCTAATATTCCCCAAAATAATAAAAAAATAACCATAATCGTTAATCACACCTAATTTTTTTTTATATTACATTATGGCAATATATTAATGTGAAAAAATTTATATTATTTTTAATATTGTTTGTTTCGTATGGACAAGCAGTGGATGATGAACAGTATTCATATGAAGATTTAATAAAAATACAAACTATTTTACTTGATTCATATTCATCAGATAGTGACCAATCAATCTCATTATCTTTATCACAAGTTAGCTTCAAAATTGCCGAGCTTCTTATGCAAAATTATGTTGAAAATAATGACCCATCTATAATAAAAGATGCTATTGATAGCCTCGATATATCAATTTCTATTTATCCAGAAAATAAAAAATACTATTTATTAAAAGGGGATTTGTTTTACTTAATTAAAAAATATGATGCATATTATTTAGATGCTATGAGAGCATATGAGTATTCCGAAGATGAAATTCTAAAATCCAAAAAATCATTCGTTTCCCTAATAGATTTATATACAAATCAAGAGCTATATTCTGAAGCTTTTTTGTTATTAAGAAAAATGTTGCTTATTGATTCTAAGTGGCTGCTCGATGAATTTTTTGACATGACTATTACATTAACTTTACAAACTAGTAATCAAAAAATTTTGTTAGAGGATTTGAGTATGCTTGCTGGTCAATATAATGCAGAAATCCCAAACATTTATCTTGCTCAGTCATATCTTTCATTATCATTAAATAATTATGAGTTAGTTAAAAACTCTCATAAAAAATATGAGGCTGCAAAGATATTCAGTGAAAATTCGAATTTCTCTAATCAAGAGGATGCAATTTTAAATTATTTAAATACTATGGCTGAGCTCAATGAATAAAAATTTTATTTCAATATTAATTTTATTTTCAGTCATTGGATTTTCTCAGGATGAGAGCTTTGATAATAAAACTTTGTCAATGTTTGATGAAGTTATTAAGTATGATCAAACATTGTCAAAGTTTTATTTTCAAAGCTCTCATCCTGAGAAAATCCACTGACTGAAAATAA
>ENA-OSEY01002549-OSEY01002549.1-marine-metagenome-genome-assembly--contig:-NODE-2549-length-11722-cov-5.272907_pt1 | contig 11722 bp, 9 predicted proteins | sample MGYA00248465_ERZ534230 | MGnify/ENA primary metagenome ERZ534230 (study PRJEB26409, sample SAMN06344110) | marine metagenome | isolation source: Sea water from surface | place: Atlantic Ocean:Southern... | reverse complement strand
GGCGTTTCGTTAAATTCAAGAGCACCGGAACTTCCCACAACTGTAGATCCATTCCAAGGAACAGATGGAATATTTATTGGCCTAGAGCCTGCAGCTAAAATTATATTCTTACCTTTGACTGTTTGTTTTTTTCCTTTTGAATTTGTCACCTCAACTTCGTTAGCTGAAACTAACTTCCCTTTTCCATGTATGGACTCAACTTTGTTATGTTTAAATAGATGACCTACCCCTCCAGTAAGTTTTTGAACGATTTCATCTTTTCTTTGCATCATTTTGCTTAGATCATATGAAGGTTTTGAAACTTTTATCCCATGATCATCAAAACTTTCGCTGATTTGTTTAAATTTATATGACGAATCTAAGAGTGATTTTGAAGGTATGCAGCCGACATTTAGGCAAGTGCCTCCAAGTTTTACTTTTCCAGATTTATCCTCATCAAATTCTATACAAGCTGTCTTTAAACCAAGCTGAGAAGCTTTAATGGCAGCCACATATCCGCCTGGGCCTCCTCCAATAACTACAACATCATATTCCATCTAAACTCCTAGTATCATTGATTCTGGTGATTCTAATATTTCTTTTATTTTCACAAGAAATGAAACTGCATCCTTTCCATCTAATAATCTATGATCGTATGTCAAAGCAAGATACATCATTGGTCTTATTTCAACATTTCCATTCACTGCCATTGGCCTTTCTTGTATTTTATGCATTCCTAGAATTGCGGACTGAGGCGGGTTTAAAATTGGCGTTGAGAGCAATGATCCAAAAACACCCCCGTTAGAAACCGTAAAAGTACCACCCGTCATATCCTCAATATCCAATTTGCCGTCACGTGCTTTAAGAGAAAGATCTCTAATAGCAAGCTCTATTTCTGCGATAGTTAGGTTCTGTACATTTCTTACAACGGGAACAACAAGACCTCTCTCAGTCGAAACTGCTACACCAATATCTTGAAAACCATGATAAACAATGTCGTCTCCGTCGATCGACGCATTTACAATCGGCATTTCTTGAAGTGCAATACTTGATGCTTTTAAAAACATTCCCATAAATCCCAACTTAACACCGAATTTTTCCTCAAAACTTTCTTTATATTTTTCTCGTAAGATTTTTACTTCATGTAAATCTACTTCATTAAATGTAGTAAGGGATGCTGTTTGTGCTTGTGATTCTAGCAATCTTTTTGCTACAACAGATCTTAATCTTGTCATGGGCACCCTTTCTGATGATCCCATATCTGAAATGTTTTCTTTCACTGTCGTAGACTCTGCTACTTTTTGAGTTTTTTCAGCTTCTAAAATATCTTTTTTGGTTACCACTCCCTTTTTTGATGTAGTTTTGATATTTTCAGTGGTTAATGATTTTTCTTTTAGTAGTTTTTTTGCTGCTGGACCCATTCTGAATCCTTTAGTATCCGATTCTACAATTTTTTCTTTAGTTGTTTCTGAGGTCTCATGAGCTTCATGCACTTCTTGTTTTACTTCTACTTCTTTTACTTCCTCAGCTTTTTTATCTAGTTCAACTTCTTCTTCAGGAACATCAGTTTCTTCAACTACTTTTGACTCATTTTCTATTGGGCTTTCCTTATAGCTTCCTATAACTTCAGAACTTTTAATTGTTGCTCCTTCATCGACTAAAACTTTGCCCATTACACCATCCGAAGGTGCAGTCACTTCTATAACAACTTTATCGGTTTCAATCTCAGCAAGAACCTCATCTTGCTTTATTTCTTGGCCTTCTTTTTTGAGCCAACTAGAAAGCGTTCCCTCAAATATTGATTCTGGAAATTGTGGTGATTTTATGTCGATAGCCATGATGATTATTCTATAACTCTAAAGCCTTCGTAACTATCTCTTTTTGTCGAATCTGATGATATTTTTGATAACCGCCAGCTGGAGCAGCTGAAGGAAACCTTGCAACTACATTTAATTTGTAACCTTTTTTTGTCTCATTGAGAACTTTTTCTAATCTATGCCTAATCATTAACCAAGCTCCCATATTTTCTGGTTCTTCCTGAACCCAAAGAAAATCCTTACACTTTATTTCTTTTGTATAGCTTACTAACTCACTTTCAGGAAATGGATAGAGTTGCTCAATTCTCACCAATTCAATATTCTTAATTTTCTTATTCTTTAGCTCCTCTAGTAAATCAAAATAAACTTTTCCGGAACAAAAAATTACTCTTTTCGCTACGCCTGAACTTTTTTCTCTTATGATATTTCTGAAAGTCCCTTTTGTTAAGTCCGTAAGTTTTGAAGTTGCCAATGGGTTTCTTAGTAAGCTTTTTGGAGTCAACACTATCAGTGGTTTTCTTAAAGGTTTAATTGCTTGCTTCCTCAGCAAATGAAAAATTTGTGATGGAAGCGTAGGAACACAAACTTGAATATTGTCGTATGCGCATAATTGCAAAAACCTCTCCAGTCTGCAACTACTATGCTCAGGTCCTTGACCTTCATATCCATGAGGTAAGAACATTGTAAGACCTGAAAGTCTGTTCCACTTAGTCTCAGCACTCACTATGAATTGATCTATTACTACCTGTGCCACATTAACAAAATCTCCAAACTGAGCTTCCCAAATAACTAAACCCTCTGGCCATGTCGAAGCATAACCATACTCAAAACCCAAAACAGCTTCTTCAGATAATAAAGAATCATAAATCTCAAACTTTTTATTATCTTTATTCAAGTTAGACAAAGGAACAAACCCGTTGCCCGTTTTTTGATCTTTTATTACAAGGTGTCTGTGAGAAAAGGTACCCCTTCTAGAATCTTGGCCTGTCATTCGAACTGGATAACCCTCATTTAACAAAGTTGCATACGCAGCCATTTCAGCAAAACCCCAATTTACTGGCACCTCGCCTAAAAGCATTTTCTTTCTTTCCTCATAAAGTTTTTGCACTTGTTTCTGTAAATCAATCCCTTTCTCAATTTTTAAACCTACTTCCATAGAATTTATTAACAAGTCTTTTGAAACAGCGGTTGGGTAAGCCTTTGTCAAATCAGGGTTTAAGTATGGTGTCCAATCAAAATGAAGATCATGATCAGGGTCTTTTGCCATTGATTCAGCTACCATTTCGCCTTTCTCCATGTGTTTTCTGTAATCTTTTTTAAATCTTTCATATTGATCTTGTTCAATTTGACCTGAAGAACTTAATTTGTCGTAATACAATTCAGTAACAGTATTCTTAGCTTTGATTTCGCTATACATCATTGGCTGTGTTGCAAAAGGCTCATCTGTCTCATTGTGACCTCGGCGTCTATAGCAAACAAAATCGAGAATTATATCTCTATTAAATTCATCCCTGAATTCAACTGCTAATTTAGCTGCCATTACACAGGCTTCTGGATCATCGCCATTAACGTGAATTATTGGAGCCTCAATCATTTTTGCAACATCCGTACAATATTCAGTTGACCTAGCATCTTCTTTAAGGCTCGTTGTGAATCCAATCTGATTATTTACGACGATATGAACTGTGCCACCTACACCATAAGCACGAGTTTGAGATAACTGCAAAATTTCCATTACAATTCCCTGTGCTGAAAATGAAGCATCTCCATGCATGAGAATTGGTATAACTTTCTTATAATCTCTATCTTGCCTTCTATCCTGTCTTGCTCTTACAGAACCTAAAATAACTGGATTTACTACTTCTAAATGAGACGGATTTGAACCAAGAGCAAGATGAACCTCTCCACCACTAGTCAATATGTTTGAAGAAAAACCTAAGTGATATTTAACATCACCAGTATGCTCAACATCTTCCTCAAAATCTTCAGCAAACTCAGTAAAAAGTTCGCTCGGCTTTTTACCCATAACATTTATAAGCACATTAAGTCTGCCCCTATGAGACATCCCTAAAACAAGTTCTTTAGCCCCTTTTGATCCAAAATCTTCAATAATTGTGTCGAGTAATGGCACTAGCGATTCGCCACCTTCAAGACCAAATCTTTTTGCTCCTGGATACTTGGATGCAAGAAATTTTTCTAAGCCCTCAGAATCAACCAATCGTTTTAAAATGTGTTGTTTTTCTGCATTATTAAAATCGTAAGGTGTAGATCTACCCTCAATTTTTTCTAAAAACCAAGTTCGGATTTTACTGTTCATGATATGCATAAATTCATAGCCAATGCTTGATGTATAAGTTTCTTTTATAGATTTCAGAATTTCGGAAAGTTTTAATTTTTTTGAGTTTTGAAAATTTGAGATTGAAAATTCCCTTTCTAAATCATTTGCAGATAGACCATGAAACTCAAGTTCTAAGTCAGGGATTTTAGGTTCTTCTCTTAAATGAAGTGGATCAATTTTTGCTACTTGATGGCCTCTCCTTCTGTACGCATTTATTAAATTTTGAACATCAGATGAGTTTGAAATTTCAGTTACTAAAGAAACTTTTTTTGTTTCTAATTTTTTATTTTTTAATTGTGAGATTATTTGTTTATGACTCTGGTCAATTTGACCATTTTGAATTGGGTCAAAATACTTTTTCCACTCAGGTTTAATTTTTGATGGGTCTTGTATGTACTGTTCGTAAAGATGGTCAAGATATTGTGAATTTCCCCCATACTTGAAACTTTCTTCAAACCTCTCCTCTATTGATTTTGTCACTATCCTATTTTACGTAACTCCTTTTTGATTTCATTTATTGCCTTAGAAGGATTCAACCCTTTAGGACAAACTGAAGTACAATTCATTATCCCATGACATCTATAGACACTGAAAGCATCATTAAGTTTTTTAAGTCTTGCTTTTTTCTGCTTATCTCGAGTGTCAGCAATAAACCTATAAGCTTGTAAGAGTGCAGCAGGACCAACAAATTTTTCTGGATTCCACCAAAATGAAGGACAACTAGTTGAGCAACAAGCACAAAGAACGCACTCATATAAACCATCTAATTTGTCCCTATCTTCTGGGCTCTGTAATCTTTCATGCCCAGTGGTCACTTCATCTTCATTATCTAAAAATGGTTTAATTTTTTCATATTGTTCATAAAATGGTTTCATATCCACAATTAAATCTTTTATAACAGGCAAGCCTGGAAGTGGTCTAACTTCAAGCTTACCTCTTGTTATTACATTTCCTACAGGTGTTATACATGCTAAACCATTTTGACCATTCATATTTACCCCATCTGATCCACAAACTCCTTGGGCACATGATCTTCTAAATGTTACTGTCGAGTCTTTTTCTTGAGCTTGTCTTATTGCATCAATTACCATCATATTCCCAGTTTCGGGATAAAAGATTTCGTAATCTGACATGTATGGTCTTTCGTCTTTTTCAGGATCAAACCGATAAAGACTTAACAAGAATTTGTCTGCCACTAGTACACCCTTGCCTTTGGCTTGAATGCGTCAACAGTTTTTGGAGATAAATTTACCTCTCTTTTAGAAACGATATTCTTATCTTTAAAGAATAATGAATGGCACAACCAATTTTGATCGTCTCTATCTGGGTAATCTTCTCTAGCGTGTGCTCCTCTGCTTTCTTTTCGCTCCATCGCGGAGTGGGCAGTCGCATTAGCAATATCTAATAAATTTAAATACTCTAGAACCTCAACTCTCTCTGAATTAAATTGATTAGACTTATCAATTAAATGTATCTTTTTGGTTCTTTCAGTAATTTCTTGAAGCTTTGAAATGCCCTCTTTCATAAGTTCTTCGTTTCTGTAAACACCAAAATAACTTTGCATTACATTTTGCATTTCAGACTTCAAATTAAACACAGATTCGCCTTGTTTGGTATTTTGAATTTTATTAAATGTATCTAGTGATTGCTCTATATTTGTTTTTGAGATTCCTAATGCGCTATGTTCTTTTGCATTTTCGTTAATGTGTCTACCTGCTGCTCTTCCAAAAACAACTAAGTCTAATAAAGAATTACCACCAAGCCTGTTTGCACCATGCACAGAAACATTGGCAGCTTCACCAATTGAGTATAGACCATCTATAACTGAATCATTGCCGTTTGCTGAGGTGATTACTTGACCATGCACATTAGTAGGTATTCCTCCCATCATATAATGACAAGTTGGAACGACTGGAATTGGAGCTTTAATTGGATCAACATTTGCAAAAGTCATAGATATCTCTCTTATTTCTGGGAGTTTTTTCATGATTGCATCAGCGCCTAAATGATCTATCTTTAGTAATACGTGATCTTTATGTTCGCCACACCCTCTGCCAGCTAGAATTTCCTGAACTATACATCTTGATACTACATCTCGGGACGCTAAATCTTTTGCTTTTGGTGCATAGTTGGGCATAAATCTTTCACCTTCAGAATTAATGAGATATCCTCCCTCACCTCTGCAGCCCTCAGTCATAAGAGATCCATTTCCATATAATCCAGTAGGGTGAAATTGCCACATTTCCATATCTTGTAGAGGATATCCTTGCCTAAGGACCATCCCTAAACCATCTCCAGTACAAATTAATGAAGTTGTATTTTGTTCATATACTTGTCCTGCTCCGCCTGTGGCGAGAACAACTGCGTTACACCTTATAATTGAAACTTCTCCAGTTTCCATATCAAAGCAGCTTAAACCTCTGATAGCACCTTCGTCGTTTTTAATAAGATCAATTGCGAACCACTCATTCAAAAATTTAGTACCTGCTTTTAGGTTTGCCTGATAAAGAGTATGTAAAAGGGCATGGCCAGTTCTATCAGCTGCAGCGCATGTTCTCGCTGCTTGCCCGCCTTCTCCAAACTCTTTTGATTGTCCTCCGAATGGCCTTTGATATATACGACCATTTTCAAATCGAGAAAAAGGCAATCCCATATGTTCCAATTCAAAAATTGCATCTGGGCCCTCAGAACACATATATTCAATCGCATTTTGATCACCAATATAGTCAGAGCCTTTTACAGTATCGAACATATGCCATCTCCAATCATCGTTTGGATCAGCACTGGCAATTGCACAAGTTATACCCCCTTGTGCTGCTACTGTGTGAGACCTTGTTGGAAATACTTTAGAGACAACTGCTACGTCTAATCCTGATTTTGAAATTTCTAAAGAAGCCCTCAGACCAGAACCGCCCCCGCCAATGATAGCAACATCAAAGTTTTTTTCTGATACAGTTATTCCACCAATTTCCATTATCAATTTTACTTATAAGTAATTATAAACGTCATCTATTTAAACTTCCATCAAATAACTCAAAACAGTAACGTAACTCAATACAATTATTACCAAACCTATAAATGCGCGATAAGAATATTTCAAAATCTTTGCAAGATTGTTTATTCCTGGGAGAAACATTCCAATAGTTCTTTCTGTTAAATAATCATCTTCAACTGCTTTTAAACCCTGAAGCGCATGCCCAACAATAGCTATCAAAAATAAACTAGTGAATATTTTCATTTCCACAGATTTTATATCTATGAACCAAACTTGAGCATCAAGATCATATGGTTTGACGTAATAATTAATGAGTATAAAAATTATGTAGCTAAGGATAATCAGCGAGCTGAAACGTTGTGCTAACCAAAGAAAAGTGCCCATTTACCAAATCTCCACAAATAAAAAAAATGAAACTAACAAAGTTAAAATGAATACAACTACTGCAGAGGATTTTGCTTCATTGAGCTCATGACCATAATTGGAAAAATCAGTAACAAGGTGCCTTAAACCTGAGAAAATATGGTATGTAATCGAAAGCACGGATACTGAAATAAGCAGCTTCACTTCAAAATTAAATTTCTCACTACTCCAAGTAAGATCATTGGCTAACAGATAGTCTGTTAAAAATAAGAGAATAAAAGTTGGTATGGCAATAAAGAAATTGACTATACCAGAAACTCGATGTGTTATTGAGGAAATAGCAGTGATAGGCAATTTAATTAAAAGAAGATTTATGAAAGTTGGGCGCCTAGTCATTTCCAGCAGTATTATAGAATATCTTAAAGCAATTAAGCGTATAAAATTAAGATTTGTAAGGGTTTTTAGAAGTAATAAATTTAAGTTTGAGCGTTATTCCCAATAAGCCTAATTCATTGTGATAAAAATTATTTAGAAATCTTTTATAACTTCCTTCAAGTCTCTCCAGCGAGTTGCCATGAAAAGTAATAACATGTGGGTTTTTACCCCCTTGATGAACAAATCTAACTTTTGGCTTAAATTTGCCTTTAAAAGGAATGGATTTTGCATCAAGGGCTTTTCTTAAGATGTTATTAAGTTTATTTGTTGATATTTTTTTATCGGCGTTTTCAAGAACTCTGTAAATGTTATCAAAAAGCTGTCTGATACCTTCCCTTTTTTTTGCGGAAATGAAGCAGATAGGCAATCCGTTGAACATTGAATCATCATTGAGAGTTTTTTCAATTTTAATTAAAGCTGCTTTGTCGAGCAGATCTGTCTTATTAATGGCAATAATCATTGCTCTTCCATTCTCTCTAGCTTTTTCAAGTAACTTTCTATCTTGATCTAGAAGGAAGCTTGATGCATCGAGCATAATTATTGATAAATCTGCATTTTTATTAGATTCTAATGATTTTATTACAGAGAACTTTTCTTCCTTAGATATAGTTTTGCTTTTTTTTCTGATACCAGCTGTATCAATGAAGATATATTCTTTATTTTTGAAAATTATCTTAGTATCAACAGAATCTATAGTCGTTCCAGGAATATTTGAAACAATCATTTTCTTCTCATTCGAAATAGAGTTTATTGTAGATGACTTGCCAACGTTCGGTTTGCCTAGAATACAAATTCTAGGGATATTAGCTTCAGAAAAAATCACCTCTTCTTTCACCTTAGAAAAAATTATTTTTTTTAATTGATCAACTCCCAGATTATGTTCAGCACTCACTTCAATTTTTTCTTTGAATCCTAATTCTTCAAATATAGAAGTTCCTTCAATGGTTTTAACATCAATTTTATTTATCACCATTATTACTTCTTTGTTACTCTTTCTTATTAATGAAGCAATTTCTTTATCGAAAGGTGAGATTCCAAATTTTTTATCGACTACAAATAATATTAAATCGGCTATCTCTATTGCCTCATATGCTTTAGACAAAATTATTTCCTCAAATGCATCATCTTTTGAAGTGAAAAAACCTCCAGTATCTATCAAATTCACCGATTTTCCTTCCATCTGAATGGAAGCAGATTTAATGTCCCTTGTTAAGCCTTCTTGTTCTGAAACTAATGCAGATTTAGATTTTGCTAATTTGTTGAATAGAGATGATTTGCCGACATTAGTTCTACCGACAAGTGCTACTGTTGTGCTCATTTACTTTAAGTTGAACCCAACAATTGATCCGTCGATGTCTTGTGCAAATAATTTATTTGAGAATACGGAAACTTGAGATATGGATTTTAAGTTTGTTTTGGTTAACCCTGTGATCATCCCAGTATCTGCGTCTAATTCATGAATGTAGCCCTCAAAATCACCGAAATAAATTTTGTCGTCATTTAAAATTAAATTTGTTAAGTCTCTATTTTTGAATTTCTGACTTCTCCAAGCCTCAGTTCCATTTGATGCATTAAAGCCAATGATTTCTTCATCAGTATTAATTGAAAGGATCTTTCCATTGTTAAATATTATTGGCTTTGAAGTGGAATGATCCACAGAAAATACTTTATCGCCACTTCTGATGTTAAATCTTGTTAAGGAGCCGTTGTAGTTTGCAACGAATACTTCCTCATTAATTGTTATGGCATTGGAATCACCATCCATTAGCTTTTCTAGTTCAGTGGAACCTTTTAATCTTGAAATTGGCTTTTCCCATAATTGAATACCATCAACTGCTCTAACAGCTGCTAACCTTCCATTTGAAAAACTTGTGAAAATAAGTCCTTCATAGATTATTGGGGAGGCTGTGCCTCTGATCGAAAGGAGTGGAGCTTGTGCTTGTTTTTGCCATTTAGTTTCTCCAGTTTGTAAATCCATGCCGTATAAAATATCAGAGGAAGTCTGTAAAAAAACTTGCGTTGATGTTATCAAAATTTTTGAAAGCACTACGTCTTCAAGCTCTTTTGTCCATTTAAGAACGCCTGAATTTGCATCATGTGCATAAACTATTCCGTCTGTATCAACATAAAAAAAGGAATTGTAGCCAACTGAAACACCTGAAATAATTTTGTCTGTTTCTAGCTCGAATACTTTACTCAATTGACCAGTATCAGCATCAATTAATTCAAGTTGTTTACTATTTAGGTTGTATATAGTGCCAGCATTTAAATCAAAAAAAGTATTGGATTCAATATTTTCTTCAAAGAAGTTTAGATCTAATAATGGCCTTTCAATTTTTTTTTGCCAGCTAACATCTAGGAAGCTTTCGTAACTTTCGTCAAGTTTTACAGGAGCATTAGGGTCTTCTTGCACGAAGCCTAGCGTCTCTTGTATGGAACTCAGGGTTTGACAAGAAGAAAGTATAAAAATAAGAGCTAATATATAAAAATTTTTCATTCTAAATAATTGGTTTTTTAAGTTTTATTAAATTCTTTTGAGATTCATCTATATCAAATAACATTGCTTGGTCGTAATGATAAATTGCTATTTCGTTTTCCTGGAAATGTTTGTAGAAATCTCCTGCAACATCATGATATCTTACAGTTTCTATTTTATTTTCCTTTATCAAGCTATCTCCCTTATTGAAATCATCAAGTTCCATAGAAAGCCTGATAAGATTTTCATAGTACTGCTCTAACAAGACTTCTTTGGTATCCTTTGATATTGAGCTATCTTTTATTTTAAAAAAGACATCTTCAAATAACATAAAAGCTTCAGAAAAATTTCGTTCATCTAATGCTTTTTTGGCGAATACTGACTTTGTGATAATTTCAAATCCGATTGAGTCAAACTCAAAATCAATATCCTCTAAATTTATTGAGTTTTCACTTGATAGTGAGTTATTTATTTCTTGGAACTTTTTAAATTCTTCCTCATTAGCTTTGCCTTGCATATATGAAACTACTGAATTAATCAAAATTCCTAGAAATACGGCAACAACAGCACCTATGAAGTATTTATTCTTTAAAAAATCTAAAATTCTATCGACCATTAGAAAACTCCACTAACTCTTCCCTACTTAAATTCTCTTCATTCTCATCTTTGAGATTTTTTAGTTTAAAAGAATTTGTTTTTTGCTCCTCTTGGCCGACTATGATAACAAATTTAAAGCCTTGAGAATTAGCTTTTTTTAGTTGTTTGGTTACATTTGCATTGCCAAGATAATTTTCAACCACAATCGAACTGTTGTTTTCTCTAATTTTATAGCCTAATGCTTGGGCATATGTTCGTGACTCAGTATCTACAAAACCTATAAAAACATCCTTCTCTACAGGATTTGCTTTCACAATCTCTGCAATTCTATCAATACCAAGAGCAAACCCTGTTGCTGGCAAATTACGACCACCAAGGTTTTTGATGAGACCATCATACCTGCCGCCTGCTAATACTGCATTTTGAGAACCAAGATCATCAGACAGAAATTCAAAAACCAGACCATTATAATAATCTAAACCCCGAACAAGCCTAGAATTTACAGAATAGTCAATTTTGAGTTCATCAAGTTTTGCTTTGATTAATTCAAATTCTTGTTTTTTTTCCTTACTTAAAAAAGTATCTAAAGTTTTCGCCTGTTCAAACAGTTTTTTTGATTCCTCTAATTTTGAATCAAGTGCTCTAATCGCAGAGCTTTCTTGTTGCAGTTGGTTTTGCTTAGCCCGAAGCGCACGAAGTCTGTCTTCTGCAATCTTTGAAGT
>ENA-OSEY01002548-OSEY01002548.1-marine-metagenome-genome-assembly--contig:-NODE-2548-length-11728-cov-3.705347_pt1 | contig 11728 bp, 13 predicted proteins | sample MGYA00248465_ERZ534230 | MGnify/ENA primary metagenome ERZ534230 (study PRJEB26409, sample SAMN06344110) | marine metagenome | isolation source: Sea water from surface | place: Atlantic Ocean:Southern... | reverse complement strand
TAATAACAAACATTCATCGAATTCAATTAAGACAAAAATAAATAAAATATTGAAGAAAATTTGTAATAAAAATAAATCAAAATATAAAATTGAATATAGTGTTTCTGGTGAAGCTTTTTTAACTAAACCAAATCAGACTACATATATGATCCAAGATGTAATTAAAAAGATCACTAAGATTAAACCTGAACTCTCAACAACAGGAGGCACCTCTGACGCAAGATTTATTAGAAAGATTGCACCTTGTTTAGAATTTGGTTTGGTTGGAAAAACAATGCATAAAGTAGATGAAGCAGTTTCTTTAAATGATTTAAAAAAATTAACTTTAATTTATTCAAATATATTAAAGAATTATTTTAAGTGAAAACAGCTTTAATTACTTCAGATACATACAAAAATCACAATACAGGAGATGGACATCCTGAAAAAATAGATAGAGTTACGGCTGTTATTGATAACTTTAAAAAATTAGATAACAAAAATTTAATTTGGAAAAAGCCATCAAAATTTGAAAAATCATTATTAATAAAAACTCATTCCTCTGAATATATTGATCATGTCGATCGATCATACCCTCAAAATGGTTTTAATTTTTTAGATGGAGATACTGTTGTTTCCCCTGGTAGCAAAGAGGCAACAATGGACGCTGTTGGATCAATTATAGCAGCGATTGATGGTGTGGAAGAAAAAGAATTTAAAAATGCTTTTTGTGCAGTAAGACCCCCAGGTCATCACGCAGAAAAAGAAAAAGCAATGGGCTTTTGTATTTATAACAATGTTGCAGTTGGAGCTAATTATTTAATTGAAAAATATGGTTATAAAAAAATAGCTATAATTGATTTTGATGTCCATCACGGTAACGGAACTCAAGATATTTTTTTCAATAATGAAAAAGTTTTATATATTTCTACACATCAATTTCCATATTATCCAGGTTCAGGATCAGAAAAAGAGATTGGAAAATTTAATAATATTTTAAATATTCCACTAGAAGCAGGAACCAGTGCTACAGAATATTTAAATGCTTATGAACTGGTATTAAAGAAATTAAAAGAATTTAAACCAGAATTTCTACTGTTTTCTGCAGGTTTTGATGCTCATATTGATGATCCATTAGCACAATTAAAACTTAATGCGGAAGATTATTATACAATTACAAAAAGAACTTTAGAAATTTCAAAATCATTTTGTAAAGGTAATGTAGTGTCTATACTAGAAGGTGGATATGATTTAAAAGCACTACAAGATAGTACTCAAAGACATGTTGATGCTCTTTTAGAATTTAATTGATAAATCCTAGGAAAACTCTAAATAAAAAAATCTTTATGAAATTATATAAAATTAAAAAATCTGATATCGATAAAAGAGGTAGAGGACTTTATGCTACTAGAGATATCAAAGAAGGTACCAAAATAATTGATTACGTTGGTAAACTAATTACAAAAAAACAAACAGAAGAATCTGATAAATACGATAATAGTAAACCAATCTATTTATTTACTATCAATAAAAAATACGACCTTGATGGAGATTTTTCATGGAATACAGCAGGATTAATTAATCATTCTTGCAACAATAATTGTGATTATGATGGCAAAGGTCTTAAAATTTGGGTTAAAGCAATAAGAGATATTAAAAAAGGTGAAGAATTTACCTGTGATTATGGTTTTGGTTATGACGAAAATTACAAACAATTTCCATGTAAGTGTAAATCAAAAAACTGTTGTGGGTATATTGTAAGAGCAGAGTCTAGATGGCGGATAAATAAAAAATTTGCTATGAGAAATAAAAAAAATCTAATAAAAAATTCTAGATAAAAATAAGCCAGTAGGTGGTGCTGGAGGAGCACACATTGATCTTTTTTTAGATTTTAAAGCTTTATCAAAATTTTTTAAATCCCATTTCTTTTCACCTAAATATTTCAAACAACCAACCATTGATCTCACTTGCTGTTGAAGAAAAGATTGAGATTTAAATTGAATTTCTATTTTATCATTTGAAGATTTTAATTTTACAAAATCTATTGTTCTAACTGGACTTTTTGCATTACAACTTGACGCTCTAAATGTTGAGAAATCTTTAGTACCAACTAATTTTTTTGCACCCAATTTCATTAAATCTAAATCTAATTTTTTTCTTACATGCCAAACTTGGTTTTTTTCAATCACCGGTGAACTTGTTCTATTTAAAATAATATATTTATAAATTCTCTCTTTTGCAGAAAATCTTGAATGAAAATTACTATTCCTTTTTTTTATTTTAAGAATTGCAATATTTTCATTTTTCAAAAAGTGATTAATTGAGTTAATGAATTTATCTAAGTTTAATAATTTTTTTTTTAAATCAAAATGTGCTGACTGCTCTATGGCATGAACACCAGCATCTGTTCTACCCGATCCAACTATAGTAATATTTTCTTTTAATAATTTTCTAATTTTGTCTTGAAGTATTCCTTGGATAGTTTTATTTTTTTTTTGAATTTGCCAACCTTTATAATTTGTCCCCAAATATTCAATCAAAAGCTGATATCTAAACATTTATATCTTTGAGCCTTTTTTTATCTGCGAACCTAGTATAAATTCACCAATATTTTGAGGTCTTTTCCCCTGTCTCTGAATTTCCTTCACAATAATCGATTGATTATTACCACAAGCGATTTCAAGATTATCACTCAATACTGACCCTGGATTTCCTTGAGCTCTTCCAATTTGAGCTTTTAAAATTTTATATCTTTCTCCATTAAAATTAAAAAATGCTCCTGGTGATGGATATAAACCGTTTATCTTACCAATAATTTTTTCAGCATTTTCATCCCAATTAATTTGACCTTCAGTTTTTTGAATTTTAGAAGCATAGGTGGCATTCGAATGATCTTGCTCAACAAAATTTGCTTTATCCTCTAAAATATCATCTACATTATCTAAAATTTTTTCTGCTGCTAAATTTGAAAGCTTTTCACTAATTTCTAACGCGTTCAAATTTTCATTAAGTTGAATTTTATAATTATTACAAACAGGCCCTGTATCTAATTTTTCAGCAATTCTCATTATACTTATTCCAGTTTCCTGATCTAAATTCATAATAGATCTTTGAATTGGTGCGGCACCCCTCCATTTAGGCAGTAAAGATGCGTGTATATTTATAAAACCTGTTTTAGTTAAGCTTAGAAATTTTTTAGGTATGATTTGTCCGTAAGCAACAACTATTGCTAAATCGGCATCTAAAGAATTTAGAAAATTATATTCCTCTTCATTGTTTAAAATTGGTGGTGTTCTGTATTCTAAATTTAAAGTTTCAGAAATACCTTGTATTGGAGACTTATTAATTTTTTGTCCTCTTTTTGATTTTTGAGGTGGCTGTGTATATACACAGGAAATATTATATCCATTTTGATATAAAGATTTTAAAATTGGTACAGCGAACATGGGCGTACCCATAAAAACTAACTTTTTTGACATTTTATAAAACTTCAGCTGTATTGGATTTTGATTTTGAAAGTTTCTTTATGATCATTGATTTTTTTAGTTTTGAAAGATAATCGATAAACAATATCCCTTCCAAATGATCCATTTCATGCTGAATGCATGTTGCAAGCAATCCATCTGCCTTTAGTAGTTGTTTCTTTCCGTTGTAATCTAAATACTCTACTTCACATTTGCTAGGTCGATCAATTTCAGCAAATTGGTTTGGTACTGATAAACACCCTTCTTCGTAGGTTGCCTTGAGTGGATCTTTATTTTTTATAACTGGATTTACAAAGTATCTAGGCTCTTTTTTATTTTCATCCTTGCTTATATCCATCACTATAATTCTTTTTGGTACACCAATCTGAATTGCCGCAAGACCAATACCATTAGCATCATACATTGTATCGAGCATATCATTCATTAATTTTTGCTCTTCACTTCCAACAGCTTTCACTGGTTTTGAAACTTGTCGAAGTAATTTATTAGGTTCTGTAATAATCGTTCTAATAGCCATAAAATTTGTATGTTATTATAATTTTTATACTTTTAAAGGAAGAACTTTTAGCAATATCCTATTTCTTATTAAATCAGCATTTATTTGATTGAGTGTATTCGAAATAAAATAAAGTCTTTTTTCATCAATATTTTCTATTTTGTCATTACCTATAATCTCAATTAAAGATAATAAAACTGTTCCAACTTCATTTGCATTTATCAACTCCACTAAATTTTCATCTAGTTCATAGGGTTTTTTGGAATACAAACTGTCATACTCACTTGGTATTTCTACTCCATCTGATTTGAGACTTTCTATAAAAATTATATCTTTAGTAGACAAGGTTTCATTACTAAAAATTATTCTATCTAGAAATTTTTTTAAATCTTCTTGTATTTCAGATTTTGAATAATCTCCTCTAAAATAATTTACCCACTTAGATTGATGTAAAATATTATTATTGTACTTAATTTTTTTGAACTCTGAATTCTGATTTTTTGAATAGTTATTGTAGAAACTTAAATAATCTGAAGGAACATTATCTACTTCAATTTCATTCAAGAAATTATTGAGCTCTATATCAAAAGCTAATCCAATTTTATTGTCCTCAAATAGCTGCTTCAACAACTGTAAAAATTTCAATTTTAATTCTGGTTCACTCGTTAAAAGTGCTCTTTGATAAATTAATGCTCTTGCTTCTACTGGAGACAGCAACTTGTAAGTATCAGTTGCGCTTAACAATTGATCAATATTAAATTGAAATTTTTTATAATATTCAAACAAGTCTTTTTCTGAAAATATTTTATAATTTGCAGCTTTTTCAATAATTAAGATTTTGTTTTGATCATTAATATCAACATTACTTAGGTCCGGTAATAAATTTGAATTTGAAAGATATTTCCAAATTAATTGTGGTGTATTTTCATTTGGTTCAAATGAAAAATCTGGATTTGTCCTATGTGCTAAATGAAACTCGAATACTGAACCCTCTGAGATTTCTTTGGATGCCTCCTCAATATAACCAAATAGGTAATTCATTTTATTCTCAAAATATTCATCTTGAAAACCTAACTCTTTTTTAAGATCTAAAATTAATTGTGCTTCTTCATTTTTTCCATAATTAACTAAACAATATAAATTTAATTTTGATAAATATTCATCTTCAACTGGTTCTTTAATTTTTGTAAAAAATTCACAAGTTTTTTTTAGATCTGCGTCTGATAAGTAGTTATCTAATAAATGTCTTGTTAATTCAGGATGAGAGCTTACAATTTGATTATTAATCAAAAATTCTTCGATAAGTTCTAAATTAGAATTTTTGATTAACCAATCAGATTTAAATTTTAAAAATTCATTTTCAGTAATATTTTGATTAGGATAATGAGCGTTAGTTAATAATGAGACTTCCATAATTTCTAAAGCATCATTTGAAAGATTAATTTTCTCTAAACTATCAAACAAACTTTTTAACTTTTGACCATCAGAATTCGTCCACATATCAATAGTCAAACCATGTTCTTCAGGATCATATAATCCTACGATTTTGACTTCTTTTGATATTAAATTTTCATCTAATTCTATAGAGCCAGCATTTTCATCTGACTGCATATCAAAAACACTTATTTGATCGTTATTATTTTCATCTTTCGAGGTAACTGTTTCTTCAACCGTTTCATTTTCTTTTTTTTCAAGATTCCAAATATCGATTGGATTGTCTTCTGCATGAATAGGATTTAAAAAAACTAGATAGATAAAAAAAATAAAAAAAAAATTTTTATTTAACAATTTTAAAATTTTCATTTGGAATAATTTTTTCTATTTCCTTTTTAGGGGCAGGAAAATCAATTGAATTAAGAATGAAAACAACACCAAGAACTATTACTAGTCCAAAAATAGATTTAACAACTAGTCCAATTATACTTTTTTTGCTCGAACTTGTATTTTTGTTGAATTGCATATAACTTTAGTTAATTTCAAATTAAGACATATTTGTGTTTTTTCAATATTTAAACTTATGAAATCAAAAAAAAATCTTGTTTTTTTAGGTATGATGGGTTCTGGAAAGAGTTCTATAGGCTCTTTGGTTGCCAAAAAATTTAAATTAAATTTTGTAGATATAGATAAAGAAATTGAGAAAAATTTAAATACAACAATTAGAAAAATATTTGAAACTAAAGGAGAAGAATATTTTAGAAAAATTGAAGAAAAAACTACACTTAAAAAATTAAAACTTAATTCTACTGTAGTCTCTCTAGGAGGGGGTGCTTTTGCTAACAAAAATATAAGAAATGAGGTTTTAAAAAATCATTATTCATTTTGGTTAAATTGGAATGAAAAAATTTTAATCGAAAGAATTAAAAATAGCAAAAAAAGACCTTTGACAATTAATGCTACAGATAGCGATTTAATTGATTTAATCAAAAAAAGAACTAACATTTATTCTAAAGCGTTATATGAAATCAAATGTGATAATCTCACAAAAAATGAAATCGTAGGCAAAATTAAAGAAATTTATGAAACCAATTAAATTAAAAATTGAAACAAAAACACAAAAATATCCAATAATAATTGGATCAAATTTAATTAATAACTTTTCAAAAATAATTAAAAATAATTCTTTAACATTTAATCAATGTCTTCTCGTAGTTGATAAAAATGTGCCAAAAAAATTTATCACTAAAATAAAAAACTCATTAAAAAAAAAGAAAATAAATATATGTTTTTTTAGTGCCAGCGAGGCTAATAAAAGCTTTGGTATTATAAATAAAATTCTAGAAATTTTATTAAATAAAAACTTCTCTAGAGATGACTGCTTAATTTCAATAGGCGGAGGTATTACAGGTGATGTAAGTGGTTTTGCATCTAGTATCTTTAAAAGAGGTATGAAATTTATAAATATACCAACAACACTTTTATCCCAAGTAGATTCTTCGATAGGTGGTAAAACTGGTATTAATTCAAATTATGGAAAAAACCTGATTGGTAGTTTTTATCAACCAAACTTAGTTATATCAGATGTTGATTTTCTTAAGTCGCTTCCAAAAAGAGAGATAATTTGTGGATATGGTGAAATTTTAAAACATTCTTTAATTAGAGATAAAAATTTTTTTAAATTTTTGAATAAAAATGTAAGTAAAATTACTCAACTGACTTCTCCATTTATTGAAAAAGCGATTTATGAAAGCTGCAAAATTAAAAAGAGTGTAGTTGAAAAAGACGAGAAAGAAAAACATTTAAGAAAAGTTCTAAATTTTGGACATACATTTGCTCATGCTTATGAAGCAAGTTTAAATTACAGTAAAAAATTAAATCATGGTGAGGCAGTAATTTTAGGTATGAAAACTGCGTTGAGTTTTAGCCTAAGTTTAAAAATGCTTGAAAAAAGGGATTACAATCTAATATTAAATCATGTCAATAAATTAAATCTATCAATATCCGTTAATAAATTTTTTACAAAAAAAAATTTAAATAAAATATTATTTTTCATGGCAAAGGATAAAAAAAATAAATCCCAAAAAATTAATTTAGTATTATTGAAAAAAATTGGATCTCCACAGATAAATAATGAATATTCAAAAGAAAGATTAAAAAAATATTTTACCGATTACTTAAGATAGCTGAATTTGAATTGAGTGGATAGTTTCCTTTAGCTCTTTATCTAATACTTTGTAAATTTTTTTATTACTTTCAATTCTATTCATATTTTTTAGCTCATCTGAAACTATATTTAATTTTAAATGATATTTGCCCTCTTGATTGCCTTTATGATTTTTATGAAGAAAAGATTTATCTTCGATTTCTATATTTTGAATATTTATTTGATCTGATAATTTTTTTTTTATAATTGCAATTAATTCATTAATATCCATATAGTAATTATTATATCATGAAAAATATTTGTGACTGGAATAATTGTAATGAAATTGGTGAATATAAGGCACCAATTGAGAAGGATAATAGCAGAAAATATAGAATGCTCTGTCTAGAACATGTTAAAGAATTTAACAAAAACTGGAATTATTTTTCAGGAATGAGTGACAATCAAATAATCAATTTTTTAAAGTCAGATATGACTTGGCATAAACCTACACAAAACTTTAGTTCCTCGGATAATTTTTTTAAAGTTCTATGGAACACAACTTTAAAGGATGAATTTGATAAAGATAAATTTAATGGAGATTATAACCATATGCGTCAATTTAAATTTGATCATAAAGATATTAAAGCATTTGGAATATTGGGAATAACCGTAGGTTTAAAGTGGCAAAAAATACAAGAAAAATTCAAAGTGCTTGTTAAAAAATTTCACCCTGATATGAATGCCGGAAATAAAAAATACGAGGAAAAATTAAAACTAATAACTTTAGCCTACACACAGCTAAAAAATACTTATAGGGAAAAAATTGACACCAAATCTTAACATTCAACCTGATATAAAAATTTCTTTAAAACAATCCTTTGGAATAGATTCTGAAATGGAAGTGGATGCTTTTTCAAAAAAAAGTGAATATGTTCCTGAAATAGATAAAAATTATAAATTTGATAGAGATACTACTCTTGCAATCATTTCAGGGTTTGCGTTTAATAAAAGAGTATTGGTTCAAGGATATCATGGAACTGGAAAATCAACACATATAGAACAAATTGCTGCAAGACTAAACTGGCCTTGTATTCGTGTAAATTTAGACAGTCACGTAAGTAGAATAGATCTAATAGGTAAAGATGCAATTGTCCTTAAAGATGGAAAACAAGTAACACAGTTTAATGAGGGTATTCTACCATGGTCAATTCAAAATCCAGTTGCTTTAGTATTCGATGAGTATGATGCTGGAAGACCTGATGTTATGTTCGTTATTCAAAGAGTATTAGAGGCTGAAGGAAATTTCACTTTACTAGATAAAAATAAAGTAATTAGTCAAAATAAATATTTTAGATTATTTGCTACATCTAACACTGTTGGACTTGGAGATACCAGTGGACTTTATCATGGAACACAACAGATTAACCAAGGTCAAATGGATAGATGGAATATAGTAACAACATTAAACTATCTAAGTCTAGATAGAGAAATGGATATAGTTTTATCAAAAAATAAAAATTTAAATAACGCTAAGGGAAAAGAAAAAGTAGCTAACATGATTAAAGTAGCATCCTTAACCAGAAAAGGTTTTATTGCTGGAGATATCTCTACTGTAATGAGTCCAAGAACAGTTCTTCACTGGGCTGAAAATTCTGAAATTTTTAAAGATACTGGTTATGCTTTTAGAGTAACCTTTTTAAATAAGTGCGATGATATTGAAAAAAATACGATCGCAGAATATTATCAAAGATGTTTTGGTGAAGAGTTGCCTGAATCTTTGATCAATATTCAAATTTAAATGAGCAATAAAGAGACAAATTTAAAAGAAAAATTTAGAATTGCTTTATCTTCAACAGCAAAAGTTATTGCTGACGATATTGATATAAACAATAAATCCTCCGAAGATAAAAAGACTAAAGACATTTCATCTTTTGAAATAAATGATCTAACTAGTCCGAGTGATTTTATAAAATTAAGAGCTGAAACAGACTCTTCAGCACTTAAAAAAAGATTTTCAGATGAAAAAATTTATAGGAAAAATTTGCCTACCAACACATCTTCTAGATCTTTATATAATATAGCTGAAAAGATTAGATATGAAGCCCTAGGGGGTAAAATGTTAAAAGGAATTCAAAAAAATTTTTCTGAAAACTATTCCCAAATAATTAATCGTAAAAGAAAAGATCAGCTTAAAACTAAAGAAGACGTTCCTGTTGCTGAAGCATTTGAGCTTTATATGCTTAAAAATTTTCATAATATAGATCTAAATCCTTTAACATCTAGAATGCTTAATTTTTGGGAAAAAGATTTTGAGCAATCAATAAAGCAACATAAAGATTTTTTGCTAAATAATTTAGAAAATCAAAATACATATAGTTTAAAATTTTCTGAAATATTGGAAGAAATGGATATTTTTCAAAGTGATGAAGAAGATCAAGAGGAAGAAGAAAATCAAGATCAGGGTCAAGATAATCCCTCAAATGATGACCAAAATAAAGACAATGAAGATAACAAAGATGAAAATGATGAACAGCAAACAGAAGCATCTGTAGATGCTGATTATAGTATAGACGAGTTTAATTTAGATGAACAGTTATCTGATGTTGAGTCTGATGAACAAAACTCTGAACAGGTAATTCAAAAAAAAATTGATAATATAAATCTTGATTATAAAATATTTACTACTCAATACGACGAGGTTGTTAAGGCTGAAAATCTAGAAAATGCAGATGAAGCAACTAAACTTAGAAAAAATTTAGATCAACAGTTAATTGGTTTCCAAGATGTGATTACAAAGTTAGCCAATAAACTTCAAAGACAATTACTTGCAAAACAAAATAGGGCTTGGGAGTTTGATTTAGAAGAAGGCTTACTTGATAGTTCAAAGTTACCTAGAATAATAATGGATCCATATAACTCTTTGTCATTTAAAAAAGAAAAAGATCTAGACTTTAAAGACACAGTTGTAACTTTGCTTATTGATAATTCTGGTTCTATGAGAGGGAGACCAATAACGATTGCTGCTATTTGTGCAGATATCCTATCAAGAACACTCGAAAGATGTTCGGTCAAAGTAGAGATTTTAGGATTTACCACAAAAAACTGGAAAGGTGGACAGAGTAGAGAATTTTGGACTAAAAATTCAAAACCAAAAACACCTGGGAGACTTAACGATCTAAGACATATAATTTATAAAGGTGCAGATACACATTGGAGACAGGCAAAAAATAATTTAGGTCTAATGTTAAAAGAAGGTTTGTTAAAAGAAAATATTGATGGAGAAGCTATATCTTGGGCATACAACAGGATTAAAAAAAGAAAAGAAGAAAGAAAAATTTTAATGGTAATTTCTGATGGAGCTCCTGTTGACGACTCAACACTTTCAGTAAATTCAGGAGACTTTTTAGAAAAACATTTAAAGAAAATGGTCAAATTTATTGAGAATAAATCTGATATTGAAATTTTAGCGATTGGTATTGGCCATGATGTTTCAAGATATTATGATAGAGCAATAAAAATTACTGATGTAAATGAATTAGGTGATGTAATGATATCTCAACTTAGCTCTTTGTTCGAAACAAAGAAAAAATTTCATTGAATATTAAATAAATCTTTATTTCTCCATTTAATTATTACTTCTGCACCAGATCTTGTTTTAGAGTTTCTACATATTACAGAAGCAAAATTTTTTTCTAACAATGTTTTTCCTATAAATAAACCTAAACCAAGTCCTGTTTTTGATTTATCTTGAGGATTATTTGATTTTAAATATGGTTCTCCTATTTTTGACAAAATATCTTTTGGATAACCTGGACCATCATCCTCAATACTTATTTCGGTAAATTCACTATCACTCTTTAAATTTATGAAAACATTATCATCAGAAAATTTATTAGCATTACCTATGAAATTTCTTAATCCATAGACAATTTCTATAGATTTAACTATTTTTTTTGAATTAGAATCTTGGTCAAAATTAAAAATAAACTTCTTGTTACTTATCTCTTTAAATGAATTTAAAATTTCATTTAAATAATCTCTAATTGAAATATCCTTATCAATAAAATCATCTTCCTCGTCTGGATTTAAAGATAACTTTTTTAATATTTCATTGCATCTTTCAACTTGACTAGATAATAAATTGATATCTTTTTCTACGTCCTTGTTACCTTCGAATTGTTTTAG
>ENA-OSEY01002547-OSEY01002547.1-marine-metagenome-genome-assembly--contig:-NODE-2547-length-11729-cov-3.867576_pt1 | contig 11729 bp, 6 predicted proteins | sample MGYA00248465_ERZ534230 | MGnify/ENA primary metagenome ERZ534230 (study PRJEB26409, sample SAMN06344110) | marine metagenome | isolation source: Sea water from surface | place: Atlantic Ocean:Southern... | reverse complement strand
TTTACCATATAAATCGGTTTTTGATGACATAGCTCTTTGTTTGAACAAACCAAAACCGTACAAGAAGGCGACTAAATCATTACTAGAAATAGCTTGGAGATTAGAAGCAATACGCTGTTTTATCACAAATAAAAAACAAAGTATAACTAAAGAAACGGCTAGAACTGCTAGTCAGATCAATATCTACGAAAATCAAAAAATAATAAATGCATTAAACTATAATTTTAAAACCATCAAAGAAGCGATAAGCAATACATCAAAATTTCTATTAAAAGTTAAGTGAATCTATCACTTTACTCACATCTGACTCTTTTACATCCAAATGAGTAACCATCCTGATTCTACCCTTCCCAAAGGGAATAGCTAAAATACCATTTTCTTTTAGTCGATCTATAAAATGATTGTTTTCATAACCATGATTTAAAATGGCTACTACAATATTGGTTTCTACTTCCAGTACCTGTTGGATCCATGAACATGATGATAAAGCATCAGCTATCAGCTGTGCATGTCTATGATCATCTGCTAATCGCTCTACATTATTATTCAGTGCGTAAATTCCTGCTGCGGCCACTATACCTACTTGTCGCATTCCACCGCCTAAGACTTTTCTATTTCTTCTAGCTTGTTTTATAAAAGAATGAGACCCCAATAAAACTGAACCTAAGGGAGTTCCTAATCCTTTAGAAAGGCATATTGAAATGGAATCAAAAAACGAACCCATAGTTTGGGAGGAGACTTCCGTTTTGACTATAGCATTAAATAATCTTGCCCCATCTAAGTGCAGAGGTAAATTAATTTGATCACAGTATGTTTTAATCTCTTTAATGGCTTTCAAATCATAACAATTCCCTCCACCTCTATTGCAAGTATTTTCTAACGCTACTAATTTTGTTACAGGGAGATGAACATCGTCAGGATTTATATTGTGAACCACATCATCGAGCTCCAATAAACCAGACTTACGCTCGATTAAGCGAACGGAGGCACCTGCATTTCTAGCTATTCCTCCGCCCTCATAATTGTAAATATGAGATTCTCTACTGCAAATAACCTCATCCCCGGGCTTTAAATGGGTCATCAGTGCAATCTGGTTAGTCATCGTACCAGATGGACAAAATAACCCAGCTTCTTTTCCAAACATATTAGCAGCCATTTCTTCTAGCTGAATAACGGTTGGATCATCTTCAAATACATCATCACCTACTTCTGCATTCATCATAAAGGATTTCATGTCAGTAGTAGGTTTTGTAACCGTATCGCTTCTTAAATCAATCATACATTACATTTAAATACTAAATTTATATAATGATTCGATATATTATCATTCTGCTAACCTTTTTAATTACCTCCTATGTGGGTGTCTGTCAAGAGAAATACTGGGTTTTTTTAAGTGACAAAGCTCATAGTGTAGACGATAGGTCTACATATCTTGACTCCAGAACTATTGATAGGAGAATAAAAATGGGGTTGCCAAAATATGACTCTAAAGATCTTCCAATTAGTAATTCATATTTTGAATTAATTTCTCAAAATACAGTTGAAATTAAGGGTGTATCAAGATGGTTTAATGCTATATGTTGTAGAGCGAATGAAGATCAAATAAAGAAAATTAAATCCTTTTCTTTTGTAAAAGACGTGAAACGAACTGTAAAACATCTAAATACATGTAGAACAGTTTCAGAAGAAATTAGCATGAATAATTTGATGGAAAGACAGATTACTTCTTTAGAAGGACAGTATTTCTATAAAAATAATTTAACCGGAAAAGGGATACGCATCTGTGTCATAGATGGAGGATTCAAAGGAACTAAGGAGTCACCTGCGCTGAAACACTTATTTGAAAACAAACAAGTTTTAAAATCATGGGATTTTCATCATAAAACAGAAAATGTTTACAGATACAATAATCATGGTACAGCCGTATTAAGTTGTATTGCAGGCAAATATGAAAATCAGATAATGGGACTTGCCCAATCATCTGAATTTCTACTAGCTAGAACTGAAAGAGTTTTAGTAGAAAATGAATCAGAGGAGGAATTATGGTTAATGGCTATGGAATGGGCGGATGCAAATGGTGCAGATATCATCAATACTTCACTAGGGTACACTTCAGATGAATATTTTAACTACCAAATGGATGGAGAAACTTCATTGATTGCAAGAGCTGTAAATCTGGCAGCTAAAAAAGGAATTCTTGTTTTAGTTTCAGCAGGAAATTCAGGAGATGATGATTGGAAATATATTGCAACTCCTGCAGATGCGGATAGTGCGTTAACCGTTGGAGCAGTTACAGGTAGCGGATTGCATAGAGACTTTAGTTCCTTTGGTCCAACTTCAGACTACAGAATGAAACCAAATGTAGTAGCTTTTGGAGATGTAATGGGAGCCACTAAAAATGGCATTGAAAAAGCCTACGGCACTTCTTTTTCCTGTCCACTTGTCGCAGGTTTTGCCGCATGCGTGTGGGAAAAACACCCTAATAAATCAAATATGGAAATTTTCAAGTTGGTAGAACGAAGTGGTTCACTATTCCCTTACTTTGATTATGCACATGGATTTGGTATTCCAAAAGCTTCTTTCTTTTTTAAAGACAAAGAAAAAAATCCAACTTTTAAAATCAGAAAGGTCAAGGACAGCGTCTTAGTTGAAATTTTAGATAAATCATATTTAAACACTGGAACACAATACATGTTTATGCATGTAGAATATGATCAGTTCAATTACCAGAAAAATAAGCGTAAAGTACTTGAATATTATGAAACTATTTATTTACATAGAGACATACCCTATGTCATTAATGCAAGTCAGTATAAAGATAGAACACTACGATTTCATTTAAATGGATATACAGAAAAAATACAGCTATAAACTCATATTCATATTTACAATTTTAATTTCAAAAATTGGTTTTTCTCAAAAGACCATTGTGAAGGAAAAAGTACCTGAAGATTTTAGAAAATTCAATATGGAAAATGGGCCAAACAAAAAAAAATATTCTTTTTTAGAATTTAGTGTTGGAACACTCTTACCTATCTTTTTGAATAGAGATGAAAGTATATCTATCAAGTCCAGTTTTGAATACCAACTAAGTACAAACTTTAAAAGAAAAATTTCTCCAGTTCTATCTATAACAAATATACTTGGCATTTCACATCTGAGAATTCAAGCTAAAAACATTTATGAATTGAACAATTTTGGCATTAGTAGTAGTGCGCTTGATCCCAGATTTAGAATGTGGAATTTGATGTATCTAACAGGCTTTCGTTTTAATATTGACCCAAATAGAGGTAATCAAATTGGAAAATATATTGAAATGAATTTATTCGGCTTTTATACTGGGATCTCAACATTAAGATATGAATACAATACTAATTTAAATGATAAAACCATCATCAGAGAGAGAAACCCAAATCCTATATCGAATTTACATTATGGTTTTAAAATGAAACTAGGAATAAAAAGTAAGTCCATATTTGGTTTATATAGGGTAAGTCATTTTCTAGAAAACAGCGATATTCCCAAACTATTAGTTGGTTTTTCTAGTACAATTGGCAACAAAACATACAGATAACTAATGCATAACCTTAAATACCAATTCCTTTAATAGTTCTTCATCACTGATCGTGTTTGAATACACTCCCTTACTGGCTAAATCATAGTATCTTAACTCTGATAGAATACGAGCCAGCTTCCCTTTAGAATAATAAGTAGATGCTTGCTGATATTGCTTGATGAAAAATGGATGAACTCCTATCTTGGCAGCAATTTGATTTGGACTTAAATCTCTTGCGTAAAAATGGTATTTCATAAGCTTTGTAAAAAAACCATATAAGTGCCCAATAACCACAACTACGGGATGTATTTTGTTATTACGGCCAAAATGTTGTGCAATAAAACTGGCTTTTTTAATGTTAAAAGAAGCTAAAGAATCAGTTAATTCAAATAAGTTAAAATCCTTAGAAAAACCAATATGCTTCTGAATTAATTCTACGTTTATAAAATTATCCTTTGGCTTTAGAATTTTTAATTTTTCTAAACTTTGCTCTATTCCTGACAAATCATTCCCTGCATATTCAGCTAAAAGAACTGCCGATTTTTGATCCATTTTTAGTTCCAAATTTTGAGCGCATTTTAGTACCCAATCTGGAAGTTGATAATCACGAACTGGATCAGCATCAAATAAATACTTTTCCTTTGATAATATTTTAGTAACTGCTTTTCTCTTATCTAGCTTCTTCCCTTTAAAGCAAAAAACTAAAATGGTAGTCGGTACAGGTTTCTCAAAATAAGGGGAAAAATATTCAATTGTCCGGGATAAATGCTGAGCTTCTCTTACTACTATAAGCTGGTAAGAGGCCATCAAAGGATAACGTTTTGCAGAGTCAAGAATAGATTCTACGGATGCATCTTTACCATAAAAAATAGTTTGATTAAAATCTCGTTCATGTTCTTCTAATACACTTATAAGCAACTTGTTCGCAATTTTATCAATTTGATACGTGTTCTCGCCATGTAAAAAGTAAACAGGTTTAAAAATTCCTTGTTCTATTTCAGCATTTATTTGATTATATTCCAAAGCGAATTCCTAAGATTTGATTCCTGATTACAACCATAAAACTAAAATAATTAATTCAAAAGAATACATATTCGATGAAATAAGAAAAAAATGGATTTTAACTACTCCTGAGGAAATAGTTCGTCAAAACTGTTGGAAATTTTTACACTTTGAAAAGAACTATCCCAGAGGTTTAATAACTATAGAAAAAGAGCTTAAAATAAATCAAATCAAAAAAAGATTTGATATCGTCATTTATGACAATACAGGAGCACCTAACATATTAATCGAATGTAAATCCCCTGCAGTGAAAATTAATGACGAAACTCTGCAACAAATCTTAACATATCAACGGGAAATAAATGCAAAATTGTTAATTCTTACAAATGGCACTGATACTTATTGTATTGAGATTGATCGTAAAAGAAGTATAGCTAGCTATTTAAAAGAAATTCCCTCCAATTGATTTTTTTGTACTTTTAATATATGGTATTAAAGAGCACATTGAGCATTATTTTTTTTAGTGTTTTTTTCTTTTTTTACAGCCAAAATCCAAGATCTCCCTTTTACAACGATGTAAATTGGGAAAACTTTAATCACAAAACCAATATTGGAATTTATGTGAAAGGTCTTGAACATGAAATTAAAAAAAGAGCCGAACAATTTCAAGCTAAATATATCAAGAAAAATATAGATTGGCATTACTTAAGAATTAACCCCTTAACCGCTAAAAATTTCTTATCTGACAAATCGATTAAACACTTTTTTGTTCCATCAGAACATGGAACGCCATTGAATGACACCATGCGGGTAAACAATAACGTTAATGCGGCTCACCAAGGTTTTTCACCTCTTAATAATATATTTTCAGGAAATGGAGTAGTTATGGGTTTTATTGACACTGGAATTGATTTTACACATGATGATTTTAAAAATCCGAATGGAAGTACACGAATCATAGCCCTATGGGATCAAACCTTGGGTGTTTCTTCAAATACTCCTCAGCCCTATGGCTATGGGCAACATTGGGATAGTGTGGGTATTAACGCTGGTTTACCTACAAACCACAATGACCAATGGGGTCATGGCACAACGGTAACTGGCACAGGTGCTGGAAACGGATCAGCAGTTGGTAAATATAAAGGAGTAGCTTATGAAGCCGACCTAGTGATTGTAGAAGCTGATTTTGGATCTAATTTTTTAGCCAATGTACAAGATGCTACACAGTACATTTATGATATTGCAGATTCATTAGGTAAACCATGTGTAATCAACGCTAGCGCAGGAACTTATTTTGGAGCCCACGATGGAGCAGACCCTAGTGCGCAATTTATTCACCAAGATGTGACTAATAACAATGGTCATTTATTTGTATGTTCAGCTGGAAATGCTGGTGACCGTTTTTTTCACTTAAGACATGATGTAACTGGCCTTGATACTGTTTTTACTCTATTTGAAAATAATACAAGTCTTGATTATGCTGCTTATGGATGTGTTCCCTACTGTTATGGGAATAATAGTGTACATTTTGTTGGATATGGTGATACTTCACAAATCTTTAATATTGAAATGGCATTAAGTGGCTATCACAATGACCGCTTAAGCGGAATTACCGATTATTTTTCCATACAAGATTATCTAAATGGCAACCTTTATCAGGATGCTTACGGAGCATATGTAGATTCAATTGTTAATAACAATAATGAAAGAGTTGGGATGATGTTCATGTTTGCTCAAGTGTTGTATGATTCAGTCGTCAGTTTTGAAGTGATTTTAAGCCCTGATTCATCTGGTAATTATTTATGGGGACTCCATACAACAGGGAATGGGTTTATCGATATTTGGTCGGATGAATCCACCTATGGGAAGTCAAATATGATACGAATCTCAGATGGTGCTTTCCCATTTAGCACCCTTCCTTCTAATTACATAAATCCTGATTCGCTTCAAACCATCTGTAGTTCTTTTCAATGTTTAAGTAGTACCATTAGTGTGGGGAATTACACCAACGACAGTGGTTACGTGAACAATTTAGGCAATTGGAAAAGTGAAATTGGGACTCGCGGAAAAATATACGCTACATCCAGTAAAGGGCCCACACGCCAAGGGATCTTAAAACCAGATGTAGCTGCCTCTGGAGCTAACACAGTAAGTTCATTTCCCATACAACTGACCAATGGTATGGCAGATAGCGATCTAGCTTTGGGTGGGAAGCATTACAGAAATGGAGGAACATCCATGTCAAGTCCTGTGGTAGCTGGTGTTGCAGCACTGTATTTGGAAAAATGCAATCAAACCAATTATGCCTATTTTAAAAGTGATTTAATTCATTCCGCTTATGGTGATAATTGGACAGGTACATTACCAAACTTTGATTTTGGAAATGGCAAACTTGATGCTTTTCAAACCCTAATTAATAGTGGTATCAATGACACCACAATCCAATCCGCTTGCGATAGTTTGTTATGGAATAACATGTATTACAGTACTTCTGGTTATCAAACATCCATAAATATCAATAGTAAAGGATGCGATTCAATCCATGTATTGGACTTAACTATATACGATTCAAATCAAGAAATTGATTCTTATTTATCATGTGATAGTTTAACTTGGATTGACGGAATAACCTACACAAGTACGAATAATACCGCAACATACACTTTAGCTAATCAATATGGTTGTGATAGCGTAATACACTTGGATTTAACCATAATTCCTCCAACACAACGTGACACAAATGAGATAACAGCTTGTGACAGTTATGCATGGCACTCAAACACTTTAAGTACAAGTGGAATTTATGATGATACACTAACCAGTCAGTTAGGTTGTGACAGCATATCAACGCTACTACTTACTATCAATTCCAGTTATTCAAACACCTCAACTATCGCTGCTTGCAACCAATTCTCATGGGAAGGAAACTCCTACTCCTCTTCCGGAATTTATCAAGCTAATTTCACTACAACTCAAGGATGTGACAGTATCCTTTTTCTTGATCTGACCATCAACTCCTCCTTTGCAGATACTACTTCACAATCACAGTGTGATCAATACACTTGGAATGGTCTAACCTATTCTACTTCTGGTATTTATGTAGACTCTAATCTTAATGCTGTGGGCTGTGACAGCTTAAACTACCTCAACCTATCTATCTATCCAAGTTATGTAGACACCCTCTTTAAAGCCGTTTGCGATTCCTTTGTTTGGAATAATAATACCTACAACAGTTCTGGAACATACACGGATACCTTAAATTCTATTCATTCTTGTGATAGCGTAGTGACCTATGAACTCAACGTTAACCGTCAAATGGGCAGTCCAGTAACCTTACAACTGCTCTTAGATGACTATTGCCGTGAAACAAGGTGGACCATGAAAGATAGTCAAGACTCTATCTGGTATGCTGGTGGACCGTATGATTGCATCCCTAACGGAGGTGGAAATCAAGCTAATGACACCGTTATTCATGACATCTATATCGATGCTAATGAATGTTACACCTTTGAGCTCATCGATGATTATGGTGATGGAATGAGTGCTTCAACCTATGGAGGTACCGATGGAGAATGGGTACTAACAGACTACAATGGAGTTACGCTAATGCAAGGTCAAGGTAACTTTGGAAGTAGTATAACGGCAGATGTGCATATCATTACGGCTATACCATCTAATATAGTACATCAAAGCACTCCAAATGTAGCTGTTTCGATATATCCTAATCCCTTTATTGGTGAAACTCAAGTAGCTGTAAATATGCAGTTAAATCAATTTAATTACCAAATCCTTGACGCACAAGGTAGAATCGTATTAAATGGTCAAGCAAACCAAAATCCGTTTACCCTCTACAGCGAAAATCTATCCAACGGAATCTATTGGCTGAAAATTTTAAATGTGCCTGAATTTACACCACATAAATTAATTGTAAATTAGCATTTAAATCTCAAACATGATCAAATGATAATTAGGTTATTTAGCTTCTCCGTATCTATTTTATTTTTTTGCACAATATCGTATCCCCAAAATCACGAAAAGTGCGGTTTTGATCACAAACACAATGCTCTTTTACAAAACTTAGCCTACAAAAATTTAATTGAAAAAAGTGAAGCTGAAATCAAGCAGTACCGTTTAAATCAAAATAAATCATCTCAAGTTTACAACATACCAGTTGTAGTTCATGTACTTCATAAAGGAGAAGCTGTGGGTACAGGAACTAATATTTCTGACGCACAAATTAACAGTGCCATTTCACATTTAAATCAAGTTTACCGAGGTCAGACAGCAAATAGTCCTACAGATTTTGGGATACAATTTTCATTGGCACAACAGGATCCAAACTGTAATGCTTCAAATGGGATTAACAGAATAAATGCATCAGCAATACCAAACTATTCTTCAGGTGGTGTTGATTATTACGGAGATGGTGGTGAAGCTGATGAAAATGATTTAAAAGATTTAAGTAAATGGCCAGTTTCTGATTATTTTAATATTTGGATAGTTTCAGAAATTGAAAACAATAACGGAGGTTCAGGAGTACAAGGCTATGCAAATTTCTTTACTGGATCAAATACGTATGAAGGCTCAATGATGATGGCCAATGTGTTTGGTTATGATCCAACCTCTGCAAACGGCTCTTTTAATTTAAAATTTCCAAGAGATAACGGAACTGTTGTGCACGAGTTTGGCCATTATTTGCATTTATACCATACATTTCAGGGTGACAATGATGCAGACCAAAATGGAATTGGGGATAATTGTCCTGGAGATGTAACTGTTGGGGTTGACAGCGATGGATGTGCAGACACAGAAATTCATAAAAGACATACTAGTCAATGTAAAACTGGACAAAATAATGATTGTACGGGAGCTATTTTTGGTAACAATGTGGCTCTAAATTTCATGTCTTATGCCAGTTGTCAAGACCGACTTACCAACGATCAAAAAATACGTGCTAGGGGAATGCTGTCTTCTTCAGGACTAAGCCTTGTTTATTCAATTGGAGATGAAAATCCTAATCCTGGAAGCGGAATAGTAAGTGCAGCAACATGTACTCCTCAAACAGATGCTACTGGTCTTAGCGGAGGCTACGCAGGCATTATGGAAATGACCATTTTAAATACGTATTCAAATATCACATCCAATGCACAAAATGACGGAGGTTACTTAGATTTTTCTACACAATGCCTAAAAGCAATTAATTTGTATGAAGACTCCACATATAATTTTGACTTTGTTACATGGGTAAATTCACATAATCTTAAAGCCTACATTGATTTTAATAATGACGGTGACTTTTTAGATGCTGGTGAGCAAATAATGGATGTTAATACGGCAGACAATGGGTCTTATCCTTACACAGACGGCTCAGGGTCTTTTACTGTTCCTACTGTAAATGGAACTTCTATTCTAGGAAATACAAAACTAAGGTTAAGACTTAATGCCGATATTGGCATGGTTTCAAACGCATGTGAAGCACCTCTTTATGGACAAGTTGAAGATTACGCCATAATCATAAACCAAGTTAACGCTATTCCACCTGTGACTAATAATATTAGCGCAAACATTTGTGCTGGCAGCAGTTATAATTTTAATGGTACATCACTGAACTCAGCTGGTACTTTTAGAGACACCATAAGCAATGGAGCAGCATCTGGTGGGGATAGTATAATTGTGCTCACTTTAAATCAATATCCTGAAATGTCCCTTAACGGAGCCAACAGTACTACCACTTGTTCTAATGGAAATGATGGCAACATAAATTTAACGGTGACCAATGGATCTGGACCATATACATTTGATTGGGACAATGATGGTACAGGAGATAATGATGATACTGAGGATTTAAACAATCTAGTTGCTGGAACATATTGTGTTACAGTAACAGATCAAAACTTGTGTACTAAAAACAATTGTTTTGTGGTAAGTTCACCTGCTGCTATAACCAATACAGTTTCAGAAACCGTGTGCAATGGAGGTAGTTTCAACTATTATGGAACGGTTTATAATAGTAATAATCTTTCAGGAATTCATAACCTAACTACAGCTAATGGATGTGATAGTACGGTTACATTTAATCTAAGTGTGAATCCACCAATTTCCGGTTCAGAAAATATAACCACCTGTAATAATTATTCCTGGAATGGGAATATATATAATTCTTCTGGAAGCTACAACGAAACTTTAACTGCGTCTAATGGATGTGATAGCGTAGCCACATTAAATCTTACTATTTCCAATGCCATAAATAATACGGAAAATGTGACCACTTGTAACTCCTACAATTTTAATGGAACCTTGCTAAACGCCTCTGGAACATACGAGGATACCATTGTTACGTTAAGTGGTTGCGATAGTATTGTAACACTAAATCTTACAATAAACTCCACCATTAACCAAACTGAAAATATTACTAATTGTGGCGATTACACATGGAATGGAAATACATATAACAGCTCTGGAACATATCGCGATACATTGCAAACATTAAATGGTTGTGATAGTGTGGTCACGTTAAACTTAATTATAAACACTTTAGGTGCATCAAGTCAAAACATCTCATCGTGTGGAAATTATCAATGGAATGGAAATGTATACAACAGCTCTGGAACGTATCGTGATACATTGCAAACATCAAATGGATGTGATAGTGTGATTACGCTGAATTTAAATGTAAATAATAATGCTAACACTTCAGAAAATGTTACAACATGTGGATCATACACATGGCATAACAGCATTTATAGTTCTAGTGGAGTTTATATAGATACGTTACAAGCAAATAATGGGTGTGACAGCATAATTACTTTAAATTTAACCATAACTTCTTCCATTAACACCTTTGAAAGTGCAACTTCTTGTGGATCGTATTTTTGGCATAACAATAATTACACAGCTAGTGGATCATATGATGACACACTACAAACCATCAATGGGTGTGATAGTATTATTACACTAAACCTAACGGTAAATTCGATATTTAACTTATCTGATACACTTGAGTCATGCGATCAATATAGTTGGAATAATAACTTGTATTCGTCATCAGGATATTTTGTGGACTCATCAGTAACCATGGAAGGTTGTGACAGCATATCAACGCTACTACTTACTATTAATTCCAGTTATTCAAACACCTCAACTATCGCTGCTTGCAACCAATTCTCATGGG
>ENA-OSEY01002546-OSEY01002546.1-marine-metagenome-genome-assembly--contig:-NODE-2546-length-11733-cov-2.710364_pt1 | contig 11733 bp, 10 predicted proteins | sample MGYA00248465_ERZ534230 | MGnify/ENA primary metagenome ERZ534230 (study PRJEB26409, sample SAMN06344110) | marine metagenome | isolation source: Sea water from surface | place: Atlantic Ocean:Southern... | reverse complement strand
TTGGTTGGGCGTTGACCGTGGCAGTCAAACAAGCGGGACAAGTGCCACACTCTAAGGTTGCAAGTCACGAGTTAAGCCTAATCCCCACATTTATTTTAATTGGATACCTTGCCTATTATGCTGGCTTAACGCATTCATTATTTGAAGCGGCTAAACGTTGGATTGCGTGGGTTCCAGGAGGATTAGCTGTTTCTACAATTTTTGCGACGGCTGGATTTGCGGCAGTTTCGGGAGCATCTGTAGCGACGGCTGCCGTATTTGCAAGAATTGCTATCCCAGAAATGCTTAAAATTGGTTATCGTAAAGAATTCGCTGCCGGCGTTGTTGCAGCAGGCGGCACCCTTGCATCACTTATTCCCCCATCAGCCATTTTAGTTATTTATGCTATTATTGTTGAGCAAAATGTGGGTAAACTTTTATTGGCTGGATTTGTTCCTGGAGCATTTTCAGCCCTTATTTACGGTATTTTGATCGTGGGTATCGCTGTAGTTTTTAAATCTGTAGGTCCACCAGTGAGAGGATTTACATTTAGACAAAAACTAGAAAGTCTACCAGGTGCTCTGCCAATTGTAGCGGTAATCGTAATTATAATATGTTTTGTTTACAATCCATTTGGTGAAGACGCTTGGGGTACACCGACCGAGGGTGGTGCAATAGGAGCTTTCATAGTCTTTTGCATGGCCCTTTGGAAAAAAATGCGATGGGTCGAATTTAAGGAAGCGCTAATAGAAACCGCAAAACTAACAGTTATGATTTTTACAATCATTTGGGGAGTTTTAATCTATGTTAGATTTCTAGGATTTGCTGATTTGCCGGGAGCATTTTCTGATTGGATTACATCATTAAATGCCTCGCCAATGATAATTTTGATTTGCATACTTTTGGCCTACGCTGTTCTTGGAATGTTTATGGATGCTATCGGCATGCTACTATTAACATTACCTGTAGTTTACCCTGCAGTTATGGCCTTAAATGGCGGCGAAGATGTGCTGGCATCCGAGAGTGCTTTTGGGATGTCGGGAGAAATGTGTGCAATCTGGTTTGGCATTTTAGTGGTGAAAATGGCAGAGTTTTGTCTCATTACACCTCCAATTGGATTGAACTGTTTTGTAGTTGCAGGCGTCCGAGATGACATCACAGTTCAGGATGTTTTTAAAGGTGTAACGCCGTTTTTTGTTGCAGATGCTTTTACCATTGCCGGTTTAGTTGCATTTCCAGGCATTGTACTTTGGTTACCTTCTTTAGCATAGATCGAATATTTTCAGTATTTTATGAGGCAAAGATTGAATTGTTCTCGATAAGACGTTTGATTGACTATAAGCTTGTTTAATATCGGATTTATGAATAACTGATTGAAAAACTAGTCGAGAGTTTGATCATGACGAGTGAGAATGAATACCTGGTTCCAAATGTGTGGGCATGGGAGGAAGAAAGTGGTGGTACCTTTGGTTCAATAAATAGACCAGTAGCTGGCGCAACTTTCGATAAAGCATTACCTGTTGGAGAGCATCCGCTACAATTGTATTCGCAGGGAACACCAAATGGCGTAAAAGTGACCATTTTACTGGAAGAGCTTCTAGAGGCGGGATATCGAGAAGCCGAGTACGATGCCTGGTTAGTAAATATCAATCAGGGAGAACAGTTTTCCAGTGGTTTTGTTGGGGCTAATCCAAATTCAAAAATACCGGCTTTGGTAGATTATTCCGAAAAAGATCCGCAGAGAATATTTGAAAGCGGTTCCATACTTTTTTATCTTGCGACCAAGTTTAACTCTTTTTTACCTTCTTCGGCTTCAGAGTATACTGAGATGATGTCTTGGTTATTTTGGCAGATGGGGAGTGCGCCATATCTTGGTGGAGGTTTTGGGCATTTTTTTGTCTATGCTCCAAAGAAGTTAAAATATCCAATTAATCGTTACTCTATGGAAGTTAAGCGTCAGCTTAGCGTGTTAGATAACAGGTTGGCAGATTGTGAATTTATTTCAGGCTCAACTTATTCCATTGCAGACATGGCTATTTGGCCTTGGTATGGCCGCTTAGCCTTGGGAAGGCAGTATGGGAAAAAAGCAGGAAAGTTTTTAAACGTTTCTGAATATACTCATATTATAAGATGGGCTACTGAAATTGAAGCCCGCGCAGCTGTAAAAAGAGGGGAAATGGTAAATCGGACCTCTGGAGACCTATCTGGCCAATTGAGAGAACGTCATTCTAAAGAAGATTTTGAACTAAAGACTGAAGATAAAATTTCACAATCTTAGCTTTATGAAAATCGACGCTGACTAACCACTCAGAGCAGTTCTTACATCGTCATCCACATTATGAACATGCTGCTCAAAGTTTTTCATGAACAAGTTTACCAATTTCTTTGCCGCTTTGTCATAAGCTACTAAATCTTCCCAAGTATCTCTGGGATTGAGATATGATGGGTCCACATTTGGAACAGATTTTGGAACTGCAAATCCAAAATGCGGATCTTTCACAAACTCAGCTTGAACAAGTTTATTATTAATCGCAGCACTTAGCAGAGCCCGAGTTACTTTAATTGGTATCCGCGAACCAATTCCATATCCGCCTCCTGTCCAGCCAGTATTTACTAACCAACAATTTGTTCCGCCTTTGGCTATTTTACCTCGCAACAGCTTACCGTAAACATCTGGAGGCTTCGGCAAAAATGGAGCACCAAAGCAGGTTGAAAATGTTGGCTCAGGTTCTGTTACGCCCCGTTCAGTACCCGCTGCCTTGGAAGTGAAACCCGATAGGAAATGATACATCGCCTGCGCAGGTGTTAATTTGGCTATTGGCGGCATAACACCAAAAGCATCACATGTAAGAAAAACAACGTGGTTCGGTTGAGAAGCAATACCGCTAGCACTTGAGTTTGAAATATAATGCATTGGATAAGCTGCACGCATATTCGCAGTTAAGCTGTCGTCTTTGAAATCGAGTTCTTTGGTTTTTTTATCATAAACCATATTCTCAATGACTGTCGCAAACATAGAAGTTGTCTTTAAAATTTCGGGTTCGGTGTCTGCAGATAAATTTATGGTTTTAGCATAACACCCGCCCTCAAAATTAAAAATCCCATCATCAGACCAGCCATGTTCATCATCTCCAACGAGAATTCTGTCTGGATCTGAAGATAAAGTTGTCTTTCCTGTCCCTGATAGACCAAAGAAAATGGCTGATTGTTTAGGGTTTTCTTTTGATATGTTCGCGGAGCAATGCATTGGCATTACACCAACCTCAGGTAGTAGGTAGTTTAATATTGTAAAAACTGCTTTTTTATTTTCCCCTGCGTATTCAGTTCCACCAATTAAAATTAATCTTTTTTCAAAATTTATAGCTATAACCGTTTCGCTCCTACATCCATGCTTGGCGGGGTTGGCGGAAAAGCTAGGTAGGTTAATAATTGAGAAGTCGTTACTATAAGTTTCTAAACTGGATCTAGTGGGCCTTATCAATAAATGACGAATGAATAGGCTATGCCAGGAATATTCCGTTATGACGCGAACGCCAATTCTGTACTTTGGATCAGCGCCCCCGTAGAGATCTTGGACAAATAAGTCTTTTCCTTGGATATGCTTGAGCATGTCTTTGTGTAATATATCAAATGCTTCAGAAGACATTTTAGCATTATGGTCCCACCAAACTTTATCCACAGTTTCTTCTGACACAACAATATGCTTGTCTTTGGGTGATCTGCCTGTAAATCGTCCTGTTTCAACAAGAAGAGAGCCTCCAATGCCAAGTTCGCCTTCATCACGATGTATTGAATGTGATATTAAATCGGGCTCGGTCAGATTGTAGTAGGCGTTTTTAAAACCTGTAATACCTTGGCTGCCTAAAGTCAGATCTGAATTAACGGTGCCGTAGTTTGTATTCATAGAAATGACCTTTGTTCAACGCCCATGTCTTGAATAGAATAAAAAAAAACGAATTAAAATGGTTCTTAAGAGCTGTTAGCGCAAACGTGCCAAATTGTTAGCGCAAACCATTCAAAATTTTTCGTATTAAAAATTTAATCATCAATTTTGAAGTTAAAAGAAACTAAAAAACGACGAATTTTCCAAAGGTTTTGGCTAAAAAGAATCAGAAAATGGTTCAGTCTTATTTGGCTGTTAAATAATCCAGTAGTTAGAAATCAAATTTAAAGCAGTAATTTCTTTTTCAACTCATTATCAAGACGACATAATTCGAACTCTTCCTCAAGAAGTCGACCTTTCGGAGGGGGTAATATTTTAAAATTCCCGTAATCCTTTTTTCCACTGACTTGTGTCACCAAAGGACAATCTCCAGTTTCCTGTTTCATTGATGCTGAAATATATCTTATCGCTGAGCCTATTCTTCTGTCGCTAGTGGTGTTAGGACCAGAACTGTGAAATAATAATCCGTGGTGAAAGGACGCTTGACCAGGATCGAGTTCAGCGTAGACAGCATCTTCTTCATTAACCTCAACAGAAATCTCTTGTCCCCGTGAAAGCATATTATTTGAGGCATAGGTATCGTTATGGGGTACAAGTCTATTTTTATGACTCCCGGGAATAAACTTCATGCATCCCGCTTTTCTTCTGGCTGACGAGATGGCTAGCCAACATGTAACTTCTTTTATATCATTTAGTTGCCAGTAAGTTAGGTCTTGATGCCATGACACAATCTGGGTCGACTCAGCTTCTTTGATAAACAACGCTGCACTCCATACTAAAATATCTTCTCCTAATATTTCTTTTGCAGCAGCAACTAAAGTCTCATTTCTTGTAACGGCATCAAATGATGGAAGCAGTCGGTTGGGATATGCTTTTAAAAGAGCAAGTCGCTCTATATCACCATGCAACTCGGTTTCAGCTGCTTCGTAGTCTTCACGTAATTCTTTTGCTTTCGCTTTTGGTATGGCATCTACTGGACAAAAAAATCCTTTGTCCGCATAGATTTTACCCAATTTCGTGTTCAAAGTATGTCTCCCAATTTTTTAACTTATCAAGGAAAGTTAAATTTCGTGAAGATAATTAGTAAGTGTTTCACTTTTCATTTCAATGGAAAAGCCTGGTTCTAAAGGAGCCAGATAATTACCTCCCTTTATTTTGCAAGGGTTAATAAAATGCTCATGTAAATGATCGACATATTCAATTCTCTTATTATCTTTCTCACAAGAAATTAATAAATAATCAATCATAGCAATATGTTGAACATATTCACATAGGCCAACTCCGCCAGCATGTGGCCATACTGGTTTGTCATATTTGTGGGCTAAAAGTAATACTCCTAAAACCTCGTTTAGGCCTCCAATCCTGCAACTATCGATTTGTACTATATCTAAAGCATCCTCTTGTATGAATTGCTTAAACATTATTCTATTTTGGCACATTTCCCCTGTTGCTACCTTAATTGGTTTCACCGCCTGTCTTATTTTTTTATGCCCGGATACATCATCAGGACTTGTCGGTTCTTCAATAAAGAAGGGTTTAGAAAACTCTAATTTCTTGATCCATTCTATTGCCTCACCTACCTCCCAAACTTGATTTGCATCAATCATAATTTTGGTTTGATCGCCAAGTGCTTTTCTTGCTATCTTCAGTCTTCTTATATCGTCGTCTAGGTCTTTGCCGACTTTAAACTTTACATGAGAAAAGCCTGATTTTTTGGCCTTTAAACAAAGCTCATAAAGCTTTTCGTCTGAGTAACCGAGCCAACCGGCTGACGTATTGTAGCATGGGTAGCCCTCATCTAATAAAATGCCTAGTCTTTCTTCTCTTTTGTCAAATGATCTTTCTAAGATACTCAATGCCTCTTCTGGGTTTAAGGCATCAGTTAAATACCTAAAGTCGATAAGACCCACTATCTCCGCCGGAGACATATCATAGACAAGTCGCCAAACAGGTTTCCTTTCAGATTTGCTCCAAAGGTCCCACACAGCATTTACAACTGCTCCAGTAGCCAGGTGCAAGATACCCTTGTCAGGTCCCACCCACCGTAATTGACTGTCGCCAGTTATATGACGCCAAAATCGCCCCATATTTTCCGTGATCCATGATAAGTCTAGTCCAACTATGAGTGGCTCTAAGGCATAAAATGCTGAAATGCATAGTTCATTGCCACGTCCAATCGTAAAAGTGAGGCCATGCCCTGCAACTTCAGAGTCCGTTTCAATTACCAAATAGGCAGCTGAATAATCTGGATCAGGGTTCATTGCATCAGATCCGTCCAGATGATCTGATGTTGGAAATCTCAAATCGAAAGTTTTTATACCAGTGATTTTTGTCAAAAAATTTTCCTAGTAGTTACCAGAATTTGAATACGATGGAATTTTAGTTGCAGGTTGTGCGCTACTTTTATAGGCGGACTCAACTAGCGCCATGGTTTTCCAAGCATCGTCTACTGTTGAAACCAAGGTTTTGTCTTCTCCGGTTACAGCTCTTTGGAGTTGTCTCATTCGGTAGGCAAAACTATCGATAAACCAGCTGCCTTCTAACTTAATTTCCTCCCAGCCATTGCCGAGATTAACTTCCAATCTGTCGGGCTCACCTTTTGGATAATTTAGATTTACGCCAAGATGAAGGTAAGCTGCGCCTTTGGTGCCACAAATTCTCATCTCACAGGCCTGGTATTTGCGACCGTATGGATGATTATGATTTATGGATAGAGCGCATCTCAATTCATTACCATAATCAAGTATTGCTGCTGTTCTTGTGTTAGATATTTTTGATGCTGGATGACCCATTGTCTTGGCGTGAACACCTATTGGATTTCCAATCAGATACCGTATTGCGTCAAGATAGTGTATCGAGTGTAACAAAATTTCCACCCTTGGCAGGCCTTCTAAAAATTTCCATAGCCCCCATGGGGTATCTAGAGCTGCCCACATATCAACATCTACAACCTGGCCGATCAAACCCTGGTCTATTATATCCTTGAGGGCTATCATCAAAGGAGCAAATCTCAATTGAAAATTTACGCATGCCTTTAGTGACTTTTGATGACATAAACTGAGTATTTTAGATGCTTCATTTTAATCACTTCCCATTGGCTTTTGAAGAATTACTGGAGAATTTTTCGGAAGTGTTTCTATCACTTCACGATGAGCTGATGGTGGTATAGCCAAATCGAAGACAACATCTTTTTCGGCCGCAGCATCAGAGGCGTCTTTGAAAACTTTTATATTATAAATTTGACCTAATTTTTTTGCTTTTTCATAATCTGGATCATAAATTCCCTTTACCGGGAGATTTGAAAATTTATAAGCTGGTAGGTGGGCATCTGAAACAATTGATCCAGCTCCAAATATTACAATTGGTATCGGGCTTTTAGGCATTGGCCAACTTTGTGGATATTCTGGCACTGCTTTCAAAACTCCAAATTCATCCTCAGATTAGTAGAATTTCTTCCACTTCATTTCTTGCTGGCATTGATGGTGCTGTACCTGCGCGTGTCACAGAAATCGACGCAGTAGCACATCCGAATTTAACTGCCTCTAATGCAGATTTTCCTTCTGATAACGCGACAGCAAAGCCGCCATTAAATGCATCACCAGCTCCAGTTGTTTCAACTACTTTTCCCACATTAAATGCAGGAATAAGTCCGTGCTCATATAGAAAGGCTCCTTGCTCACCCATGGTTATTATTGGGGTTTTGACACCTAGGTCATTCAAGAATTTAGCAGCGGTCTCCGCTTCTTTTTCATTTCTTACGGGCAATCCAGTTAGTGCTTCGGTTTCAGTTTCATTTGGTGTTATGAAATCGCAAAGACCAAATATTTCTTTTGGAAGGTTGGCGGCCGGAGCAGGGTTTAATATTGTTATTTTCCCATTTTCTTTAGCAACTTTAAGACCCTCTTGCGCAACCTCGATCGGCTGCTCAAGCTGGGTTAGAAATACATCCGCGGATGAAATTATTTCTGAATTATAATGAATATCTTTCAAAGAGATTTCTGACGCGGCTCCGGGCGCAATAATTATAGCGTTATCCCCCGTCTTATCATCTATAAAAATATACGCTGCTCCGGTGTAACTATTAGTACTATATTTAATGGCACCTGTTACATTTGCATTCTCCCAAGTCTGCATTGCCATTTTTCCAAAGTCATCATCGGCTAAACGCGTAATTATCGTTACATCAGCTCCTAAATTTCCTGCTGCAACGGCTTGATTAGAACCTTTTCCACCAGGACCTAATGCAAATGAATTTCCAAGAATTGTTTCTCCCATTTTAGGCATTCGTGATGCACGGTATGCTGTATCAGCGACGAATACGCCTAATATAACAACTTTTCCCATGCTATTATTCTCCGTCAGGCCCAATTACGCCCTTTCGAAACGCAAAACAGCCATAAAATCTACGCTCGCCAGTCTGAATGACTGCGTAAGCTTTTTTAGCCCTGTCGTAGAAAGAAAAACGCTCAATTGGTAGCATTGGATTAGGGCCATCGACTGCCGATATTTTGTCTTGAACTTCTGTCATGACTGGTAAAATAGTTTTTGGTTCATCAACAACTTCCATTCTTGCAGCTGCGTCATCAACGAATGTATCAATTGGCATGACAGATAAAACAGCTTGTACAACATCAGCAGCTGATGCATCTATTCTAAGAAGTCTTCCATAAACTGTTTGCCTTGCAACACTATCTGATGGAAAATTTGTATCAGCAATAATGAGATCATCCCCGTGCCCCATTGCTCTTAAGACATGTAAAACATCAGCATTCAATAAAGGATTTATTCCTTTTAACATTTCTTCCCCCCTAAATTTACTAAATTAATCATCATTTAATCTCTCAGATGTTTTCGCATCAAATACATGCAAAAAGCTTTTTTCCGCAGAAAGATTTATCTTTTCTCCCACGCTAAAGGTACTTCTATCACGGATGACAGATATAAGATCTTGATCTCCACTCCTGACGATCAGGTGTGTTTCTGAGCCTGTTGGTTCCACTACTGAAACTGTCGCGGCTATCCCAGTTTTACCTGGAATTAACTGTTCTGGGCGGACACCTATTAATACTTCTTGTCCATCTGCTAAGTTTTTAATTTCTGGTAAGGGCAGTTTGCCTCCAAATATTTCAGCCACAAAACTTTTACCTGATTTTTTGGTAATACCAGGAATTAAATTCATTGCAGGGGATCCAATGAAACCAGCGACAAAAACATTGCTTGGTCGGTCATAAAGCTCCAGGGGCGTACCAATTTGTTCAATATATCCATCTTGCATTACAACAATCTTATCAGCCATTGTCATGGCTTCAATTTGGTCATGAGTTACATATAAAGTTGTAGACTTTAGTCTTTGGTGTAGTTCCCTGATTTCGGCTCGCATTTGGACCCGAAGCTTAGCGTCTAAATTTGATAAAGGCTCATCGAATAGAAAAACCTGGGGATCTCTAACGATAGCCCGGCCCATGGCTACCCTTTGTCTTTGGCCACCTGAGAGTGCACGAGGATATCTTTTTAGGTAAGGAGTTAGCCCTAAAACTTCAGCTGCTGTATCGATTTTCTCTTTAATCAAAGTTCGGTCTAATTTTCGCATTTTAAGGGAAAACGCCATATTTGCTTCAACTGTTTTGTGAGGGTATAAAGCATAATTTTGGAAAACCATGGCAATATCGCGTTCTGATGGAGGTAAATCATTAACAGTTTTCCCTCCAATACTTATCTTTCCTGCAGTTATACTTTCAAGCCCAGCAACCATCCTCAATAAAGTCGATTTTCCACAGCCTGATGGGCCAACGAGAACGACAAATTCTCCATCGTTAACTTTTATACTTAGGTCATGAATTACCTCTGTTGAGCCATAAACTTTTCTAACATTGGCAATGCTTACTTCGGCCATTTTCGTTTTTCCTGAAGTTTCCTCGCCAAAAAAGCTTAACTTATAGAATTTAAACTGTCTACTTGTGTTGATGGCTTAGTATGAGTGACTTGAGGTTACTTTTAAGTGGCTTGACAGAATTAAGTTTCGCTGGGATTATTTTTTGCAGAGCCGCCTTGTTGAGCAGATTTTACTAGAGGCTGTGTGAGCTCTAAAAAAATAAGCAAATGAGCGTTTAAGCTTTTAAATCAACAAGTAACGGGAGGAAGATCGTGAAAGTAGAACTTTATAATCAATACGTTCGATCGCAGATGAATCGGCGTAGCGTTTTAAAAGGCGCAGCAAGCGTAGGTGCACTTGCAGCCATGGGTGGTGCTGCCCCAGCATTAGCGGGTAGTCACAGTGGTGTGCGCGCAGAAATTATGAAAATACCTGGCGTTGGTATGGGCTCTCCAGGTGATCCAGAATGGCAAAAGGTTGGCGAGTTATGTATGGGCCCTGTTAAAGAACGTGTAGCTGAAGGCGAATTTAAAGGCGTAGAGCTCACCTTCATGGGTTTAAATAACCAAAACTTGCACAACTTTTTATTCCGAGGATTTTTGAAACCTTGGGAAGCATACACAGGAGCAAAGATCAATTGGATTGATCTAGCTCAGGCGGATTATAATCCTAGGCTTCAACAGTCTATTGCAACAAAAACTGTTGATTTCGACATAATTGAAATGGGTGCTCCTTTCGAAGGTGATACCGCTGGTCAAGGTCTGCTAAATGAAATGCCTGATTGGGTAAAGGATCAGATTGAATACGATGATTTAGTTGGATATCTTCAACCTCCAGTTGGAACTTGGGATGGCAAAGCTTATCGAATAAATATTGATGGTGACTGTCATACATTCTGTTATAGAACTGATTATTTTGGTCCAGGTTCAATAAGTGGTCGAGATAATCCGCCAAAAACATGGCAGGAAGTTAATCAAATATCTAAGGATTTGGTTGGCAAAACTGATCCATTAACTGGACTTCCAGCACATGGATTTTTAGATCCTCTGAAAGGTTGGGGTGGTTTTGGAATGTACTTCTTGACAGACCGAGCCGGTCCTTACGTTAAGCACCCTGATGATCCTGCATTTTTATTTGACATTGATACAATGAAACCAAGGATTAATAACCCAGGTTGGGTACAGGCTATTCAAGACGTAATGGACTTAATTGCGACCGAGGGAGCATATCCGGCTGATCAGATCAACGCTGACCCAGGTACAACTGGTTTTCAACAGTTCTTAGCAGGTACTGGATCGATGCTCACTTGGTGGGGCGATATTGGATCTAATGCTAGAACCTCAGACACTTCCGTAATTGGAGATGTTGTTGGCTTTAGCGCTATTCCAGGTTCAGACCGCGTATATAACCACAACAAAGGTGCATGGGAGAACACATACAACGAAGCTCCAAATAATGCATACCTTGGTTGGGGGGTATATGTTACAAACCGGGTCGAAGGTGATAGTAAGAAAAGGAAAGCCGCATGGTCAGCTGCAGCCCATATTGGAGGAAAAGATATTTCTCTCTGGACCTCAGCCTATCCATCAGGTTTTCAACCATATAGAAACTCTCACTTTAACTATGATGAGTGGGAAGCTGCTGGTTATGATCGCGCCTTCGTGGAAGATTATTTGGGATCTAATCTTGATACATATAATCATCCAAATTCACTTAACGAGCCACGTATACCGGGTATATTTCAGTACTACTCAGTTGCTGAGGACGAATTGGCCAAAGGGTTTGCTGGCCAATATGGTTCGGCCCAAGAGACGGCTGACGCAATCGCTGTCGCGTGGGAAAAGATTACTGACCAAATTGGACGAGATAGTCAGATTGCCCTTTATAAAGCATCAATGGGTATGTGATTATTCATGAAATAGGCCGGCAAAACTTGCCG
>ENA-OSEY01002545-OSEY01002545.1-marine-metagenome-genome-assembly--contig:-NODE-2545-length-11734-cov-5.987647_pt1 | contig 11734 bp, 11 predicted proteins | sample MGYA00248465_ERZ534230 | MGnify/ENA primary metagenome ERZ534230 (study PRJEB26409, sample SAMN06344110) | marine metagenome | isolation source: Sea water from surface | place: Atlantic Ocean:Southern... | reverse complement strand
TCGACGGGGCTTATCACGGCGACACCTTCGGAGCGATGGCCGTTGGCGAACGCAACCTGTTCAGCGCCCCCTTCGAAGACAAACTCTTTCCCGTCGCCCGGGTTCCCTGGCCGGCCACCTGGTGGGACGACGATGCCGTGGAGGCCAAGGAATCGGCGGCACTCGAGGTGCTCGAGCGCGTGCTGGAGACACCGACAGCGGCGGTGATCCTCGAGCCGCTGCTGCAGGGGGCCGGCGGCATGGCCATGGTGCGGCCCGAATTTCTGCGACAGGTGGAGACACGCACCCGCCAGGCGGGAGCACTGCTGATCGCCGATGAAGTGCTCACCGGCTTCGGACGCTGCGGCGACTGGTTCGCCAGCCGGCGGGCGGGCATCCGGCCGGATCTGATGGCGCTGTCCAAAGGCTTGACGGGTGGATGTCTGCCGATGGGCGTGACCATGGCCAGCGAAGCGGTGTTCGAAGCCTTCGTCGGTGACGACCCCTGCCTGACCCTCTGGCACGGCCACAGCTTTACGGCCAATCCGCTGGGCTGCGCCGCGGCCAACGCCAGCCTCGACCTGCTGGAGCGCAACCCCGCTGCCTTTCAACAGTTCGAACAACGGCACCGTCCGCACCTCGAACGGTTGGCGCGCCATCGGAAGGTGCAACATCCCCGGCTGACGGGGACGGTGGCCGGCTTCGACCTCGTTGTGGAGGGGAGCTCGGGCTACCTCAACCCAGCGGGGCCAAAGCTGAAACGGCTGGCGATGGAGAACGGCGTCTTCCTCCGCCCCCTGGGCCAGGTGGTCTATCTGCTGCCACCGCTCTGCATCAGCGATGCCCAGCTGGAACGCTGCTATTCGGTGCTGGAAAGGGCCCTCGATCAGCTCTGAAGCTTGTGGCCTCAGGGCCCCGCCTGAATCGCCGCCTCAACATCGGCCCTGGAAAGGCCATAGGGCAGCGAACACTGCACCATCGCCTCCAGGGAACCCGGGTGCCAGATCACTTTGAGGTCCTCCCGTTCCAGCAGCAACAGTGCTCTCCATTCAGAACGCTCGAGCATCCACTGGCAAGGGTTGTCGTCCATGCGGACGGCACCCAGCTGCTGAAGCCAGGCCTCAAGCGCCGGGAGAGAGTGCTGATTCAGCGGGGTGCTCTCCGGGGGCAGGGCGGCCATCAGGTTGCGAACGCACGGATGTGTTCTGAGTCTGCTCATCCGCCAGCCAACTCGGCGACACCTGCCAGTCGCGGCCCTGGGCAAGCGCCACCCCCAACCCCAGCACCAGGCTGAGCAACAGCGCGATGCTCAACAGCACCAGCGAGAACCATTCCCCACCGGAGAGGGGCCTCCGTTGACCGATGCCCTGCCAGGCATCCGGGCGGGACTGATGCTGCAGGGGCGGAGGCGATGAAGGCGCTTTGGCGCCAAGACTGAGGGTTGCTTGGCTCTGGCGCAGCAGAACGTCGTAGGACTCCTTGAGCTCCTGAAAAGCAATGCTGGCCTGCTCGGGCGGCAGTTGCGTGGTGTCGGGATGCAGGGCCTTGGACTGGCGTCGAAAGGCCTGGCGCAAGGTTTCAGCGTCAACCCCGGGACGCACGCCAAGCCGTTCGTGATGGCTGGGGCGGGCTTCGGACACAGGGGACGGCCGGTCCTTCATCCTAAGAAGAGTTGTTGCTGCAGCCATGGCCGCCACCGCGCCTGAACCGGCGTTCTGGGACGCCCTGGGATGGCAGCCATCGCAGGCGCAGCGCGACCAGCTGGTGGAGCTTCAGGGCCTGCTGCAGAGCTGGAATGAACGGGTCAATCTGACGCGCCTGGTGAACGGCGACGACTTCTGGATTGGTCAGGTCTTCGACAGCCTCTGGCCGCTGGCGGGGGAACTCCAGTCAGCGAACGAGCCGCAGCACTGGATTGATGTGGGAACCGGGGGAGGCTTCCCCGGCCTCGCCATCGCCATTGCCCTTCCCCAGGCACAGGTGACCCTGCTGGATTCCGTCGGGCGCAAGACCGCCGCTGTGGAGGCCATGGCCAGCAGCCTGGGGCTTGCTGATCGGGTGGGGGTCCGCACCGAGCGGATCGAAACCACCGGGCGCGATCGCCACTTTCGTGGCAGCTTCGATCGCGCCGTGGCACGGGCTGTGGCGGCCGCTCCTGTGGTGGCCGAATACCTCGTGCCCTTGCTGAAAACCGACGGCGAGGCCCTGCTGTATCGGGGCCAGTGGGCTGACAGCGATGCCGTGCCGTTCAACAGGGCCCTGCGCCTGCTGGCGGCCCGTCTGGTGGAGGTGCAGCACCGGCAACTGCCCAGTGATCGCGGCACGCGTCACTTGCTGCGGGTGAAACCGAACGGCCCCTGCCCCCGCAGCTACCCAAGGGCCGTGGGCACGCCCAGCCGGGATCCTCTTGGGAGCTAAGAAGAACGCTCAGACACTCGACAAACGCAGCTGGGATTCGCCCTTGAGCCGCTGCTTGAGGCTGCGCAGAATCTCCGGGATGCGCTCACGCCATGGACTCTCCTGCAAGACGCTCTGCAAATCCTCCACGCTGACCTCATCCTCAAAGCCATCGGCATTGGCCCCGGCAAACCAGTGCCCGCCGGAGCCCAACAACCCATAGCGGGCCTTGGCATAACTCTCGAGATCCCAGGCCTCCAGCAGGTTGTACAACCAAAGCAAGACGGGGAGGTTGATCTCACCGGGCGTCGCATGCCAAGGCGGCAGCCCGACGGACCAGGTGGCCATCCAGTCGCGACCCAGCGCTTCATCGGCCGCTTGCCGAAGCCGCTGATCCACAGGAGCAATCAAGGACGCTGCATCCTGCAGCAGGCGCAAAGCCTCCAGGTGAAGCTCGAGATCCTCCGGCCGGGCCGCTCCCACGCTGATGGTGTGCACCCGCGGATCCTGAAGACAGAACAGGTCGTTGAAGACGATGGGATGCAGCGGTGCACACAGCTCCAAGAGTCGTTGGGATGGCGTGTGCAGATGACCGCCTTTGTCGGTGGGACTGATGATGAACACACCCATGTCCTGACGACGGGCTGCATCCAAGGCAGGGCCGTTGTCCTGGCGGATGTAATACCAGTGCAGATTCACATAATCGAAGGCACCGGAGTCGCAGGCCTCTGCGATCAAGGCTGTGGGGCCATGGGTGGAGAAGCCCACGTGACCAATGCGACCCTCCGCCTGCCAGCGGCGCACCACCTCCATGCAGCCCCCGGGTTGAAGGGTCTGCTCGAGATGCTCCGGCAGGTTGATGCCATGGATGGCCAGTAAATCCAGGCGATCACAGCCCAACCGCTCAAAACTGAGCTCCAGTTCCGCCTCGAAGGCGTCGGGATCGGGCCGAGGAGGCACCTTGCTCTGCAGCAGACGGGAGGGGTCGGGTGTGCGCGGCAGGGCCCAACCCAGCTGACGCTCGGAGCTGCCGTAGTGCCGCGCCGTTTCCACGTGGTGAAAGCCCAGATCCACCGCGCGCTTCAGGGTCGCCTCGAGCTGGGTCTGCGACGCAGACGTGATCTCATCAGCAGGAAGGTCGGTCCAGCTCTGCTGAAAGCGCATTCCCCCAAGAGACAACAGGGGGATCTCAAGCTCCGTTCGGCCGAATCGGCGGGTGGGAAGCGCCATCAACCCTGGGGACGCGGTTGCAGATTCTGGCGAATCAGGTTTTGCCGCAGCGTTTCCAACGATTCAAAGGGAACCCAGTGAATGCAATCCACAGGACAGGTGTCGATGGCCTCCTGAATGCATTCGGTGGAGTCACCGTCCTGTCGGATGGCCCTGGAGCGTCCCAGATGCGGCTCAACAACAAAGGTGTTCGCAGCCACGTGGGCGCAGTAGCGACAGCCGATGCAAACGGCTTCATCCACCCAGACAGCCTGATCACGCATGTCACCCCCGAGGAGAGGCTCCCTACCGGTGGTCTGCTCCTGCGGGCGAGCGGGGGCGGAAAAGGCGTAAGACGAGGGATCAGCCAGGATTCAGGCGTCCCAGCGGGTCACCACGAGTTCGATTGAACCATCCTCGGTCTGGGTCTGCTCGGCAACCTGAAATCCTTCCTTGGTGGTGGCAGCCAGAACCGTGTTCAGGGCGTAGCGCTGCGTGAGCTTGGAGAGAAAACGTTCCACGGGAATCTGTTGCTTCCACAGATCGAGGTCGGTGACCAGCTCGTAGGACTCCGATGCGCTATTCCAGCGGAAACCGATATCACCACCGTCCTGCACCGCAATGGCCAGATCAGCGGTGACGGTCTGGCCGCGGTAGCCGCGCACGGGACGCTCACCTTGATCAGGGGCATAGCCCATGTCTTCCAGGGCTTTCACCAGAGGCTCCAGCTGACGCAGTTCGGTTTTGACGGTGCTGAAATGCGACATCAGTTCAAATGAGCGGGAAGAGACTGGGACTGGACCTCAGGCTGCAGAAACGCTTCGGATGTGGACTCCTGACGTTCAACCGTTCCAAGAGCAGCTTCCACTTCTTCAGTGAGCTGCTGGCACGCTTCTCCTGCAACACCCTCGACCTGCTCTTCCACACGTCCATCAGGCCGGATGGTGAAGCGAATGGTCTTTTGGGGCATCGCGAAGCGTGATTTGCGCAGCAATCTAGTGGGGGTCTCCCCCGAATGTTGCCTTTCTCGTTACACAGCCCAGTTACAGGATGAAACCCTCGTTGATCAACGCCTGCAGGCGTTCCAGCACCAGCGGATCCTCCAGCTGCTCGAGGGCCGTTCTGGCCTCATCGCGCACGGAGATCTCCCCGTCATGGAGTAAGGCATTCACCAGGGCTTCAACGATCTCGGCTTGCCGCGGCTGCACCAGCTGATCCATCAAACGGCCCAAAGCCCAGATGCAGTTGCTGCGCACCACCGCTTCACTGTCGATGCGCAGACTCACCAGCAATTGCCCCGCCGCGGGGTCGGCCTTGACCGGGGAACGGCTGCCGGCTTCCGCCAGGGAACCTGGACACCAGAGGCGCACCGCTGCGACATCCGTCTGCAGCGCCCGGATCAACGGATTGAGCACCGGAGCATCGGGGAAATTGCCCAGGCTCCAGGCCGCAGCCTTGCGGACATAGGCATTGGCATCGAGCTGCAGCAGCTGCAACAGCGGCTCAACAGCCGGCGGCGATGGATTGCGGCCCAAGGCGTAAACGGCACTCATCCGCTCCACCGGACAGGAGTTCTGGAGCAAGGGCAGCAGCAGGGCAATCGACCGGGGATCACGGTGTTCACAGAACACCTGCAGGCCCTGCAGCCGTTCTCCATGGTTGCCACGCAACCAGACCAGGCCCTGGTCACAGGCCCGGGCAATCTTCAGAGAGGAATCCTGCTCGGCGTCATCGAGCTGAATCGCATCAAGCGGATCAACGTCATCTTCCGCCGCTAGCTCACGCGCCAGCAGATCAGGATCCACGGAAAGGCTGGACAGCCCCTGGTCCTTCTGTTGGCTGCGATCGTCAGTCATGCGGGGATGCTACGGGAGCCATTCCAGGGCTCAACCCATGGGAGCTGGAGCCAGCATGTCACCGGGAAGCCAGATGCGGGCACTCACAGCGAACAACGCCAGGGCAAACAGAAGAACAATCAGAGCCGGCAGAAGGGTGGAACGAAAAAACGACACCGGAACACGCCAATCAAGGCGTCATTCTGCTCAAGAGGGCACGGCATCGACACGCCGCCGCAGCTGCCAGATCGAGAGGATCAGCACCGACAGACCGATCCAGCCACTCCACTGTTGATGCAACAGGAAGCCTCCGGTGCCGAGCAGGCCGCCAAACAACACACCACAGGCCAGCACGAAGCGCCGCAGCATGGCGGGCAACGACTCCATCGGCATGACGCCGAAGCGCTGGCGCAGGCGTGACCATCCGGGGCCCGGAGGACGCACCGTCCGCACAAACCGCTCCAAAACAGCGTCCGATTCCGGCGGTGTGCTCAGCATCACCGCCAACCAGACCACAGCAGAGAGGCCGGTGATCACCGCAATGCGAACCCCGTAATCCTCGATCCGCACCAGGGGCACCACCGAGGTGAACACCCCAATGAAGAACCCGCAGAGCATCGCCGACAGCTCCGCCGCGGCGTTCACGCGCCACCAGAACCAGCGCAGCACCAGAACCACACCGGGACCGGACCCGATCGCGATCACCAGCCGGAACACCGTGCCGATGCTGTCGCTGATCAAAGCGGTGATCACCCCAAGAACGAGCAGCACAACCGTGGTGAGTTGTCCCACCAGCAACAGCTCGCGCGGACCGGCGGAGGGGCGAACAAAGCGCTGATAGAGGTCGTGGGTGAGGTAGCTGGCTCCCCAGTTCACCGAGGTGCTCACGGTGCTCATGAACGCCGCCACCAGAGAGATCACCACCAGGCCGAGCGCCACCGGGGGCAGCAGTTGCACGGCCAGGGCGGGATAGCCGAGCTCAAGATCAGCGCCAGCCGGCAACAGCACCAGGGCCGCCAACGCGACCACGATCCAGAGCCAGCTGCGCACGAGGTAATTCACCACCAGAAACACCCAACCCGCCAGCCGCGCCTGCTGCTCATCGCGGGTGGCCAGCATGCGCTGGATGAACTCGCCACCCCCATCACTGCGGCGGAAACTCCACCACTGCACAGCGATGTAGGCCGTGAACATCGGGATGCTGATGCCACTGCCCTGCAACCAGCGGAAGCCGGAGTCATCCCAGGTCCAGGGCACCAGAGACAGCAGCTCCGGCCGCTGCAGCGCCTGCAGTTGCTCCAACAGCGCTGTCATCCCTCCTGCGGCATGGAGGGCAGCCGCGGCCACGGCCAGGGCACCCGCCAACGCCAGCACGAGCTGGACCAGATCGGTGACCACGACGGCCCAGAGCCCACCGGCCACGGTGTAACTCATCACAAGCACGGCCACGACCATCAAGAGCCAAACCGTGTCCGTCAGGCCCAGTGCTGCGGGTTGACCCGACACCAGCCCCAGCGCTTCCACCACCTTGCGGAGGGCGAGGAAGGCATAGCCGATGCCGATGCAGTTCACCGGCACGGCCAGCAGGAAAGCCTTGATGCCGCGCAACCAAGCCGCCGCCGCTCCGCCGTAGCGCAGCTCGGTGAAAGCGGCGTCGGTGAGCACACCGCTGCGGCGCCAGAGGGGTGCGAAGACAACGGCCATGGCCACGTGGGCCAAACCAAAGCTCCACCACTCCCAGTTGCCCGCCAGGCCGCGGGCACCCACGAGGCCAGCGACATAGAGCGGTGTATCGATGGAGAAGGTGGTGGCCGCCATCGAGGCGCCGGCCAACCAACCGTTCAGACGGCGGCCTGCCACGAAATAATCCGCCTCGCCGCTGTTGCGGCGGGCCAACCACAACCCCAACACCAAGGTGAGAACGAGGTAAGCAGCGAGAAGCAGCCAATCAATCGCTGTCATTCGCAAACCCTGTGCCTCAGCAGTTTGCTGAGGCACAGGCCATCAGCCCACCCTTCAGCTGGATGTATTGGGAGCCATCTGCTGACGCCGGAGCTGACCGCAGGCCGCATTTTGATCGAGTCCCCGGCTGGCCCTGAGGCTCACGGCAACACCGCGTCGTTCCAAAACGCGACGAAACGCCTCGATCCGCTGCGGCGTTGGTCGTTTGAACTCCTCCTCCTCAATCGGGTTGTAAGCGATCAGGTTCACGTGGCTCTGGAAACCGCCAACGCGATCCGCCAGCTCTGCGGCGTGCTCGGGCTGGTCGTTGAGTCCACCGAGCAGGATGTACTCAAAACTCACCCGCCGACCGGTCACATCCAGATAGTGACGGCAATCCTCGAGCAAGGCGTCATAGGGGTAGGCATGGGCTGTGGGAATCAGCTCCTCGCGCAGCCGCTGGTTGGGGGCATGGAGGCTCACCGCCAGGGTGAACTGGGCGCGGCCCAGCCGCTGCATGGCCAGTTCCGCAAGTTGCGGCAAGGTTTTCGGAACACCCACCGTGCTGACAGTGATGCGCCGTTGGCCGATGCCGAGGTCATCATTGAGGCAGCGGATCGCCTCCAGCACGGCGCTGCTGTTGAGCAGGGGCTCGCCCATGCCCATGAACACGATGTGGGAGGGACGGCGGTCCATCGCCTCACGCACACTCAGCACCTGATCCACGATTTCGTGGGTCTGAAGTGAACGCTGCAGCCCCCCTTTGCCGGTGGCGCAGAAGCGGCAGGCCATGGGACAACCCACCTGGCTGGACACACAGACGGTGAGACGTTGATCGGTGGGAATCCCGACCGTTTCAATGGTTTCGCCGTCCTCGGTGGAGAGCAGCAATTTCGTAGTGGCATCCGTGGCCACCGAACGATGCACTTCCTTCAGCCGGCCCACATCAATGCCTGCCTCAACCAAGGCGGCACGCCAAGTCTTGGGGAAGACCGTGATGTCGGCCAGGGATCGAGCCCCCTTGGCATAGATCCAGTCATGGAGCTGGCGACCGCGGAACGGCTTTTGCCCCTGGGCGACGGCCCAGTCCTGCAGCTCGGCCGCGCTGCGACCCAGCAGAGCCTGGGTCACCAGATCAGCAGACCATGGCCAAGCTTGATCTCCACCGCCATCAAAGCGATGAAGCCAAGCATGGCCAGACGTCCATTCAGCCGCTCGGTATGGGTGTGGAACCCATATTTGGGCAGGCGTCTCTTGGGGATCTCAGTGGGCTCAAGCATGGAAGGGGCTGCAATGGTGAACGATTGAGCGGAGCTCATTCGTCAGAGAGCAGGCCCTCTTCCTGAAGGCCCTCAACGGCTTCAGCATCGACCACCTGCTCTTCCTTCAGCTCATTGTCGGCGTCCGGACGGGTGAACGCGGCGAAATTGCTCGCCGAGGGGTCGATGTTGTGGCGGGTGCGGGTGGCCTCGAGGTCGGCGTCACTGGGGTCATCCAGCACCGCGCTGGCACTGGCCGCAGGGGGCATGTCGACGGTGTAATCGGGGCGCAGGTTCTGCATGCGGCGGTAGCCGGCCGGATCCTCCGAAAGGATGTCGGGATGGGGGCCAGCCTCCTTCTGCAGCTCTTCTTCAAAGCCGCTGAAGCCGGTACCCGCAGGAATCAGGCGACCGATGATCACGTTCTCCTTGAGACCGCGCAGCCAGTCGCTCTTGCCCTCGATGGCAGCTTCGGTGAGCACCCGGGTCGTCTCCTGGAAGGAGGCGGCGGAGATGAAGCTGTCGGTGTTAAGCGACGCCTTGGTGATGCCCAGCAGAACCGGAGTGAACTCGGCGGGAGCACCACCGGTGATCGCCATGGCCTGGTTGGTGTCTTCCACCTGACGCAGTTCAATCAGCTCACCCGGCAACAGGGTGGTGTCGCCGGCATCCTCGACCCGCACCTTGCTGGTCATCTGACGGACGATCACCTCGATGTGCTTGTCGTCAATCGAGACGCCCTGGGACTTGTAGACGTTCTGAACCTCAGTCACCAAACGGTGCTGCAGGTTGGCGATCGCCTCCTGAGCGGCCTCCATCAGCGGCTTACGGCTGCGCAGATCCTCGAAGTAGCACTCGAGCAACTCGTGGGGGTTGATCGGGCCATCGGTCAGCAGTTCACCAGCGGTGACCTGTTGGCCATCGCTCACCATGATGTTGCGGCCGAGCAGGATCGGATATTCACCGATGGCGTCATCGGATTCGATCACGTTGACGGCGAGGGACTCGTCGTCTTCACCCTGCTTGATCTCAACGGTGCCGGGCTTCTTGCAGAGAATCGCGGATTCACGGGGGCGACGGGCCTCCAGCAATTCTTCGATTCGGGGCAGACCCTGAACGATGTCACCAGTCTTCTGGCGTTCGAACACCAGCAGGGCCAGGCCATCACCCCGCTGCACCAGATCCCCATCACGCACGTGCAGGACGGAGTCGGGCGACACCATGTAGGGACGTCCCAGACGCAGGGTGACGCTGTTGCCACTGACGGCCTCGATCTCACCGCAGCAGCTGGCGGTTTCGCCCTCGGCAAGGGCGTCTCCATCGACAATCCGCTGACCGACGCTCACCACCGGCTTGCCGGAGGTGCTCAGGGTGGTGGTGTCTTCGGGGCGTTCCACGATCATCCGACGCACCGGGTCGGCTTCCGTGGCTTCGGGCAACTGCGCCAGACCGGCCTGCTTGCAGAGGATCTGCGTGGTAGCGACGACATCCCCAGCCTTCACTGACACGCCATCTTCGACCTGCAGCTCGGTGTGGGTTGAGCCGTGGCTGGAGTCGGACATGGTGTCGCGACGCACCAGGATCGACTCGAGGATCACAAGGCGCAGACGGGAAATGGTCTTGGCCCGCTTGTCGGGAGCCTTCTCCACATCCACCGTCATCTGCGGGGTGGTGTCGAAGGTCTCGAGCAGCAGCTGGGTCTTGAGCAGCTCCACACCTTCAACGGACTTGATCAGTTCGTTGTCCTTGAAAGCCAGACGCTGGGTGGCCTTGATGCCGAGGTGAGGGCCATTGGCCTGCTTCACATGGGACAGCTCAGGCAGCTGGGCCTCGTTGGGAATGGTGTACTCCTCAACCGGACGCAGCAGCAGACCCTTGCCTTCGGGGGTCTCCACCGTCTGCACGTACTTCATCGTGTCAACGGAGAGCCCCTTGGCGATGTCCTCGCCGGGGTTGACCATCTGGCCATCACCCTCGAAACGCTCCAGTGCCTTGGCATCGGTGCAGAGGTGGAACTCACCACTGCGAACGATGATTTCGCGCAGGATGTCGTTCTTCTGGGTGACGGTGACGATGCCCGCGGTCTGGCTGAAGATGTCTTTGACAACCTCGGTGCCGGCCTCGATCCACTGACCGTCGGTGATCATCAACAGGGAGATGTCCTTGTTGATTTCGTGGGTCTCCTGGGGGATCCACAGCAAGGTGCCGCCCTTGTTGACCTCGTAGCCGTTCTTGGCGGAACGGGCCTTCTTGATCGCCAGACCAGGGGCGAACTTCACCAGACCACCGGTGCCAGTGCGGAAGCGGTCATCCGCCAGTTCAGCGATGACCTCGCCGGAACCGATCTTGCTGCCGGGGATGGTGTTGAGGCGGTAACGGGTGCCGTCTTTGGCCTCAAGATTCCAGATCTCACCGGAGTGGGTGGACTCCTCCAGCAGTTTGAAGTCCTTGAGGGTCATCGCCGTGGTGACGATCTGCACCTCACGGGAATCACCGATGGAGTCGCGCAGGCGTACTTCACCGCCGTACTCACTGCGCTGGCTGGCTTCCGCCAGCACCTGACCCTCAGTGACCTGGGTCTCACTGCCGACCACGGGCTGAGCGTTGGGCGGCAGGTTGTAGACGTCGCCGGAAAGCACCCACATCCGGCCGAGACGCTGGGCCTTGAGGGTGATGTTGCCCTGACGGTCGGTGACCTCACGGGGCTGAATCGCCTCCTCGTAACGCACCTGGCCGGCCAGGTCGCAGATCACGTCCTTGGTGGCCTTCTCAACACTCTTCTTGACCGCACCGGCGGCGATCTGCGCCACCGTGACGTCGGCATCGATCTCAGCACCGTTGTCAACGAACAACAGGGAGCCGTTGGTGATCTCGATCTTCTGGGCCTTGCCCTTGCCGGACGGCTTGATCGTGAGGTTGAAATCAACCTCAGCCTGTTGGGCGTTCACACCGTGGGGAGTGCGGTAAGGACGCACACGCGCCTTGCTGCCGAACTCGACGGTGCCCGCCACCTTGGAGCGAACCACACCGGTTTCAGCAGTGGACACACCACCGGTGTGGAAGGTCCGCATGGTGAGCTGGGTTCCAGGCTCACCGATCGACTGGGCCGCGATG
>ENA-OSEY01002544-OSEY01002544.1-marine-metagenome-genome-assembly--contig:-NODE-2544-length-11735-cov-5.110739_pt1 | contig 11735 bp, 9 predicted proteins | sample MGYA00248465_ERZ534230 | MGnify/ENA primary metagenome ERZ534230 (study PRJEB26409, sample SAMN06344110) | marine metagenome | isolation source: Sea water from surface | place: Atlantic Ocean:Southern... | reverse complement strand
AATTTCTTAGAAGAAGCACAAAAAAGAGACCATAGGAAAATTGGTAAAGAAATGGAACTTTTCCATATGCAAGAGGAAGCCCCTGGTATGGTTTTTTGGCATCCTAACGGATGGCGTATATATCAAATCCTACAAAACTATATGCAAAAGGAATTAGAAAAAGGAGGTTATTCAGAAGTAAAAACACCCCAAGTAGTAGGTAGAAAACTTTGGGAAGACTCTGGCCATTGGGAAAAATTTCAAGAGCATATGTTCATAGTTGAAGTAGACGAAGAGGGCTCTAAAGAAAAAAGAATAAATGCTCTGAAACCAATGAATTGCCCTTGTCATATTCAAATTTATAATCAAGGTGTAAAATCATATAGGGATTTACCTTTTAGAATGTCAGAGTTTGGCTCATGTCATAGATATGAACCATCTGGAGCTATGCATGGAATAATGCGTGTGAGAGGATTTGTACAAGATGATGCACATATCTTCTGTACAGAAGAACAAATAGAAAGTGAAACAAAAAAGTTTATTGAACTACTATCAAAAATTTATTCAGATTTAGGGTTTGCAGATTATAAAATTAAATTTTCAGACAGACCAGAGAAAAGAGCGGGCTCTGATGAAACCTGGTTTAAAGCAGAAGAAGCTCTTAAAAATGCTACTCTCACTGCTGGTTATTCATTTGAATTAAACCCTGGAGAAGGAGCTTTTTATGGTCCAAAGTTAGAATTTGTATTAACAGATGCCATTGGGAGAGATTGGCAATGTGGAACTCTTCAGGTTGATTTTGTTTTACCTGAAAGACTTAATGCAAATTATATAGCCATGGATGGAAATAAAAAAAACGTTGTAATGTTACATAGAGCAATTTTAGGTTCATTTGAGAGATTTATTGGTATCTTAATAGAAGAAAATTCTGGAAAACTCCCATTATGGTTGACACCTACACAAGTAGTAATCGCTTCAGTAGTTTCAGGAGCTAATGATTATGCAAAAGAGATATATAAAGATTTAATTTCAAAAAATATTCGTGCAAAACTTGACATAAGGAATGAAAAAATCAATTACAAAATCAGAGAACATTCATTAAAAAAAATACCCATAATATATGCTGTTGGACTACGTGAAGTTGAAAATAAAACTGTAACTGTTAGAAAGCTAGGTTCTAACAAAACATCAACCGTAAGCCTCTTAGAAGAAATTGAAGGGCTCATACCTAATTGTGAGATTCCGAAATGAGATTTAGGAATTTTCACCACTTTTGACTATTGCTTTACATTAAGGTATACAAATATACATAAATTTTTAGTTTATAAACATAAAGGAGAGTTAATCATAGTAAGAAGACCAAATGAAAATCCTCAAGTTTCTAGGGAACAAGGTATTCGAATAAATCATTCTATAGATTCTAATGAAATTCGATTAATTGGGTCACAAGGTGAAAATATAGGTATAGTTACCCCAAATAAAGGAATAGAGCTTGCAACCCAAGAAGATCTTGATTTGGTTGAAATTTCACCGAATGCAAGCCCTCCAGTCTGCAAAATAATGGATTACGGTAAATATAAATATGAGCAACAAAAAAAAGAGGCAGAGGCTAGGAAGAAGCAAAAAACAATCGATGTTAAGGAAATCAAATTTAGACCTAATACAGATATACATGACTACGAAGTCAAAATGCGATCCGTCACAAAATTTCTTGACCATGGTGATAAAGTAAAAATTACTATGAGATTTAGAGGTAGGGAAATGGCTCACCAGGAACTTGGAAAAGATCTTTTAGAAAGGGTAGCTGAAGATACTGCCGATATTGGAAAAATAGACTCCATCCCAAAAATGGAAGGCAGGCAAATGACTATGATGATCAGTCCTTTGAAATAAAAAATAAAAACAAATATTCCTGGATAAAATTTAAGTGACTTATTTTACAAGCTTTTTGGAATATATCCCATTTTGGTTTTTTATTCGTATAATGAAGTTTTTAAACTTCAATACTAGAATATTTATCAGCGCAAAAGTTATTAGTTTTATTATCAGAAATACCCCAAAATATAAAAAAAGAGTTTTAAAAAATCTAAAACTCATTTATCCAAAAATGTCAGACTTTGAAAGAAAAAGTTTTCTAAAAAAATTCTCCCAAAACCTAGGACTTACTTTTTCAGAGTTCTTATTTAATGAAGAATACCATAAACATCTAAATATTAAATTTGAAAACCACTCTGAAATGTCAGAAATTTTAGAAGCCGTAAAAATTAATAGGCCAGTTTTAATAGTGTCTGGTCATATTGGTCCTTGGGAAGCGGTTCGTGCTTTATTAAGAAAAAATGGTGTAGAAACTGCTGCAATATATAGAAAAAGTAGAAACGTGTTTTACCAACCGTATCATCATAAAAGTATTGAAGCAGGTGGAAAACCAATATTTCAAGTTGGAAGAAAAGGGACTTCTGAAATGATTAGGTTTCTGAAAAAAGGCGGTGTAGTTTGTATGATGATAGATCAAGCAGTTAGTGAAGGGAAATATATGGATTTTATGGGAATTCCAGCAAAAACATCCTTTGCTATAGCTAATATTGCTACTAAATACAACGCACTAATAATACCTGCATATGCCATAAGAACAGATAGTAATGAACCAATTCAAGTTATAATTGAGCCCAGTGTAAATATTAGGGAGCCATCTAAAATTATAGAAAAACTTAACAAAAGTTTAGAAAATATTGTATGTAAGTATCCAAGTCAATGGTATTGGGTTCATAATAGGTGGAAATAAATTCTGGGACTAAAAAATAGTCCCAGAATAAAGTTTATTTATGAACAGCCTGAAGCTTTAGAACATACAATAGCATCAGAAGGAACTGTTACAGCAGTCTCTGCACAACCACTTATAATAAAAATTGAAGACAAAGCTGCTAAAATAAGATACTTTTTCATAATTATCCTCACTGGAATTAATAAATATTATGACAAAATAAACTACATGAAGAAATAGTCAATCACGCATTTATGATAAAAATAAGATTTTGATTAAATATGAAATAGTGAAACAATTAAGCACCATAATCTATGTAAGTTTATGTTATTATATATATTAATATATCTAAATAACTCTTTTATGGTATGATATAAAATTAGACAAATAAATTTGATAAAATAATGTTTTTTAGAAAAAATAAAAAAAATAATATTCAAAACCCAAATAATAGTGGACTTAATAAGAGTGATAACAAAATCAATTTAGAATCCAGTGAAATAAAATCTGAAAATAAAATATCAACTATAAGTGAGAATTTACATATCACAGGTACGTTATACTCAAAAGGAAAAATTAGTTTTAATGGTAGTATAAAAGGTTCTTTAGAATCCAATTCTTTGTACGTCGGAAAGAACGGATTTATAGATGGAAAAGTAGAAGCAGATGAAGCTGTTATTCTTGGTAGGATTAAAGGAACTTTAAAAGGAAATAAAGTGAGACTTGCATCATCATCAAGAATCGAAGGGGATACCTATCACCAGGTAATAGCAATAGAAGATGGTGCAATATATGAAGGTTCAATTAAGAGAATTAAAAATAGTTAATTATCGTCCTCTTATTCTAGGATCTAAAGCATCCCTCAAACCGTCACCAAGGAAGTTAATACTCAAAACTGTTAATGATATAGCTAGGCCAGGCCACATAACCCTTTCTGGATGAAGCTGTAAATAATCTACCGCATCATTTAAAAGACGACCCCATGTTGGAAAATCAGGTGGAAAGCCCAAACCTAAAAATGAAAGTGCACTCTCTGTAATTATTGCATTAGCTATACCAAGGGTCGCAGATACCAGAATAGGTGACAAAATATTTGGCAAAATATGCCTAATTATTATTTTTTGATCTGGTGTACCAATAGATCTTGCAGCAATAACAAATTCTCTTTGCTTAAGAGCTAAAACATCTCCTCTTACAATTCTAGCAGTTGGCATCCAGCTCGTAACTCCAATAGCAAAAACAATCAAGATAAACATACCTTTTTCTGGTCCATATGAAACACTCAACGGTTCACGAAAAAGAAACATCATCAATAATAATAAAGGTAATAGTGGTAATGAGAGAAAGAGATCGGTAAACCTCATTAATACTCCATCTAATCTTTTATAATAACCTGCAATTACTCCAATAAAAGTTCCTAAAACTAATGATAAAAACATAGCTGCTAGGCCTACAGTAATTGATGTTTGGCCACCAGCAATCATTCTTGAAAAAGTATCTCTTCCTAGTTGATCTGTTCCAAAAGGATGTAATAGACTTGGACCTTGGTTACGGGACCTTATATCTATTGCATTAGGTTCAAAAGGCCATAAATAGGGCCCAAGCATAACTGTGATGACAATACCAAAAAAAATAATAGCACCTAACAAAGCACCTTTATGTTTTTTAAATTGCAACCATACATCGCCCCAATAAGTAGAACCTGGAGAAAATAAAATTTCTTGATTTTTTATCTTATTACTCATATCTGATCCTCGGGTCTAACAAAGCATATAGAACATCAGCCACTAAATTGAAAAAAACAATTAAAAAAGCAAAAATAAATGTTAAGGTTTGGATAGTAGGCAGATCATTAGCATAAATTGCTAAAATTAACTGCTGCCCGATACCATTTACTTTAAAAACTTGTTCTGTAATTATTGCGCCTCCAAAAATAAGAGGTAAGTTTAATGCAATTACAGTAATAACTGGTATCATAGAATTTCTAAGAACATGTACTAAAATAACAATTGACTCGCTTAAGCCTTTTGCTCTAGCTGTCCTGACATAATCTTGATTTAAATTATCTAATATAGCGGATCTCATATAACGGCTTATTTGTGCAGTACCTTGTATTGCTAAAACCATTACAGGTAAAAACATTTGCTTAAGTTGGATAATGAAACTTTCCCAATTATTAACTTCATGTAAGGTATCATAAGTTGATGGGAACCATTCCAAATATACAGCAAAAATTACAATAACAAGTGGACCTGTAAAAAATGGGGGAATTGAATACCCTACCATAGTAATAAAAGTTCCAGCCTGATCAAAAATTGAATATTGTTTATAAGCTGAGTAAATACCAATAGGAATTGATATAGCAATAGCAACTACATAAGACATTCCAACAACCCAAAGAGTTTGCGGTAATCTTTGCACTACTGTATCCATAACTGGAGCACGTGTTTGCCAACTTATCACTCTAAGTTTATCTTCAGAATAATTTGTACCAAAATAATAATCAATAAGCACCTGTGGCTCAATCCAAAAAAATTGGACTAACCATTTCCAGAACTGAACATATAAAGGTTGTCCCAACCCTAACGCTTCTCTCATTTTTTCTTTAACTTCCGGAGGAACAGTTAGTGGAACTTGCGCCATAGGATCATTTGGTGCCAGACTTAGAACTAAAAAAATCACTAAGCTTATTATTATAAGAGTCGGAACAGCAATGAGCAAACGCCTTACTGTATAATCAAACATTTGTCGCCTTTAAATAATTATTGAGAAAAAAAATCTGCCCCAGAACTCTGGGGCAGTTTATTATTATTTTCTAAACCAGTCTGCTGTATTCCATAACTCGGAATCCCATGTGTTTAGAATTACCCCCCCCAAAGTATTAGAGTGAGCTGAAACTCTACCACGATGCACCAAAGGTACGATAGTGTAACTATCTTTTGTTAACATATTATTTAACTTGATAGCAATTTCACCGCGTTTCCCTAAGTCACCAGTTTGTGAAAGTTCATCCAATAACGCGTCGTATTTTGGATCACAATAACGATTAATATTTTCTCCTTGCCACTGAGACTCAGGTTTAGGCTCGTTCCCACATCGATACATCCCTAAGTAATTTTCAGGGTCAGTACCATCAAAGGTATTGGCATACATCTCTACATCAGCATAAAATTTCTGAAATGTATCTGGAGAACCTGGATCTCCTCCAAAGAAAACTGAAGCATTAAGATTTCGTAATTCTGTTTCAACTCCAATTTGAGACCACCATTCCTTGATTAATGCTTGAAAGTCCTGGCGAACAGCATTTGTAGATGTTTGATAAAGTATTGATAACCTTACCCCATCTTTTTGTCTAATGCCATCACCACCTTTTTTCCACCCTGCAGATTCAAGAAGTGCATTAGCTCCAGCTATATCTTGTTTAGTACAATAATCATTTTTAGCTGCATAATTATCAGGTGCCGGCACTAAATCACAAGTTACATCACCAGCTTTACCATACCCTATTTCTACTAAAAGAGGCCTATCAATAGCCATTGATAAAGCTTTTCTCACATTTATATCAGTTAAGAATGGATGAGGTGCTTTTACTGTTGATCTTGTATCAGCATCTAAGGATGGAGATGGATTTGTCATATTCATTTCAAGTCTTTCAACCAAAGGACCAAATCCAGCAATAGCAACACCTTTTCCTGCTTTTTCCATATTAGCAATAACTTCTGGTGCTAACTGTAAATTCCAAGCATAGTCAAATTCACCAGTTTCGAGGACAGATCTTCCCGCTGCAGTTGCATCGCCTCCACCTTTAAAAGTAATAGTTGCAAATGCTGGCTTATTAGGATCTCTATAATTTTCATTTGCTTTATATTGAATAACATCATTTGGCCTGAATTCTGTTACAACAAATGGCCCAGTACCAATAGGATTAAAGTTTTGCTCAGTACACTGAGAAGCTTTAGCCCCTTTACAATTCTCAAATTGAGCCTTTTGGAGTATTGGTGTTTGACCTCCCATGAATGGACCATATGGATTTGGTTTTGGCGCGTTGAAAGTAATAACTATAGTACGATCATCAGGTGTATCAATTGACTTGATACCATCAAATTTATTTAATTGTGCGCAACCACCATCGGGGTCCATACAATAATCAGCTGTAAATTTCACATCCGCTGAAGTTACAGCCGACCCGTCAGACCATAATAATCCCTTCTTAAGTTTCCAAGTAATAGTAGTTAAATCAGAGGATACACCACCATTGCCTACAGTAGGAATTTCCTCAGCTAACCAAGGAACTAGTGCTCCTTTTTCATCATATCTACCTAGTGGTTCAATGACAAGAGAAGCAGATTCTATGTCTTTTGTTCCACTGGATAAATATGGATTTAAAATGGATGGAGCTTGCCAATAAATAATCTTGGCATTTCCATCTGAAGCTCTTCCCGCATAAATTGCATTTGCAAACAAAGATACAAAAGCTGCAATCAACAGGGTAATTTTAAGTTTCATAATATTTCTCCCTTATTTGACGAGTTTTTCGATAAATCTCGATAGTTAACATTAATATTATTTTTTAGGATGAAGCAACCCAAGAAAATAACTTTTTTATTAGATAATAATCTAATATTACGTTAGGTAAAGTAAATTTATTTTTCGGTTATTCCTAAGCAAATAATTCTAACTGTTAGTTGTAGCCAATATCATTATTTAAAACATAATGGCCCTTTTTTATCATATTATAGCTTGAGGGTTCTGGGACAAAACCTAAATCTCTTATTGGGGAAGAGATTGGCTTAAAATTAATATCATCTCTATTAAATCGCTTCTTAGGATCTGCTATTGGAACAGCTTTCATTAATGCTCTAGTATAAGGATGAGTTGGATTACTGAAAATAGTTTGGCGATCTCCTATTTCAACCATTCTACCTAAATACATAACTCCAACATAATGGCTAACTCTTTCTACTACAGCCATATCGTGGCTTACAAAAAGATAGGAAAGACCTAACTCATCCTGCAACTCTAATAACAAATTTATAACACTTGCCTGAACTGAAACATCTAATGCTGAAACTGCCTCATCAAGAATTAAAAGTTTTGGATTAAGGGCTAATGCCCTAGCTATTGCTACTCTTTGTCTTTGTCCTCCAGATAATTCATGTGGATATCTATTCAAAAAAGATCTTGGCAACCTAACTTTGTCAAATAATTCAGATATTATTTTGTTTAAATTATGACCACTCGCAATTTTGTAGTTAATTAAAGGTTCTGCCACTTGATCAAATAACTTCATTACAGGATTTAATGAACCATAAGGATCCTGAAAAACCATTTGCATATTTAATCTTTGCCTCAACAGATCTTTTTTATTTTGTTTTAAGATATCAACTCCATCCATAAAAACCTCTCCAGACTCCGATTCCTCAAGTCTAAGAACAGATCTAGCGATAGTGGTTTTTCCACACCCAGACTCGCCAACAAGTGAAAATGTTTGTCCCCTATTAATAGTAAAGGATACATCTTCAACGGCATGTAAATTTGCAATTTTTTTTCTAAACATTCCACCTGTAACTGGAAATCTTGTAACTAAGTTTTTAACTTCTAGAAGAGGCTTAGTTGTTCCAACAATTTTTATAGACTTTGCTTTATTTGTAGAATCTAGTTTTAAAGGCTCTGGATATTTTTTTCCTATCATAGCCCCTAGCTTTGGCACAGAAGATATTAATTTTTTTGTATAATCTTTTTTAGGATTATTAAATACTTCATTCACATTACCTTCTTCAACTTTTTCACCATGGTACATTACGACAACTCTATCAGCAATCTGTGCAACAACTGCCATATCATGTGTAATAAATAGAATAGAAGTTCCAGTTTCCTTTTTTAATCTGTTTAATAAGGTCAAGATTTCTGCTTGTATCGTAACATCCAAAGCAGTAGTTGGTTCATCAGCAATTAAAATTTTAGGCTTACAAGCCAAAGCCATTGCAATAACAATTCTTTGTCTCATTCCACCTGAAAGCTCGTGGGGATATTGATGTAATCTTCTTTCAGGTTCAGGAATCCTTACACTTTTTAAAAGATTTAGAGCCTCTACATCAGCCTCATTTTTGCTCATTTGTTTATGAACACGCAACCCCTCAGTTAATTGTCTTTTTATAGTAAAAACAGGGTTCAAAGCAGTCATTGGTTCTTGAAAAACCATTCCTATCTCATTGCCTCTTATTTCCCTCATTTTATTTTGGTCTGAATCAATTAAATCTGATTGAACATAAGAATTAGAAGCAAACATTATAGTCCCAGCATCTATTTTACCTCCACCAAATTCAACCAACCTCATGATTGCAAGTGAGGAAACAGATTTTCCAGATCCAGACTCACCAACTAAACATACTGTTTCTCCAGGAAAAATTGAAAATGATAAATCATTAACTCCTGTTACTTTACCAGTTTTTGTCTGAAAATTGACTTTAAGTTTCTTTACATCAAGAACGGGTACGTTTTTTTTTGTTTTACTTTTCATAACAACTGAACCATCAAAAGACTTAATTTTACTTTAATTAGGTATTTAAATTTACAGTAATTAGGTATAAATTCAATAATGTAAAATGTTTAGTAAAAATTTGTCTTCTTGTCATTGATTTTCATCTACATTATTATTTAATATCAAATCTAGAGGTTTTTATGTCAGAAAAATTTTCTCCTATCGAAATGTTGGATAAATTAATATCTTTTGATACTGTTTCAAGAAATAGCAACTTACCAATCATTGAATTTATCAAAGATTATTTACATAGTTTTGGGGTTGAGTCACATCTTGTTTATAATTCTGATAAAACAAAATCTAATTTATACGCTAATGTAGGACCTTCTGAGGTAGGAGGTGTTATCCTATCTGGACATACCGACGTTGTACCTATAGATGGGCAAAATTGGAATTCAGATCCATTCAAAATAAAAGAAATTAATGGAAAAATTTATGGTAGAGGAACATGCGATATGAAAGGCTTTATAGCAATTTGTCTTGCGCTAGTTCCTGATATGCTTGAAGCCAAATTAAAAAGACCAATCCAATTAGCCTTTAGTTATGATGAAGAAGTTGGTTGTATCGGTGCCCCTTTTATGATTAGAGAAATGAGTAAAAATCTACCTAAAGCTAGCTGCGCAATTGTTGGTGAACCAACCTTACTAAAACTAGTAGATGGACATAAAGCATCTATAGGTCTTGATACAGAAGTTACTGGATACGAGGTACATTCAAGCCTTTTACCAAGTGGTGTTTCAGCTATAATGACTGCTTCAAAATTAGTAAATTGGATTACAAATAAAACTGAAGAAAATCAAAACAAAACTCCTAGAGATTTGGATAAATTATTTCATCCACCATTTACTACTTTGCATGTTGGAAAGATCAATGGAGGGACAGCATCTAATATTACAGCTAAAAAATGTAGTTTTACTACAGATATAAGATGTTTGCCTCTTGATGATGGTGAGAAAATTATAGAAGAATATGAGAAATATGCAGAAATGATTAATTCTCAAAATAAAGAGATAAGACCAGAGTCAAATATAGCTATTACCAGACATCACTGGGTACCCGGCCTTAAACCAGAAAATGATGGAGTTGCAGAAAGTTTAGTCAGAAAACTAACTGGAGATAACTCCACAGGAAAAGTTTCATATGGAACTGAAGCTGGTCAATTTCAAGAAGAAGGATATAGTACTGTGATTTGTGGGCCAGGTTCAATTGAACAAGCACACCAGGCAGATGAATTTTTATCAAGAGATCAACTTAATAAAGGAACAGAGTTTATCACGTCTATTATAAATGAGCATGCAAATTAGGACTAAATTAAATGCCAATTAAAAACCAGTTTTCTGAATTATTTGAACATATAAAGTCTTGGCGGCATCATATCCATCAAAATCCTGAACTGATGTATGATACAATAGAAACATCAAAATTTGTTGAAACTAAATTAAAAGAATTTGGGTGTGATGAAGTACTTTCTGGAATTGGTAGAACCGGTGTAGTTGCTTTAATTGAAGGAAAAAAGAATATATCTGGGAAAGTCATTGGTTTAAGAGCCGATATGGATGCCCTACCGATACAAGAGCAAACAAATTTGGATTATTCCTCAAATAATCCAGGCGTTATGCATGCATGCGGACATGATGGTCATACTGCAATGCTATTAGGTGCTGCCAAATATCTTGCTGATACTAGGAACTTTAATGGAAAAGTAGCTCTTATCTTCCAACCTGCAGAAGAAGGAGGTGGTGGAGCTAAAGAAATGATTGATGACGGATTAGTAGAAAAATTTAATATTCAAGAATTCTATGGGATGCATAATATGCCAGGCCTAGAATTAGGTAGATTTTCTATAAAATCTGGAGATTTTTTTGCTGCAGCTGATACCTTTACTATTAAAATAGTTGGTAAAGGTGGACATGCCGCCAAACCTCAAGAAACAATAGACCCAATTGTAATAAGTAGTAATTTAGTAATGTCATTACAAAGCATTGCGTCAAGAAATATAAACCCCACCAAAGATGTAGTGGTTTCTGTATGTACTTTTCAAACAGATACAATTTCATTCAATGTCATACCAGAAATAGTCACCCTTAAAGGAACCTTGAGGACTTTTGATAAAGAGGTTCAAAATAATGCAAAAGATAAAATTTTTTCATTATCAAAATCTATTGCTGAGGCATATGGTGGAAAAGCTGAAATTGAATTTAATTATGGTTACCCTGTAATGAAAAATTCTGTTGATGATACAGAGATTGCAATGAGTGTTGCAGAAAAAGTAACTGGTAAAAAAACAATAAATGCTGAAAAGATAATGGGCGCAGAAGATTTCTCTTATATGTTGAATTCTGCCAAAGGAGCATATATCTTAATTGGTAACGGGGATACTCCAAGTGTTCACAGTCCAACATATATTTTCAATGATGAAATTTTACCTATAGGCTCTTCATATTGGGCTGAATT
>ENA-OSEY01002540-OSEY01002540.1-marine-metagenome-genome-assembly--contig:-NODE-2540-length-11749-cov-4.060744_pt1 | contig 11749 bp, 23 predicted proteins | sample MGYA00248465_ERZ534230 | MGnify/ENA primary metagenome ERZ534230 (study PRJEB26409, sample SAMN06344110) | marine metagenome | isolation source: Sea water from surface | place: Atlantic Ocean:Southern... | reverse complement strand
TTCATTAAAACCATACTATAAAAACCTAGTAAAATCAACCATTCTAGTAAGATCAACTCTGGTTGACGCATTTGGAAATTATGCTATAATTGTTTTATGATTAGACTAATAATACTATTTGCAATCTTCCTTGCGGTATATCCGATGATAGGAGATGGTTGGGCACAGTTCAGCAACGACTTCAATGTTGCGGCAGTGACTGACTTTGTATCAGAGACGATTGCAAACTTAAACAAGTAAAGGATAATATGAAAAACATGACTAAGATAATTTTGATGTTGGTAGCTGGCCTTATGTTGGCTCAGTGTTCCTCATACAAAATTAAGCCAGACATGAACAAAAGTGGAGTGGTTACAAAAACGCCTAAATGGTATGTTGACTACAACCATGAAACTATGTTCAAGTACCAAGAGGCCGCAACCGCAGTTTCTCCTGACATGGAGTTGGCTGTGAAAAAGGCTACACTTTTGGCTAAGGCAAAATTGGTTGATAGGATAAATGGTGAAATGAATAATAGAACCACTATCACCAAGAACGAAGCAGGCACGAACGAGGATCTTAATGTAAAATCAGGATCTCAGGATGTGATTGTAAATGTCATCGAAGACACCCTTGCAAGAGGTTATGAAGTTACCAAGCAGGAGATGTTTTTGACCAAGGACAAATCTTACAGAGTTTACGTGATGATAGAAGTCAGCAAGAAGGAAGTTGAAGAGATCATCAATCAAGTAAACAAGAAAAAGTTGGCCTTGATTGACACAAAAGCAATCAACGAACAAGCCAAAGAAATATTAAACTAAGGCTATGAATAATAATACAATATATTACCTCATAGCCTTGGTGATGCTATCACTGGCGATTATTATATTTGCTCTTGGATCTAGTGCAACAGCAGGTGGCCCGTGGTCCAACCAATACTGCGATGTTGAAGTGACCAAGATAAGGGTCATTGATCAGAATGGTGAAGTTGTAGAAAATCTAACAGAAGAAAAGGTAGTTTGCAATGACGGAGCCTCTGACTTCTTGTTTGATATGGGCATAGCTGATAATTGTCAGATGTACACTTGGGACATGCCAGTAGGAGAGGTAGTAATCACACAAAGACAGATTGCCTGTCACAAGATGAATGGAGAATATGAAATTGTACAAGGTTATCATAGTATTGATTAGTTTGTTGATCTCAAGCTCTGCCATAGCAGGCTCTAACAAACTGAAAGAAACAGAAGGAAATATAGGCAACATGCCACCACCTGAATGGTTGGGGGATGATCTGAAATACAGTATGCCTGCTTTTCTATGGAGAAGGACGCAATACATGAGATTCAGCCTAAATCGTGAGGAGAAGAAGATGCATGAATCTGCGGTGTTCTTCGCCCTTACAAGCACAGAGAATGGCAAAATAGTGAGTTGGTATAGCAAGAAGCGTCTGGCCGCTGGTAAAGTGCGAGTCATACACTCCTATCCAATTTCAGGCGGATACTGCCGTACATATCAAGCATACATTAAAGTAAACGGCAAAGAACGCCACATGACCAATAATGCCTGCAAATATATAGGCACTCCAAGTTGGTCTTTTTATAAATAATCAGTATAAATAAGTTTATAATAAAGGATTTTACAAATGGCAACTGTTATACCTAAAGCAAATAGAATACCACAAGACGAGCCGCAACAGGCTTTCTACATGGTTTCCATAGACACATCAGGATTTTTAGACACAGAAACAAACAATGGCGGTAGGATATCACCATGCGTTGCTGAAGATTTCGCTACAGCACCAACTACACTTGCACAGTCAAGACTAGTTTCAAGAGGTGCTTTAAGATACAAAAAAATGTTAGAATTACTACAGGTTAGATCAAATGTTAGTGTTAGGAACCTACTTACAACATATGCCAGTGATGCTGGAGACAACCCAATCACAAAATTACAATTTGGTTTAGTATATGAAAACGACAACTTTATACCTACTACAGGTACTGCAGGTGACGGTTCAACAACTACATCTACTAAAATCGGATTCATAAAAGACAAGATCTCAGAAGCACTATACGGCACATTCACAGAGAGAATGCAAGTGTTCAATCCAACTTCAGGAGCAGGACTTATTTCAAATGAAGAAATTACTGCGGCACCTGTGTTACTCGTATCACAAGACGAGATCATGGATGCAATCACAGTAACTGAAGCACTAGATACAGCAACAATGGTATCTGGTTTCAGACCAACGTTGGCAAGTGAATTACCAACTGACAACGCCGACAGCGATACAGCAGAATAATAATCAATAATTTTTAATTGTAAACATTCTCACAGCCTATTTCTAGGTGTGCTACGGTCAGATATCCATCCTCATCGGTAAGGAAATCTCTAGTGTGTTCCTCTTTTTGGATTATGGCCGCCTTGCATTCTTCAATGGTATCGAAAATTCTTGGAGGATCTTCGTACATCCTATTACATTCCAAAACTGTCACAGCACAAATAACTGCAAACATTTTGAACATGTTTTACTCGTCTGCGTAATCTACATTGACGGACGATGAACCATCCACTGATGTAAAGGTTCCATTATATGCCGCTGGCAGACTGTCACCTGCGATGTATTTGGTTTTCCAATCCAATACAAAAGCGGCCCAGTCGGCCTTGAATGCATGTCTTTCTGACTTGGTGGTTGTCCTCAAGCCGTCCGTACCTGTTATGTTAGATACAGAATGAGCTATACCGTTTGGGTCCGAAGGTCGTGTAGGTTTGTTTAAACCTGTTTGATGATTTCCAAGTGTGACTGTTGCCATAAACATATTTACCAAAAGTTCAATAGCATTATAATAGCCTATGTGTTATAGTAAATAAAGTTTATAAATGTTTATCGCGATACTTACATTACTATCGGCACTGTCTATTTCAGGGGTAGCAATATTTTACTCCGTCATTGGACTTGCAACTATATTTCCAGGTGCGTTTTGGCCTGTGGTAATCATGGGATCGGTGCTGGAGGTTGGGAAGCTGGTTACGGCCTCATGGCTCTATAGGAACTGGCGACAGACTCGGTTCCTTCTTAAAACCTATCTAACAATAGCAGTCGTTGTGTTATCATTGATAACCAGCATGGGTATTTTTGGTTTCTTGTCCAAGGCACACTTGGAACAGAACCTTGCTGAAAATACTGTGACACAAAGGATTGAAATAATAAACAGCAAAATCACCAGTGAAGAGACATATATTAAAAGACAACTTAAGATAATAGAAAGGGCAGAAGGCACCCTATCCAAAACAGGGACGTCTAATAAAGAAGCACTTGATCTTGAACAACAAAGTCTTAATGACGTGCAAGATAAATTCAAAACACTACTAGCGGTCGAGACCAACACGGTCAAAGATCTCAACGATAGATTAAAAGTCCTCGACAAAGATGTAAGTGACGTATTAACGTCCAATAAGTCATTCTTCAATGAGGAGAAGGCGGCGGCGGAACTGAAGGCGTCACAGAAAGAAGAACGTGATCAAATTAACACAAACATCAAAGACGCACAGGACAGGATAAAAATTCTAAAAGATGACTATGCAGTTGACACGGCGATTATCAAGAAACGTATTGATGCTCTTAGAGAAGGAAACATAGATGACAAGTCCGAGGTTAACGCACAGATTGAGGTAGCAGAGGCAAACATTCTAAATGCCCAAAACAACATCGATGATTTAATCATAGACAGAGAGCCATTAGAAGCCAAAATGATCAAACTTGAAGCGGAAGTTGGACCTGTGAAGTACATTGCATCTTTAGTTGTTGACTGGGGTATCACGACAGAAGTGGACACTTCAGAAGCGGTAAGGTGGGTGATACTAATAATAATTTTTGTTTTTGATCCTTTAGCAGTGCTGTTACTTGTTGCCGCAAACCAAAGTTTGATTAGGAGATTTCCAGTTGAACCTATCAAACCGCAGGAAATTGTAGATCTTGAGAAACCGGATGAAGAGGGTATAGATCTAAAATGGAACGAAGCAATGGCCAATAGGCAGAGTGAAAAAATGGAGCAGGCCACACAACAATTAAAAGAGTGGAAATCGAAGTTGGAGGCATTTAACAAAAAAGTTCCAAAACCTAATACAGAAGTGCCGGTAGAGATAATCCAAGAGGACGAAGAGAAAATTCCACACATAGATCTTAAGGGTCAAAAAAAAACTGAAGACAAAGAAATAGTAGTAGATAATTTACAAGACGGATTCGATCCCGATGAGGTCGAAGGCTTTGAGGAATTCAATGAAAAACATGTTGAACCAGCAGAAGATCAAATAGAAAAATTCAAGCAGAGAGAAAAAGAAGAGCAAGAGGCACTGGAAGAATACGCAGAAAAGGCCCGAAAAGAATACGAGGAGCAGGACATTGAAGGGTTCAGGCCTGGGCTGAAAGTGAAAAAAGATCCTACAGATCAGCCAACCATATCAGAACAGATAGAAGAAGCGATGGAGTCCGAAAGGACAAGACCCGACTTCACCGAAGTGATCGAACCTGAAAAAGAGGTGAAGCCCCCAAAGCCGATTCTGAGTAATTGGCAGAGAGCTGAATTACTCGACAATTTCCATAAAGAACACGGCAACTTCGAGGATGTGCAAGAATATGTTCAGAACGAGGAGCAAGGTGACACAACCAGTTGGAAAAAAATAAAAACTAAAACCACAACTGAAAGTGATTATCATCAGAGGATGGAACAAAGACTGGAAGAGCTAATGAAAAAGATCGATGACGGTGAGATCACAATGGAGGACTTGACTCCGGAGGATAGACAAGTTATAATAGAAATTAGGAACCAAACCAAAGGCTAGTAATAATCGTATGGCACTAAAATTAAAAATGTTTAAAACACTTGGTATGGTCACGTTGGTGACTCCGCCTTCAATGATGAATCCAGAGAAAATAAGTTTCACCCTAATAAACCTTAAAGAAAAAGAGAAAAACCATTTTGCCATACAAATAAACAAATATTTCCCAAACGATAATATTGTTGTTTACATAATGGAAGGTCAGGACAACGGTTGGCTTAAGACAGCTATGAGTAAATCTAAGTATGTTATAGTAGATAAAGCATCAGTTCCGATATGGATAGAGGAGCAAGAGTCTAACAAAGAAAAAATATTCTACGTGTCGGAAGAAAACACAGTTGAACAGACGTTTGAAACAATACAAAAGAGAGCGAACACTGATGTCTGATGATTCCTTAATATGTTCATTTTGTTCTAAGTCACGTAAGGATGTGACTAAGATGATCGTTGGAGCAAGTAAAACATCCATATGTAACGAGTGTGTCAAGTTGTGTGTTGAGATATTGGACGAAGACAACGTTAAGGCAAGGAAAGAAAAGTTATATTCTGGTGATAAAAACATTTTAAATCCTGTTATAATAAAAGAACACTTGGATCAATATGTCATAGGACAGGACGCGGCAAAGACAGTGCTAAGTGTGGCGGTGGCTAATCACTACAAGAGGATTGTTCAACCACCAATAGATTTTGATCTTGACAAATCTAATGTAATGATATTGGGTGCCACGGGTGCTGGTAAGACATTGATGGCAAGAACTATTGCAAAATATCTCGACGTGCCGTTTGCCATTGCTGATGCAACCACATTGACAGAATCTGGATATGTGGGTGAAGATGTTGAAAACGTTGTTCAGAAGCTTTACGCAAACGCAGAAGGAGATATCGAAAAAACACAAAAAGGCATAATTTTCATCGACGAAATTGATAAGATTTGTCGTAAAGGAGAAAACACGTCTTTGACCAGAGATGTAAGTGGCGAAGGTGTGCAACAAGGATTATTGAAAATTGTGGAAGGCACAGAGTGTAGAGTTCCTCCACATGGTGGACGTAAACATCCTGACCAACAGACCATAAAAATAGATACATCAAACATACTTTTCATAGTTGGTGGTGCATTTACAGAACTTGAAAAACAAATTAGATCTAAGCAGTCAGGTGGTATGGGATTCGGCACCAAACTCAAAGAACAGGATGACAGAAATTATCTTACCGAGGTCAAACCCGAAGACTTGATCAAGTATGGCCTTATACCCGAGTTTGTTGGTAGATTCTCGATGTTAACAAGCATAGATCCGTTATCTGAAAAGCAGTTGGTTAGAATACTTACAGAGCCAAGGAATGCAATATTAAAACAAACCAAATATCTATTCGGCCTCGACAACATAGATATTGAATTTACCAAAGAGGCAAGGACGAGTATTGCAAAGAAAGCCAAAGATCTTGGAACCAACGCCAGAGGTCTTAAAAATATAGTCGACAACGTTATTCTTCCATATCAGTTTGATGCTGAAGAGATGAGACGCAGAGGCGTATCTAAGATACAGATAACTAATGAGGTGGTTGACACCGGCGCAGACCCTGTGTTAGTATTTAAAAAGACAAATGGAATATCAAAAAAACAAAGTTAGGGCTAAATTCAAAAAAACAAACAGGCCATTAGGTTTCCGAGGCTACTATGTTGAAGTCAGGGAAGGCGAGGACGCCATTAGGGCATATCGTAAAATTAAAAGATGGATGAAAGAGGACAAATTCATCGAACAGATCAGGGCCAATAACACTTTCCAAAAACCTTCAGAGATCAAGAGAGAAAAGCAAAAAGAACGTAAAAAAGTCCTGAGAAAACTACGTAGGCAGAGGGATGATAATATCCTAATGCGTCCACAAAGAGGCAGATAAATTTACCAAAAAAGGTCGCAATTTGACATATAATACATATATGTTATAATAAATACAGTTGAAGATTGCTATAGATAGGATCTTCACAACATTAACTCGCTTAACAATAGGAGGAAAGCACATGAAAAACAATCTATCTATTTTTAATAACCTAAGACCACTAACCGTAGGGTTCGACGATATGTTCGATCACTTCGAGCATATGATGGACGACAGTTTCTTCAGAGGATCTGTTGCGAACTTCCCACCATACAACATCGTGAAGACAGGTGAGAACACTTACGACGTTGAACTTGCACTCGCAGGATTCAATAAAAAGGACATCGAAGTAGAGTACAAAGAAAATCTACTTACAGTCAAATCCAAAAAGCAGGAGGAGACCAAAGACGAGGATGGTAACATCATACATAGAGGAATATCAAAAAGAATGTTCTCTAAAAGTTTTACCATTGCCAACGATGTCGAGGTCAAAGGTGCAGAACTGAAAGATGGTTTGCTTAAAGTGAGCATGGAAAGAATAATTCCTGAACACAAGAAAGCAAAACTAATCAACATCAAGTAAAGCAAAAATGGATGGGGTGGTAAAACACCCCTTCCACGTTTGACAACGATGCTTTATATGTTATAATAACGGATGATACAAGATATGACAGATATACAAACTTTGACAAAAGAAAAAATTAAACTGGATGAGCCAGGAATGTACGACGTAATATTTCTAAACGATAACATTACGACGATGGATTTTGTCATTAGGGTGCTTAAACAGATCTACAACAAAACACCAGAACAGGCGCAACACATAACCACAAAAATACATCAGGACGGACAAGGTGTTGTCGGCTCATATGTGCATGAAGTGGCTGAGCAAAAAGGCATTGAGACCACGTTGGCGGCCAGACAAGAAAACTTTCCTTTACAGGTTAAAGTTAAGAAACAATGAACCTAAAAGACTATGTCCAAGAAAACCAAAAAGTTATTAGTTTGGTTAAGGACAAAACGCCAGGTGACAGTGAAATCGACATGTACTATGGCACACTAGACTACGCCACAGCTCGATTTCACACAATATTACTTCGACTGTCCCAGGACATCTTAAAAGAACAACAGTACGTGATCGAGGTCAATGAGTGTTTTGTCGCTATACAGGACTTTTACAAAAATGTTCAAAGATACAGATTCTGGCCCAAGATAACTAGACCATTTCTTAAATTAGTTTTACACGGAATTGGCACCAGAAGGATTCCTAAGATTAAACAACTACTCACAAAACTAGATAATTAGCAGTATGCTTAATTGGATATTTTGGACCATTCCTAGAGAATACATCCGTAGATACTTCATTACACTTTGGTTAGTGTTGTTCTTTATGCCTGCACTTTTTCTTGGGGTAAGATTAACCATGCTTGGTTTATTTGTGAACTTTTTATGGTATGATATTGTGTTCTATGGTTGGGTCAAATTCAAAGAAAGATTAGAAGGAGAAAAATAAAATGAAAGCAATAGTATGGAGCAAACCTGCCTGTGTATTTTGTGAAAAAGCAAAAAGTCTCTTACAAGCCAAAGGCATAGAGTACGAAGAGAAAAACATAGCAGATGGCCACAAGATTCAGGATCTTTTGGAAATGGTTCCTAACGCCAAGACCATGCCTCAGATATGGTTAAATGAAGAACACATTGGCGGTTATTATGAACTAGAAAAGAAGTTGGGTTGATTTGACAAAAACCAATTTCCATTCTATAATATTAGAAAGGATGTAATAAAATGGCATATGACAAAAAATTGATGATCGAGGCTATGATAAAACATGCGGAAGGACACATCGCTAAACACAAAGCCAATGTGGAGGTTTACTTTCATAATGCGGCCGGTGTTGGCGAACACCCCGACATACTTGAAGCGGTAGAGAAAGAGTTGAATATCATTTCAATGTATCATGACCAGATCGAGATGTTAAAAACTTACTTCTAGTGACATACACAGTCAACGACAAGTGCATAATGTGTAAGCATACAGATTGTGTCACAGTGTGTCCGGTTGATTGTTTCTACGAAGGTGAAAACATGCTGGTCATCGATCCAGACGAATGTATCGACTGCGGAGTGTGTGAACCAGAGTGTCCAGAAGAAGCTATCTTACCAGATACAGATCCCGAAGGTGCCAAATGGGTCGAGTTCAACGGCAAATGGTCAAAAGAATGGGCAGTGCTGACAGATAAAAAGGATGCCATGCCCGACCATGAAAAACATAGTGGTGAGGCAAACAAACTAGAAACTTATTTTAAGGACAAGTAATGAATAATAAAAAGAAAAGAGAAAAATTAGCCAGTAAGAATTCACAGTTCGATCCAAAGATACATCAACTGGGCAGGCAAGGTTATGGATTCCAAATGAAGAAAGGCTATAAACCAAAACCAGAGGAACTATCAGGCAAGAATTTGCCTTTCAAAAATGACAAATGATAATTGATAAAATAAAAACCAAAGGTGAAAACATGTCTATTCTAGAAGGCATGGAAAGATTACAGTATATTATAGATGAGGCCAAGAAAGTCCAACCATTGGCAGATGTACACAAGACAGAGGAAAATAAAATACGTGGCTGTATCTCAAATCTATGGGTAACAGGCAACATAAAAGAGGATGGCACCATGCAGTATCAACACGATGCCGACTCTCACATGACCAAGGGCACGGCAAAGGTCATAATAGACATAGTGAACGGTGAAAAACAGAGTGAAGTGGCCAAGTTAACATTGGACAGTTTCAAACCACTTGGCATCAGAGAACTACTGACCATGCAGAGACAAGTAGGCTTTGCAAGTCTGATAGAACGGGTGGTAAGGATAGCAAATGGATAAAGAAGATAAACAAAGCATCAGGGCAGACGAGTATGAGGAGAAGGTGCAGTACGCTCCAGGATGGCCGCCACAGCCTCAGCAAGAGGCATCTGTTGACCCGCAACTAATGACTGACCTGTCCGAAATAAAAGAGCACCCTCCCACCCAACAGGAGTACATGCCACAGATTGTGGAGCAACTTAAACAATGTTATGATCCTGAGATCAGTGTAGACATATATAATCTTGGCTTGATATACGACGTTAAGGTAACAGAGGACGGTTGGGTACACGTGCTGATGAGCCTCACGTCGGCGTTCTGTCCGGCGGCTGATCTTATCCCAAGGGACGTGCAACAAAAGATAGAGAGCATACCTAACCTAAAGTGTAAAGTCAAGATCACAATGCAACCACAGTGGGGCAGAGACATGATCAACCCTGAAGTTAGACAGTTGATGGGACTATGATGAAAGTTGAACTGATTGATAGAATGGGCACAGACTTGACTGTGGTAAATGCCGCAAGAGTAAGTTATTCAAAAACTAAAGATGTGTTTGATGGCAAAGATGAAAAGCTAATAAAGTACCTGGCAGAACACGAACACTGGTCACCTTTCGCACACGCATCAATGCAGTTCAGGATCAAGGCTCCTATATTCGTTGCGAGGCAACTTGTCAAACATCAAGTGGGACTTGTGTGGAATGAAGTATCAAGACGTTACGTGGACTTTCCACCTGAACTATATCGACCAGACGCATGGAGAGGACGTCCTGTAAATTCCAAGCAGGGTTCAGATGGTGAAGTTGAACTGGGACAAACAATAGATCATAACTTAGAAACGACAATGGAAGGTTGTCTGATACTCTATAACACAATGATTCAAAAAGGTGTTGCACCTGAACAGGCACGTATGGTGCTACCACAAAGCATGATGACCGAATGGTATTGGTCAGGCACAGTATACGCATTCGCAAGGGTGTGTAATCTTAGATGCAAACCAGACACTCAGAAGGAGACACAGGACGTTGCAAACGTGATCGACAAACTTGCCAAAGATGCCTTCCCACACTCATGGAAATACTTAAGAAAAGTTTAACAAAACTGTAACATGATTTTAATATATGTGTGTTTAAATAATGTTGGTTTTATAACCAATGAAAACAGTAAAACTAAACAAAGGAAATAAAATGAAAAGACTAGTACAAATTCTTTGTGCAGTAGTTTTATTTTCATCTCTGGCCCAAGCGGCAACCAATCAAATCAAAGTTGTAGGTTCGTCAACAGTTTACCCTTTCACCACAGTAGTGGCAGAAAGATTCGGTAAGGAAGGCAAACACGCAACTCCGATTGTTGAGTCGACTGGTACAGGTGGTGGAATGAAATTATTCTGTGCAGGGATAGGACCAAACTCTCCTTCAGTAACAAACGCATCAAGAGCCATCAAAGAAAAAGAGGTGAAGTTGTGTGAGAAAAACGGAGTTTCATTCATAGAATTCAAAGTGGGTAACGACGGCATCGCTTTAGCAAATTCTGTGAACGGACCAAAACTAAACCTAACCAAGAAACAACTGTGGCAGGCCATGGCCGCGTTCGGACCAAAACCAAAGTTATGGTCAGACATAGATCCAAGCCTTCCAAATTATCCAATCAAGATAATGACACCTCCAGCAACAAGTGGAACGAGAGACGCTTGGAACTCATTAGTGATGGGTAAAGGTTGTGACAAGTCCGTCAAAGAAGACAAAGGCAAGAAGGCCTGTGCCCAGATGAGGGAAGACGGCCCAGTGATCGAGGTGGGTGAAAATGACACACTATTGATCAACAAACTAGGAGGCGACAAAGAGATGTTCGCAATCTTTGGTTTCTCATACCTGGATGCCAGCAGGGACAAAGTCCAAGCGGCAACTATCGAGGGTAATGAGATCAGCCTGGACACCATCCAGAGTTATGAGTATCCGATCGCAAGACCATTGTTCATCTACTTCAAGAAAGAGCACATGGACGTTGTTCCAGGACTTGAGAAGTTCATGAAATCTTACATCAGTAAGAAAGCGATGGGACCGAGAGGTTACCTCATGGATCTTGGCCTAGTACCATTGGACAAGGCTACGTTCGATGAAATGGTAAAAAGGACCAAAACCAAATAGTAGACATTGTCTTCGATACCCAGTATAATATATCACATATGAAACTGGGT
>ENA-OSEY01002539-OSEY01002539.1-marine-metagenome-genome-assembly--contig:-NODE-2539-length-11751-cov-5.170036_pt1 | contig 11751 bp, 6 predicted proteins | sample MGYA00248465_ERZ534230 | MGnify/ENA primary metagenome ERZ534230 (study PRJEB26409, sample SAMN06344110) | marine metagenome | isolation source: Sea water from surface | place: Atlantic Ocean:Southern... | reverse complement strand
CCTGGTCTGCCTTGAGCAATTTCAGCAATTTTTATTAATAGTCTTATAAATGAGTTTCTAGGTCCATCGTTATCAGCAATTATAGGTTCCAAAGATTCCCAAATATTTTTCCAACCATCTTCAAGTATAGCACTAAAGACATCCTCTTTTGATTTAAAGTAATAATACAAAGTTGCTTTACCAAAACCAGATTGTTGAGCAATTTGATCCATAGTCGCACCCTCAAGTCCGTTTAACTTAAACACTTCAAGTGCACCTTTTAAAATTCTTTGCTTTCTTGCTTCTCTTTCTTCTATTTGTCTCTCAGAAGGTGACATATTTTGTCCTTATTTTTAATTGATATAAAATGTTAGTTTAATTTTCGAATCATCAGTCGAAGTTTAGTCTAAAACAGGCAATCATAGTAATATAAATGAATACCTTTTATTTTGTATGATGTCTTCAATAAATTGGCTTAATAGCTTAAAAATAGTATATTTTTCTTTTTAGATTTAGCTATGAAAAAGTTTTGTGTGTGTTTATCAGTAATCTTTTTTTCATCTTTTTTTGCATCCTTAGTGCAATCCTCGTTTGGCTCAGTTAATATCCAAACTATAAAAATACCTACTCAAAATGGGCAGTGGGTAGTCGCTGATTTATACAAACCATCTAGCGCTACTAAAATGTCTCCTGCTCCAGCAGTAATTATAATTCCTGGTTTTCAGAGGTCTAAAGAAACATTATCTAACATTGCCATAGAACTATCTAGAAGAGGTATTGTTTCAATTTCGATAGATCCATATGCGCAGGGGAGTTCAAGTTCATCTATGAGTACTAGGGCTGCAACTACTGAGGGATATGGTATGTTTGCTATGGTTGACTTCATTTATAACACGGATATTTTGAACTACATTGATAAAAAGAAAATTGGTGCGACGGGTCATTCTGCTGGTGGCCTCGCTGCTATTAGAGGCGCTCAGTATTTTGGAATGCAGGCTGAAAATTTAAAAGAGGAGTCAAAAATACATTCAGCTTTTATTTCAGGTATGATTCGAATGGGGTTTAAACCTAAAGATATAGGTAAAATAAAATCTAATGTTGGTATCAGTTATGCATATTATGATGAAGGTGCGTGGCAAAATATACTTGGTAATGGAGATATGAGTATTGCTCCAGAAATAATTGGATTATTAGAACATCAATTAAATTCAAAAAATAGTCCATTTGAAAAAATAGAGATAGATAAACATTATGGTAATATTGATGACAAGACTTTTATGGTTGTGCATAACGAAAAAGTATTACATCCTCTCCAGCCTTATGCAAGAGAAGCAATGTCAAATCAAATATTATTTTTTCAAAAGGTATTTAAAATGGAAAATACCATCCCATCTATGAATCAAATATGGCAATGGAAGGAATTATTTACTTTTATATCATTAGTATGTAGCTTTTTTATGATAATCCCTTTGACTAGTCTTATATTATCCACAACGTATTTTCAATCAATTATTACTCCCATAACTAGACCAGAGTCAAGACCAAAGGGTAAAGCTTCTGTTGCATTTTGGTGCAGTATCATTGTAGGCACTACTGTTGCTTGTTTTTCTTTTATTCCACTATCAGAATTATCTAAAATAATTTTTATAGATGCCTCCAGTAGAATTCAAACATGGTTTTTTCCTCAAAGAATGAATAATGCAGTCATGCTTTGGGCTATTGTAAATGGTACAGTGGGTATAATATTATTTTTCATTCCAAGCATATTTTTGAAGAAACAAATTAATATAAGCGACAGAAAATGGGGACTGAAAATATCTAATAAGCAGTTAATAAAAACTGGCTTTTTAGCTTTGATAATTTTTTTCTTTTATTTTTTAATTTTAAATATCATCTATTATTTATTTCACGTTGACTATAGATTATTATTTATAGGAGTTAGAACATTTAATCCGTTAACACTTGTTTTGATTCCTATGTATGTACCATTCTTTTTTATATTTTTTTTAACAAATTCATTAAGAGTTAATACAGTTTTACGCTTTAAAGCACGAAGTGAATTTCAAAATATAATTTTTTCATCAGTTGTTACAGCATCAGGGCTAATATTAATATTAATCATTCAGTACTCTAGTTTATATTTAACGGGGACGGTTTACTGGAAAGCTGGTTGGTTATACGTAAACCTTTTATTTGGTATTGTTCCAATCATGATTATTCTACCAATTTTTCACAGATATTTTTTCAATTTAACCGGATCGATTTATTTAGGGCCAATGACAATGTGTCTTATATTTATAACGATACTATTATCTAATACTGTTTGTTATTACCCTTTATAATACTAAGCTTCAAAGGATCTAAAAATAAGTCTAGTATTTTCTTAGAGTCTTTTTATTTTGTATCAAATAAATATTTGCAGGCTGATGGGGCAATATTATAGTTATCATGTCCTACGCCCTTTACAATAATTAATTCCCAATTAAGAGATGTTTTTAATTCATTGGTCATGAACTTTGCTTTTTCAAATAAAAGTTTACCTCTGGTAAGGCAATTAGGGCCTTGAGTATTTGCAATCGGTCCATTGCTTAATGGTTTTGTTCTAGGGCCAAGATCATTTTCTCCCAAAACTATTCCCATATTTTTATGAAACCAGGATTTAACATTTAATTTCTTTAAAGGAATATTTTTAAAACCGAAAGGATATTCAGTTTTATAATCTGGTAGAGTTACAAATGCTGGATTTGCAGCAACAGATTTATTAACCGGCGCATTTGGATTAAATAATAAATATCTATGTACAAACCCACCACCAGCAGAATGACCAAATAAATAAAAGTTTTTTATTGTAAAGCCATATCGCTTTTTAAAATCATTAAAAATTAGTTCAATTGCAGAGAAGAGCCATTTTTTCTGTTCGATATAATTACCATTTTTATCTATCACATTCCCGGCATTATATGAGTACTCATCTGGAAAATATTCTTGATTTGCACCAATGGTCAAAACTGAGAAATGATGTTTTTTAGCAAGGTCTAGCCATGAACCATGGAACCGTTGTGCGTCTCTGGAGGCACCTGGAATAACAAATAATAGGGGGGTGTGTGGTGTAGCATTAGGGGGTATGTAGTTAATTATATCAATAGGGGCCCCATCCCATTTATCAAAAACATATCCCCATGGTGGACCAACAGGCTCTATATACACCTCACAATAAGCTCTGCTGAAATAAAATATGAAAATCAAAAAGATTGATTTACAGCGGGTCATTTTCTAATCGATCGTATATACTGTCATTTGTTGGGCAATTTGGGTTGGAAGATTTTTCTTTTTCTGGATATAATAATTTTCTTGGCACTCCAATTCCATCACTGGTTTTTCCGCATTCTGTGCTATTATTGTTAGAATCAATAAATTTTGGAAATCCAGTTCTTCTCCAATCACTCCAGGTTTGGATATTTAGAAAGAGAGCTTTGTATTTTTCATTCATTATCGCTTCAAGTAGATCACTATCAGAAATATTTTGATAGCGTGGGATAGATGTACTAGCATAGCCTAAACTTCTCCATCTTTGTTCAATGCCAGCAAGTGTTTCATTTAAAATAGTTAAAGCCTCATTTTGATTTCCTAGGTTATATTGGCATTCTGCAATAATAAATTTATTCTCATACCAGCTTACAAATTCCGGACTCCAATTCATTCCAAAATGACCTGTAATGTTAAGCATTGATGCATTTTGAACAGAATCACCAGGACTAACGCCAATTATACCTTGGTTACCTGAGTTTAGAAAATAAATCTCTAGTCTACTGTCATTATCTTGCTCAAGCATATCAACCAATAATTTTCCAGCTCCCATATAATCTGTATTAGATAAAATAAATTGAAACCAAACGCTTCGCTCAGCTATTGCAGCACTGTGGAGAGCTTTCCAATCTCCGCTACCAGACATATCTGAAATACCCAGCTCAGCTTCTTGTAATGCTAATTGGTAATAATCATTATTAACCTCAGCCCAATTTAAATATATCCTACTCTTTAGAGTATGTGCTGCTGCTATCCAATTATTGATATCGGCGTTAAATGAAAAATCGTAAGCTGCTGGAAGGGCAAAAACTTGTCCTTTTTCAAAATTTTCGATCGCTTCATCAATTAAATCTATAATGGCAAAATGTACTTCTTGTTGACTATCAAATTTTGGTTGAGAAAAATCAGCATTGGCTGCTTGTGAATAAGGAATTTTTCCCCACAAATCTGCAGCAGTTGAAAATATTAAAGCCTCCCACGTTTGCGATATTGCCAAAAGAACAAACTTTTCTTGGTCATTAGCTACTTTTTGTGTTGTCTTCATATCGATTAACCCACCAGTACCATAAATTGCAGTCCATCTACCATTTGTATTAACATCGATTGGCTCGCAGTTATAGTCCCTGTAATAATCCGTTTGTAAACCAGACATTTGCTGCATTACCATCGAAACAGCTCTATTTAAGTATCCCTCCATTACCCCGTACATTGTGACTTGAGATCCTACAAGCAATGCTTCAGGAGATACTATTGAAACATCATCAACCTCGTTAGGGTTTTGATCTAATAAAGGGCCTGATAAAAAATCTTCACAAGAGATAAAAAGGGTAGCGAGCAAAATCAAAGTTAGTGAATTTTTCATTTTCATTCTTACCAATTTAGTTGAAGCGCTAAATTTGCTCTCCATGTTTGAGGTTGATTGAAATAGTCTTCACCAGATATTCTATCTTGATACATATTTGTTTCGGGGTCCCAGCCACTATACTTTGTCCAAGTTATAAGATCCTGAGCGCTCAATCTTACAATTACACCAGGGTTTCCTAAATAGCTATTGTTTATTTTTCCAAAATTATAACTTAGAGATAATTCTCTCAATTTTGCATAACTTGCGTCTTCAATATTATTAATAACATCAGTATTTCTACCCATATAATTCTCGTAAAAGTTTTGTGAATATGTAATAATTGTGTCTTGCCCGGGGCCAATAGACTTGTGATTATGGTTTAATAATTCTTGGAATGTACCCTTACCCCAATTTGTACTTACACCTTCTTGATAACCATGCCAGTTAGGATTGTCAAAATCAGGATGATAGCGTTTATCTGTATCAGCATGCGTGCCCCATTCATAAAGTGCATTTTTGGTATAATTTGCAATATGTCCTCCAATACTGATATCAATGAGACAACTAATTTTTAATTTTTTCCCTATGCTTAATTCGTTAAAGAAACTTCCTGTCCAATCAGGATTTGGTGCAAATCCTGACCAAATTTTTTGAGAATACATAATTGGCAAGCCATTTTTAGCAACATATACATCATTTTTACTCCAACTATAATCTTTCAAAGTGTCGATGTTAACATCTGGCGTGTTTATGTTTAGATCATGGTCGACAACCATTCCATACCCAAATCTTGCCCAAGATAGAACTTTAAATTCAGCATACTCACGACCCGGAGAAACCTCACTAAATTTTGCTATTCCTCGACTAGGAACAAGATCTTCGCTCATTATTTTTGCCATACTCCCTGTAATCCCATTCATTTCAAGAACGCTATTTTTATTTGAGGCATAAATCAGCTTTGAGTCCCATTTAAGTTTTTCCGTATCTATTGCTCTGTAGTCTATGGTAAATTCAATTCCCTTATTACCTATTGATGCTCCATTGGCAGTCATTTCATCAGCGCCAGTTGAAGGAGTCACATCAACATTATAAATGACGTCATTGTTTATAGCATTATAAATCGTGGTTGATATCCCCACTGAGCCATCAAATAATGAAATATCAGCACCCAATTCATATTCATGCCTTCTCTCGGGTCTGATTCTAAAATTACTCACCTCATCATCTGACCTGTAACCAGTTACTCCGTTATATGTGAGTCCAAGATTTACTTTTTCACCAGCAGAAAATAATGAAGGGGATCTGTAGCCAGAAAAGATTGCATAAACATTTGGCTCATCTCCCGCTTGACCATATGCGAAACGAAGCTTACCAAAGTTTATAAAGTCTGGTACGAATAATTTTGAAAATTCCCACGCAGCACTAAACTTGAGGAAATTATGCCTCCTATCTGCTGGGCCAAATGTCGATGATCCGTCATTGCGCAAAGCACTTGTTATATACAATTGATCATATAAATCTATAGTGCCTTGCATAAAAAACGATTCTAAGTGGATGAGGGAGAGGTATTGGTCTCCATTAACAGAGGTATAATTTTCTATTTGATAATAATTAGGTAAAACTTGATCTTCGCCGGTGGTCTCAAATCGTTTTAGTGATCTACTATTTAAATTATGGCCAGCAACAAGTTTGATTGGGAGTTTATATTTTTGTTCTAGATCAAATTCAAAAGTAAGATTAGAATCCCATTCCTGGTCTAAAATATCTTCATGAATGTATCTACCAATTCCGCCGCTCCTATAAGTCCCTATCGGCATTATATCATTTCGTTCATCGATTGAAAAATCACTCCCAAAAATATAATTTAAATTTATCCAAGGGCTTATGTCATAACGTAATTTTATGTTTCCGTAAACTCTTTCTACATTTTGAGTTTGGGATAATTCGTAGAGAACCCAATATGGATTATTCCAACTGTGATCACCTTGTCTCGTTTGGGGGAAAGGGTCTGTAGAGCTTCTATGAAACTGAGTAGACGGTTCAAGATAAGGTCTCAGATTAAAATCAGGAGGAGTGCTAAGTAAGCCTTTTGCAAGCCCATCTGTGCTATGAGCCCTAATTACTTGATTCGCTCTTACGTTAGAATACGACATGCTGCCAGTAAGTGTTAATTTGTCTGACAGAAGATGACTACCTTTTATTCTAAAGGTATTTCTTAAAAAGTCTGAAGGTATTTTCCTGGTAGGCTCATGTCCAAATGTAGTACTGACTGTGTTTTCGTATTCATTAAATGTTTGCCAGTGAGCCTTTTCATAGCTTTGACTCATTGAAAAATAAAAAGTAGTTTTTTCATTTCCACCAAGGACTGATACTGCCTGCTCAAAGTTATTTCCTATCCCTGTAATATCTTTCACATGATCAAAAACTTCATCCTCATCCATGGAAGGGTTGAACCAGGGAGCGTTTTTAGTATTTAAGGTCTTGCCCCATGAAAAGGAATTTCCTCCAACAAAATCTCCCGCATCACCTTGTCCAAACCGTTGTTGAAGCGGATATATTTTGTTCATACCACTAATTCCATAGGTTGTTTTATAACTTATTTTTGTTTTTCCTGTGGTCCCTGACTTAGTTGTTATTAGTATGACTCCATTAGAAGCTCTTGAGCCATAAATTGCCGAAGCTGCGGCGCCTTTTAAAACCTCAATAGACTCTATGTCATTCATATTTATATCAGCCATTCTACTTGCAGATTCAGGATGTCCTCTTTCACTTGTTTCTCTTCCACCAGAGTCAATAGTTCTTGTGCTTACTGGGCTACCATCAATAACGACTAATGGCTCATGGCCACCGGATATCGTTCCAGTGCCTCTTATTCTGAAAAATGCATTTGTGCCTGCATCTCCACTAGTTTTTCGGATCTCTAACCCTGAGACATTTCCTCGTAATGCTGAAACAAGACTGACTTCAGGTGAACTTTCAACTTTTTCTTTCCTTACTGATTCTATTGAGACACCTAATTTCCGAGTTTCTTGTTGAATACCAATGCCAGTGACTACTACAGATTCAAGTTCCATTACATCTGCGGAAAGAGAGTAATTAAGCTTTGAAAAATCTTGGTTTACATTATCAAATTTTAATGTATCTGTAAAACTTTGATAGCCGATGTAGGAAACTTTTAAAATTAAACTTTTGTTTTCAAAAAGGTTTTGTAAAAAAGTTAATCTATAATTTCCATTCACATCTGTTGCGGCACCATTGGAAGTGCCTAAAATAATAACGTTAGCCCCAACTAATTCTTGCCCGGCTTTGCTCGTAATTTTCCCTGAAATTGTAAAAACATCTGAACTAAAAATTTCTAGTGGGTAAAAAATAAATACAATGTAAAGTAAAATTTTCATATTCATGTTAAAAAATTGAACCAATATAAGTTTTGAAAACATCAGAGGACAATGTATTTGACGAATGATTTAAATTAGGAATTATCGTGCGACGATGATTGTTATTAGGGGATATAGCATCTAAATATGTAATATAATTTATCGTTTTTTCAAACCGGTTGGCTCCCAATGTTTCATATTGGCAACCTGATGTGATGCCATCAGGATCTATGTCATTTTCAGCAATGAAGTAATCTACTTTATTACTAAAAAAATTATTTTTAGCATTTGTTTTTCCTATTAAATCCATATAAGGACTTAAGTTTTCTAAACCATAAGGCCAATCGTTGTAACCATCGCAATCATCTAAAGCAGTTAGTGAACCATTTGGTTGCATTCTAGTAGAATCAGGATGAGTAAAATATTGATTATTTACAACTGCAAAATGGAGGTTTAATTCTTTGAAATAATTGTTTGGTTTTGAAAAAGAAAACATGTGAACAAATGCTGCACCAGAAGAGTGGCCTGTAATGATCACATCAGATAATTGTCTGAATAGCTGCTCATTACTTAGTTTTGATAGAATAGAATCAATTACTTCAAAAGAGCTTACACTTTCTCCAAGCGGAGAGATATACGATTGCATACCCCATTTCCAAGATGTTGTATTCCAATACCAATCAGAATTATATGTTTTTTCATAATTTGTAATGAATTTTGGAGCTATAATCAAGATTTCATCTGTTGACATTTGACTACTTACGACTGAAATCATTTTTTCATAATAATCGCTAGCGTTTCTGTTATTACCATGCATGGTGATGATAGCGCCACGAACATCGGAGACTGAATCAATGTGAAAAGAAGAATACATTTGAAAAGTACCGCCTGAAATATCAATCTCACTTAAACAATCATTGCTCGACGATAAGCATGGATATTCAACTTGAACATCTACTTCACCTATTTCAGTAACTCTAACAGGTTCATTGCAACAGAAAAAAATAAATATGATTCCTACTAAAGTTAGTGAAACGCGAGCCATCTATATTTCTTTTTTATTTTAGCAATACAAGTTTTTTCCTTAATGAAATATCGCCTACCACTAGCTCATAAAAGTACATACCCGAAGAAAGTTCTTTTCCATTATTGTTTACTCCGTTCCATGTAACCTTATGCAATCCAGGATTTAATACCTTGTTGATTAAAGTTATTACTTCTTGGCCTTTAATGTTATATAACTTCAACGTTGCATGATCTTGGACACTAATGTCAAATAGTATTTCAGTCCTTGGGTTAAATGGATTCGGATAATTTTGTTGCAAATTCACTTTTTGAGGTATTAGATGACTTGTCAAAGTTGAAAGTGAGCAGAAATAATTATGATTACCAGCAAAAATTATTGCATCTGACGAAGCATCTGCTCCTTCAGGCATATCTCCAGCTGTTGGGCTAAGTCCACATTGAATCGCTGTCCACTCTCCTAGTTCTGAAGATGTAGAATCACATGCATCCCCTACACATCCTCGGGAAGTGTTCCAGTCTCCGCCATTGCCACCACATACGTCAGCATTTCTAGATAGAATGTAATAACGAGTTGCTTCAGTAATTCCACTAACATCCCAGGCACTACCAGGATCATTATCAGCGTAGCCTATCGCATCTAAATCAAGAGCCATTTTTAACCATGCGTTTGTATCGGCAGCCACTGATTGCGGTAAGTATTCAATAGTTGTAACCTTAAATCCATCATCGCCAGTATGCTTTAAAAATTCGTTGGGATCAAGAAAATCAGCATAGTCTTTTAGACTTTGATCAGATGCTTCTCTGGAAATTACGTAGGTGGAGTTCGCTGGCAAAATGCCTTCTAATCGAATCCAGCTTGTTTCCATCCAATGGCTTCCGTTTGATGTTCTTCTTAGTATGTAATTTGATAAATCAATGGGTTCACTTTTTGGATTGTATAGCTCGACAGCAGTGTTGTAAATAGGGTTTCCTCTATAACCAACGTACCAATCACTTATAAATAAGTCAATATAAGTCTCATCTTTATTTGCAGGATCTTCGCTATTTACTAAATGTAAAAGGAACGGGCCGTTATCCGACATACTTTCAAATGCCCCATCTGATGCACTAACATCCCAATATACCGTTACTTCATTAAATATTGAGCCGGGAGGAGATAAAGATTCAATAAGTGTTTGGTATGAAAAACTAATTGAATTGGTTTGTACTTCAAAAGTATCTGCATCCATCATTGTTGGAGATGTACTTACTAAAAATGTGTAATGAACTTCCGCACTATCTGGATCTATTGCCTCGGCCCAATTTATATACAAAGTATCACTAGCCACATTTGGGTCTAGATAATATAATGTGTAGTCAGATGGATTCTGAATGTCAAATTCACCAGGAGGTTGATTTAGCCCATTCCCATCACCCAACTCCAAGGATATCATAAATGGGCCATTACTTGTCCCTGTAGTATCATAAAGATCTGTGACAAAGACATCCCATTGGCAATTCACTGAAGTGGTGTTATTCTGCTCAAGTAAATTTTTGATCGATTGAAATGATACAGAAATAGACTCTTCATTTTCAGTATTAACAGTTAAAAGTGTATCTCCAGTTGGTGTGAAAAGATCAAATTGATAGAACAGATCATGACCATCTGAATCATATGATTCAGCCCAGGAAATTGACAGATCTTCATTCAGGTTATCATCGTTGATACTAACATTAGAGTTTGAAACAGGGCTTTCCAGAGCAAATTCACCTGGCGCGCTGTTCGGAGCAGATAAACATAGATATTGATGTCCGCCACAAACTACTTGCATATCTGCAGAGGCTTCTGAAGTTTCTGGTTCAGGGTATAAAGAGCCATTGGGATCAGCTAAGGCACAATTTATTACCTCCCATTCGCTGATAGCGTAAGATGTTTCTGAACATTCATCATCTACACAACCTCTTGATTCATTCCAATTACCACCATTCCCTCCGCAAACATTAAATTTTCTCTGCAAAATATGATATCTAGTAGCTTCAGGAATTCCGCTTACATCCCAAGCATTTCCAGGGTCACTACCAGGGATTCCTATTGCATCCAATAAGCTTCCGCTTGAAACCCATGCAGCAGTATCATTGCCCAGGCCACCAATGTAAAAAATACCAAGGGCATCATCACCACTTTGTTTAATGAAAGCGTCAGGATCAACATAACCCGCCCCTTCGCCACCATCATATAATCTATTCGCGCAATTTGTTAAAGCTTCATCAGCTGATGCCCTGGTCATAGTAAAAGTTTCTCCTGGAGGGATAATACCAGGAACTCTTATAAAATCTGCAGCATCAAATGGCGCTTCAGATGATCGCCACTCTGATCCATTCTGACTTCTCCGAATCACGTAGTCAGCTAGATCAATCGTGTCCTCTTTTGGATTATAAAGTTCAAAGAGGTTATTATAAATACCGCCCCCCCTCCAACCAATGTAATAGTCGCTAAAAAAAACATCAACTATTTGAGCAAAAGAAATTGATGTAAATAGAAAAAAAGAAAATAGGTAGCTTTTTGATTTCATGAATTTAGATCCTTCTTTTTAATGGATGATTTAATGAAGTTTTAGTCCTCAGAATATAAAAATTATTTAACAAAAAGCATCTTTTTCGTGATTGTTTTGTTTTCTGTTAAAATCATATAAAAATAAGCACCAGAAACTACGCTGCTACCTTCATTATTTTTTCCAT
>ENA-OSEY01002538-OSEY01002538.1-marine-metagenome-genome-assembly--contig:-NODE-2538-length-11753-cov-2.775009_pt1 | contig 11753 bp, 13 predicted proteins | sample MGYA00248465_ERZ534230 | MGnify/ENA primary metagenome ERZ534230 (study PRJEB26409, sample SAMN06344110) | marine metagenome | isolation source: Sea water from surface | place: Atlantic Ocean:Southern... | reverse complement strand
ACGCTCTTCCGATCTCAACACCCTAATCTAAACACCAATTAATAATACTCTTTTGCGCATGCACTCTATTTAAAGCTTGTCTCCATACTACCGATTGTTTACCATCAATTATTTCATTCGTTACCTCTTCACCTCTACCAACAGGTAAACAATGCATAAAAATTGCTTTTGGTTTTGCGAATTGCATTAATTTTTTATTGACTTGATAGTTTTTTAAGTTTTTCTTCTTAATCTTCTTGTTAACTTTATCATTCATAGAAACCCATTTATCAGTCATGACACAATCTGAGTTTTTTACAGCTTCCTTGGGATCTTTTGTAATAGTGAGATTTACATTATTTTTTTTTGCCCAATTTAAAATTTTTTTGCTTGGTGCATACTTTTTTGGACAACCAATATTAAGTTTGAAACCAAATTTACCAGCTGCCTCTATTAAAGAATTTGACATATTATTATTTCCATCGCCCAGCCATGAAATAACACTATTTTCTATTGAACCTTTAATTTCTTCAAAAGTTAAAATATCTGACATAATTTGACATGGATGACTTAGATCAGAAAGACCATTTATAATTGGGATATTTAAATATTTTCCAAATTCTTGCAAATTTTTGTGCGATGCTGTTCTTAACATAACTATATCAACATATTCAGTTAATACTTTTGCTGTATCTTTTAACGTTTCATCACCTTTTCCATAATGAATGCCATCAGGATTTAAAGTTATAGTTGATCCCCCAAGCTGTTTAATTGCGATATCAAAGGACATTCTTGTTCTTGTAGATGGTTTTTCAAAAATCATAGCCATAGACTTACCCAAAAACGGCTTATCATCATCAGGTGAGGACTTATTTAAATTTTTTCTTTTTTCTTTTCTAGATTTTGCTTCATCAATTATAAATCTTAGATCTTTTGAAGACAAATCAGAAATATCTATAAAATTTTTCATTTATATCTTTTGCACACATTAGTTATAATCTTTAAAGCTAGATTAATTTCTTTTTTACTAACATTCAAAGGCGGCAAAAGTCTGACAACATTTTCTGCTGCTCTTACAGTAAGTAATTTATTATCAATTAGATCATTGATAAATTTTGTTTGATTTTTATGTAAAACTAATCCTATAAGTAATCCTTTCCCTCTTACTTCCTTAATGATATGTGGAAAGTTATTTTGAATTTTTTTTAATTCTTTTTGAAAATAAAAACCTTTTTTTCTTACTTCGTTCAAAAAACCTTTTTTAAACATCAAATCCAATACCGCATTTCCTGCGCTCATAGCCAAAGGGTTTCCGCCAAAAGTAGAGCCATGCGTTCCGGGTTTCATAGCTGATGCAACTTTTTTATTTACTAACACAGCTCCAATAGGAAAACCTCCTCCAATTCCTTTAGCAATTGGAACAATATCTGGTTTTATTTTGGACTGCTCATAAGCTAAAAAGTCAGCAGATCTTGAAACTCCAGTTTGTACCTCATCAACTATTAATAAAATTTTTTTTTTATTGCATAACTTTCTTAGTTCTTTTAAGCACCAATCAGGAATTACTTTTATACCACCCTCGCCCATAATTGGCTCAACCATAATTGCTGCAGTATTTTTTGTAATTTTTTTTTTTAAAGATTTATGATTTCCAAAAACAAAATGGTCAAATCCTTGAGCTTTAGGTCCAAATCCTTCTGTCATTTTTTTTGACCCACTTGCGAAAATAGCAGCTATTGTTCTTCCGTGAAATGAGTTTTTAATGCATAAAATTCTATTTTTATGAGGTTTACCAATAGAATAGAAATATCTTCTAGCAACTTTTATTGCTGCTTCTGTAGCTTCAGCACCACTATTTTGAAACATAACATAATCTGCAAATGTTTTTTTACATAATTTTTTAGCTAATTTTTCTCCCTCTGGAATTTTAAACGCATTTGAAATATGCCAAACTTTTTTTGATTGTGAATTGATAGCCTTAATTAATTTTGGATTTGAGTGTCCTAAAGAATTAACAGCTATGCCTTGAACAAAATCTAGATATTTTTTTCCATCAGTTGAATATAAGTAGCTTCCTATACCTTTTTTAAATGATAATTTATTTCTATTATAATTTTTAGCAAGAAAGGACATATTATTAAGATTTTATTTTATATCCTTTTTTATATAAATAGTAGGCTATAAACCAAAATACAATTGATAACAAAATTAAATACGAGATACCAAATTTCAATGATCCATCAATTCTACCTATGAAAGCGTATCTAAAACCGTCAATCATATGAAAAAAAGGATTATAAAAACTTAAATTTTTTAAGAGTGTTGGCAATTTATCAACTGAGTAAAACGTCCCCGATAAGAAAGATAAAGGTACGATGACGAAATTTGTTATTGTTGCCATATGGTCAAATTTATCTGCCCAAAGACCAGCTATAAAGCCTGCTGCGCCTAAAATGAATGAAGACAGAAACAAATATATTAAAAGTAATAAAAAGTTTTCAACTTTAATATCTATAAAAATATAAAAAATAAAGAAAAATAAAAAACAAATAATTACTGCTCTTGTAATTGATGCTAATATGATTGATAGCGTTACTTCAGCAGCGGATAAAGGAGCTCCAACTAAGTCAACTATATTTCCCATTACTTTTCCCATCAATATAGATGATGATGAATGGGCAAAAGATTGTGATATAAATTGCATCGCAATTAATCCGGGTGCTAAAAAGAAAATAAATTCTACTCCCAAAACATTTTCTCTATTATCCCCTATTGCGAGTGAAATAACTACCAGAAATAGAATTGCAGTTATAATTGGCCCTATAATAGTTTGTCCAAATACAGACAAAAATCTTAGAGTTTCTTTACAATAAAGTGAATATATGCCCACCCAATTTATTTTAAATCTTCTAACACCAATTTGATATTTGTGATCTATTTCCTTCATAAATTACTCATATAAATCTTATAAATGTTAATAAATGAAAGAAAATACTTGTATAATATTGTAGTTAATATTATCTACATATAGATCTTTTTATATAATAAACACAAGATAATGTATAAAATATATAAATGAGCTGGACTGAGGAAAAAGTAAATAAATTGAGAGAACTTTGGGGATCAGGGAAAACTGCAAGCCAAATAGCTGAAATAATTGGTGGAATATCAAGAAATGCAGTGATTGGAAAAGCACATAGACTAGAGTTAAGTGCAAAAATAAAAACAAGATCATCAATAAATGCAACCAATACTAATTACAACAAGAACAGTAACAAAAATATAAATTCAAAAAAAAGCAAGAGGCAGAAATTTAAATCGTTATTACTAGATAAAAACTTTGAGCCAGCAAAAAACTTATCTTTAGAAGATTTGACTGAAAGTACGTGTAAATATATGGAAGGACATCCAGATGAAAAGGACTCAAGTTTTTGTGGAAGAAAATCAGTTGATAAGTTTTCGTATTGTCCACTTCATTTAATATTAATTTATCAAGTTAAAGCTAAAAAAGACGAAGTTGTTGATGAAGATGAGGTACCGAAATTTATAGAAAAAAAAGTAAGATCTGCATAATTATTTTTTTAGCAATTTTTCTTTAGCTTTTCTAAATTCGTCTTTATCTAAAACACCGTCTTTATATAACTTATTAATTTTAATTAATTCCTCAGTCAAATTATTGTCTGTAATACTTTTTTCCTGATCAATTTGTGGATCGGGATTATTTTCACTTTTTGCCTCCACACCTCTAGTGATGGCTTTAACTGCTAAATATAAAACAAATAGCAAAATTCCTGCGATAAGAATATAAATTAAATTTACTAACATTTAATTTTTAATTTTCTCAATTGAATATTGTCCGCCATCTCTCCAGTTATATGCATATTTTTTTACACCTTCTTTAAAATTGATTTTGCTGGGGTATCCAAAATCAAAATTTGTTAAACTATTTTCAGATTTTATATTATGATATTTTAGCAACCGGAATTGGTCAAGTGTAATTAATGGGTTTGGAAATCTTTGTAAAAATATAGAGGAAAATTTACCTACAATATATGGTAAGGGGATTAATATTCTTTTTTTTCCAATACAACTTAACAATATTTCTATTATTTCTTTTAACGTTAGAACTTCAGGACCAATAACTTCTATATCTTTTGAGATTATCTCTTTTGAAATTATATTGTATATGAGATCTGCAACATCACTGGCATGTACTGGTGTAAATTTGGTTAGACCGTTATAATATAATGGGAAAATAGGAAAAATACTCAACATACTTAAAAATTTTGTAGTAAATGAATCCGAAACGCTAAAAACAACAGATGGTTTTAATATTACAGCTTTGTCATAGTTTTTTTTTATAAATTTTTCACCCTCCAACTTAGATTTTGCATATTTTGAATCTGTGGCATTTTCTAAACCTAAAGCTGATAAATGAATTAATGCTGTGCCATTTTTACTACAAAGTTTTGATATCAAATCCGGAAAAATAGCATGAATATTTTTGAAAGAGTTAATTTTATTCTTTTCATAAAGGATACCTATAAGATTTACACAAACATCAGCCTCATTTATTAATTTTTCAATTTTTTTTTGATCAAAAATGCTTGCCTCCTCAATATCTATATAACCTATAGGTCCACTGGTTTTCAAAAAAACTGATTTATGGGCATTTCTGGTTTGACATACAACCTTATAATTATTTTTTGTTAGTTTTCTGATTAGGTGTTTTCCTATCTGGCCTGAGGAACCTAAAATTAATACCTTTTTTTTAATCATAAATCTAAAATAGACAATATTGTTAACTCTTTATATATATAAAATAAAAATGAATATCAAAATTTATAATGGTGACTTGCCCTCAGATTTAAATTTATCTGATGAAAAAGAAGTCGCACTAGACTGTGAGGCCTTAGGCTTAGTACTTGGTAGAGATCCATTAACTTTAGTACAGATAGGCCTTAAAAATAATAATTGTCATCTAGTAAAACTAGATAGGGAGAATTATAATGCTCCAAACTTAAAAAGGTTTCTTACAGATTCTAATGCAACTTTTATTATGCATTATGCAAGACAAGATATGCTTTGGTTAAAATATCATCTTCATGTTAATTTAAAAAATATTTTTTGTTCCAAATTATCATCAAAATTAGTAAGGACTGCCTCACAATTTCATGGATACAAAGATTTAGTTAAAGAATTTTGTGGAAAAGATATATCTAAAAAGGAACAACAAAGTGATTGGGGCGGAAATTTATCTGAAAAGCAAATTAAATACGCGGCACAAGATACTCAATATTTGTTTGAAATTAAAGATAAGTTGATTGATCTGCTAAATCGAGAAAAAAGAAAAAACTTATTTGACAGCTCCATGAAAGTAATTCCAATATTAGTAGATATGGAAATTGCAGGTTTTAAATTATCAACGTTTGAACATTAAATGAAAAAGAATAAATTAATTCAAATCGGAAAAAAAGTAGTTGAGTTGGAAATCAGTGCTTTAAAAAAGTTAAAAAATTCATTAAATAAATCTTTTGAAAAAGCTGTAGTTGCTATATCGAATTGTAAGGGTAAAATAATTTTGGGTGGAGTAGGAAAAAGTTATTTAATTGGTCAGAAAATAAGCAGCACACTATCATCAGTAGGTTGTCCTTCTTTTAGTATTAATGCAAATGAATGTTCCCATGGAGATTTAGGGAGTATATCAAGAAAAGATGTTTTAATTTTAATAAGTAACTCCGGTGATACTGAAGAATTGAAACCAGTAATACAATATTCTAATAGATTTAAAATTACATTAATTGGTATCACCTCAAAGAAAAATTCAATTCTATACAAAGCTTCAGATATAAAACTTTTAATCCCAGAGGTAAAAGAGGCCGCTCTAAGTTTAGTACCCACTAGTAGTTCAACAGAAATTTTAGCTTTGGGTGATAGCTTAGCTGTTGCTGCTTTAAATATGAATAAATTTAACAAAAAAAAATACAAAATTCTTCATCCAAGTGGAAATATATATAATCAATTAAAGACAGTTGAGGATTTGATGATTGCGAATAATGATATACCTTTTATAAATCAACAATCAAACATGAAAAAAGCTCTAAACGTAATTTCAAAAAAAAAACTTGGAATTTTAGTTGCTGTAGACAGCAAAAAATTTACCACTGGGATAATAACAGATGGTCAAATAAGAAGATCGAATCAAACAAGAGGTAATGTATCAAATTTAAAGGTAAAGGATATAATGACCAAAAACCCTGTAAGTATCAACAAAGATACTTTGGCAGTTAAAGGACTGGCAATTATGTCTGAAAAAAAAATAACTAGCCTTTGTGTGCATAACAAAAGTAACAAAAGAAAAACAGTAGGAATACTTCATATACATCACATACTAAGTGCAAATATTCAATAAATGAGCAAAAATTCAATAATACAAATTTTTATAATATTTGTAATTATTCTATCATCTGCTTTTGTGTACCAAAAATTTTTCAAATTAAGGAGTTATGTTGAAAATACAGATAAAAAAGTAGTCTCACAAGATAATGAAATCAACAACAGCTCAAGTTTAAATGACAAAACATTAAATATAATTAATAATTTAGAGTATAGATCATTTGATTCTCTAGGTAATGAGTACATCATTAAAGCTGAAAAGGCTGAAAATACATTGGATAATATAGAAGTTTTAAATCTAACAAATGTTGAAGGTTTGATATTTTTAACTAACAAGCCCCCAATCATAATTAATTCTAAATTTGCAACTCACAATAAAGCAAATTTTAATACCAAGTTTTTTCAAAATGTAAGAGTTAATCATGATAATTTAAAAATAGAGTCTGATAATCTTGATTTAATATACGACAAAAATTTAGTTAATTTATATAATATTTTTAAAATAAACTTTGATGACAATATTCTTAAAGCCGACAAAATAATTTTTGATATGTTGACTAAAGATGTAAGTATCAATATGTATGATGATAAAGAAAAAATTAATTTATTTTATAAAGTAAATAATGGCAATAATTAAAAAATTTTATATCACTAAATTTAAGAAAGAAAGACCAAAAATTGAGTTAAAAAATGTTTCTGTGTCTTTTAAAAAAAGACAGATTTTAGATAACATCTCTTTTACTATCAGAGAAGGTGAAATATGTGGATTACTTGGGCCAAATGGTGTTGGTAAAAGTACAATATTTAATCTTATAATAGGTTTATTAAAACCCAATTATGGGGACATAATAATTGATAAAAAAAAAGTTACAAACCTGCCAATATATTTAAGAGCTTCAGATTTTAAAGTAAGTATAGTCCCACAATATGGAGGATTATTCTTAGACTTAACTTGTTATCAAAATTTAATGGCTATTGCTGATTTAGTTATTGATGAAAAGAAAGATAGAATATTTAAAATTGAAAAAATGATATCTAAATTTGAATTGGATGCAGTTAAAGATATTAAATCTAAATATCTATCTGGGGGACAAAAAAAAAGGGTTAATCTTGCAATGGCACTGTTGTCAGATCCTAAAATAGTTTTAATGGATGAGCCTTTTTCAGGTCTAGATTTAATGGCTATTAGAAATTTAAAAGAAACAATCGTAAACCTTCAGACAGAGGATAATAGCAGATGCTGTATAATATCTGATCATGCAGCTAAGGATTTGCTATCAATTTCAGATAGAGGAATAATACTAGCAAATAAAAAAGTTATAGCACATGAATCTCCAAAAGACTTGATTAATAATAAAGAAGCCAAAAGATTATATTTTGGAGACTCATTTAATATCAACTAAATTATCTTAAAATGAGCAGTTATATAAGAATAAACAAAAAAATAGGTAATTTTAAAAATTCAATTGAAATTCCAGGAGACAAATCAATTTCAATACGTCTAATAATGCTTGCTTCAATTGCTGTTGGCAAGTCAAGATTATACAACTTATTAGACTCTGATGATATATCAAGCACAATAAATTCTTTAAAATCTTTAGGTGTAAAAATTTTAAAAAATAAAAAAGCTGTTGAAATTTTTGGTGTTGGATTAAATGGATTGAACATGAAAGAAAATATAATAATTAATGCTGGTAACTCAGGTACATTCGCAAGATTGTTATGTGGTTTAGTCGCAAAAAGAGATGGTGCAATTAAATTATTAGGAGATAAGAGCCTTTCCAAAAGAGATTTTTCAAGAGTGATTATACCTTTAAGAAAATTTGGTATGAATTTCAAATCTAAAAATAGTAAGTTGCCTTTAATAATTCAAGGAACTAAAAATTTAAGACCAATTAAATATGTTGAAGAAAAAGGAAGTGCTCAAGTTAAAAGTGCTATACTCATTGCATCATTAAATACACCAGGTGAAACTAAAGTTAAATGCATACCATCTAGGAATCATACTGAAATGATGTTTAAGCATTGTTTAGGTATACCAATCACTATTACAAGAGGAAACAAATACGAGAGCATCAAAGTTAAAGGTCAAAAACAATTTAAGTGTTTTAATTATAATGTACCAGGAGATGTAAGTGCTGCAAGTTTTTTTATAGCTTTAACAATTTTATCAAAAAACTCGGAGCTAACCATAAAAAATGTAAATGTTAATAAAACAAGAAGTGGGATTATAGAAATTTTGAAAAAAATGAGAGGCAAACTAAAATTAATAAATAAAAGATTCTATAACGGCGAAATAATTTCTGATATAAAAGTAGAGAGCACGTACTTCTTAAAATCTATAAATTGTCCAAAAAAATTAAATACTAAATCTATTGATGAATTTTTAATAATTTTTTTATTATGTGCAAAAGCAAAAGGTATTTCAACATTCGAAGATATTCAAGAATTAAGACATAAAGAAAGTGATAGATTAAAAATTGCTTCTGATTTTTTGAGAATGATCGGTGTGAAGGTAGTTGAAAAAAAAGATAGTCTAAAAATTTATGGAAATCCTAAACTAGAATTAAGTGATAAATTTGAAATAAAGAATTTTTTAAAAGACCATAGAGTATTTATGATGTCTTGTATAGCAGCACTCACTATGGGTGGTGATTTCAAAATTCACGACCAAGACTCGATAAATTCATCCTTCCCAAATTTTTTAAAAATTCTAAAAAAATTAGGTGCAAGAATAATCTCAGTAAATTAATAAGAAATATTACTAAAATTTGAACTTGATTAATTTTATTTTTTTAAATAAAAGGACGAACTTATATTAAATTAAATAGAGGATAAATGGAGATTTACAAAGATTTAAATACTAATGAGAACAAAGAATTTGCAAGCCTGTTAAATAGTCAAATAAGTAATAAAATTGAAGAAGGTAAAATCTTCGAGGCAACTATAACTAAAATATCAAATAAATATTGTTGGGTATATCTTGATGGATTAAAAAGTGAACCAGCAATAGACATTAATGAAATAAAAGAAATTAATTTATTAGATAAAATTAAAGAGGGTTCAAAATTAAAGATAGTTGTTGAAAATCTAGAGTCTAAATCTGGGGAAATTATCGTATCAGCATCTAAAGCCAAAAAAATAGAGGGTTGGGAAACGCTTTTAAAAAAATACGAGAATAACGAGATTATAAAAGTTAAGATTAAAAATAAAATAAAAGGAGGTTTTGTCTGTGAAGAGGTTGAAACAAAACATTTATTATTTATGCCTGCTTCTCAATTATCAAATCGACCTCAAAAAGAGAATAATAATGTTTTAAATTCAGAAATGGATGTAAAAATAATTCAAGCTGATAGGAAAAGAGCTAACCTATGCTGTTCAAGGAGAGAGCTAATCAGTGATAATAAAAAAGGAGATAAAGTTAAAATCTTTGAAAAGTACTCTGTAGGAGACAAAATAGATGATGCAATTATTAAAAGTATAACTGACTGGGGTTTATTTTTTGAAATTAATGGTGAAATCGATGCTTTGTGTCATTCATCTTGTTGTAGCTACCAAAGAATAGAAAATTTAAATGATATTTTCGAGATTGGTCAAAAAATACCTGTGGAAGTTATAAGCAAGGACGACAAAAAAATGCAAATTGGAGTTTCAATAAAAGCGCTTCTTAAAAATCCATTTGATAACATTAATAATTATCAGATTGGTGAAACTTATAAGGTAAAGATTACTAAAATTCTTACTTATGGAGTTTTCTGTGAATTAGAGGAATCATTAATTGCTTTACTTCATCAGTCTGAAATTTCATGGACTGAAAAAAATCCATCACCAAAAAATTTTTTTAAATCGGGGCAATTAATTGATGTTAAAATTTTATCAATAGACAAGGATGCACAAAGAGTATCAGTTTCATATAAACTCACTCAGGAGAATCCTTACGAAACTATCTCAAAAAAATATTCTAAGGATGATAGTGTTGAAGTCGACGTGTCAGGAAAAAATGAAAATGGAGTTTTTGTAAGACTTCCTGATACAACGATTGAAGGTTATTTGCACCAAAACCAAATTAGCTGGAACGGCAGTCCCTCAAATAATTTAGAAAAGATTAGCAAAGGAGACAAGATAAAAGTAAAAATAGTTGATGTTTCCGTTGAGAACAGGAAAATATTAGTTAGCAAGAAAGCATTAGAAAAAGATCCTATGGATTTTTGGAATAATAAAAAAGTTGATGATGTGTTAACTACAAAAGTTGTCTCTGTTGATAAGAAAGGTTTAACAGTAAAACCAGAAGGTTCAGATACCGAAATTTTCATAAAGAAAAATCAAATAGCTATACAAAGCGAAGATGCAAGAAGTGAAAGATTTACGGTTTCAGATAGAGTTGATGCAGCTATAACCGAAATCTCTATGGAAAAAAGAAAAATATCATTAAGTATAAAAAGAGTTGAGGAAATAAATAACAAAATTGCGCTTCAAAATTATTCTGACCTATCTAGTGGAAAATCACTTCCTTTTGCTAATTTATCTGAAAAATTAGAGAAGAAAGATAAAAAATAACAATATTGTCTATTAATAAATCAGACCTTATAAAAAAACTCTCAAGTAGTTTTCCTTCATTTTTAAAGAAAGATCTCACAAAAATGGTTGATATAATTCTTGCTGAAGCTATTAAAAGTTTAAAAAATGGTGAAAGAGTCGAGTTGAGAGATATAATTATGATAGAGGCCAAAAAATATAAAAGTAGAAATGCAAGAAATCCTAAAACCAATGAAATAATACATGTACCTGAAAAAAAAATTGTAAGATTAAAAATTTCAAAAAAATGGCAGGAGATAATTAATGAAAAAGATTAAAATATTTATCGCTTGTGATACCACTAATATTTCAAAAATTAAAAAAATTATATCTCAGACAGAAAATAATAAATTAAAAATTGGATATAAGTTTGGAATTGAGTTTTTAAATTCTAAAAATGGTAGAAAGTTTATATCTAAACTTAAAAATAAAATTATTTTTGGCGATTATAAAATTGCAGATATTCCTAATACCTGTTCATCTGCGATAAAAGCTGTGAAAGATCTAAATTTAAATTATATTACCATTCATATCAGTTCTGGATTAGAAGCTTTAAGAGCAGCTAAAAAAGTTGCTGGTAAAACTAAATTAATTGGTGTCTCAATACTGACATCTCTCGACAAAAAATCCTTAAAAGAGATTGGTTATAACTCAGATATAAATAAAATAGTTTACAAGCAAGCTGAACTGGCAAAAAAAGCAAAACTTGATGCTATAGTTTGTAGTGCACACGAAATACAAATTATTAGGAAAATTTTCAAAAAAGAAATTATTACACCTGGCATTAGGTTTAATTCAGATAA
>ENA-OSEY01002537-OSEY01002537.1-marine-metagenome-genome-assembly--contig:-NODE-2537-length-11756-cov-7.241459_pt1 | contig 11756 bp, 11 predicted proteins | sample MGYA00248465_ERZ534230 | MGnify/ENA primary metagenome ERZ534230 (study PRJEB26409, sample SAMN06344110) | marine metagenome | isolation source: Sea water from surface | place: Atlantic Ocean:Southern... | reverse complement strand
TTACTCAAATGGTTAAACTTAGGAGTGATAACAGAGATGGATTAAATGATGTAAGAAATGCACTCATTGGTGAAGGTGATTCAAGTCTTTCTACACAAATGATTAAATTAAGAAATGATTTCAGAGAATTTGCTGAAAAAGTTGCCGATGATGGCTCAAATGCTCTGATAAAAGCTTTGGAGGAAGTTATGAGGGACTTCAATGCAAAAATCAATGAACAATTTGGTGAAAACTTTAAACATTTGAATGAAGCAGTTACGTCTCTCCTTGAATGGCAAAAAGAACATAAAAAACAAGTTGAAGAGTTAACTCAAATTTTTAAAGAGACTCAAAAAGGTATAGATGCTGTGAAAGAAAACATTGTATTAATTGAGACATCAACAGGGAGAATACCAGAACAGATGTCTAAGGTTGAGAATGCTTTTACTCTTACGGAAGAAAGAATGGTGGAACTGCATGGAGGCCTCAGCTCGTTATCAGAAATGAGAACAAAGGCTGAGGAGGCATTACCTCATATAGAAACACAACTTACAAACATGACAGAAGGTCTAAGTAAATCAATCAACAATCAAATGGAAAGCATTTCAGAGATTTTTGAATCACAGTCTAAAAAATCTGCGGAAACAGAGAACAAATTTAATGGCGTGCTGGATAGTCTAAATATTGCAGCTGATGGACTTCTGGAAACAACAAAAGATACTTCTGATCAGGTAAAAGGCATAATTACTGATTTTCAGAAGCAACAATCTAATTTATCTAAAGAATTACAAGAAACTCTCAGTCAATCTGTAGAAGATATTGAAAAAACACTAAATCAATCAGTAACTAGTCTTGATAGCTCAATGCAGCAAACCCTTCAAAGATCTCTTGATACATTAGGTAATAATTTAACTGCTATTTCGAAGGCTTTCGTTGATACTTATGAGCCATTTGCTGAAAGGATTGGTGAAATAATGAGAAATACAAATAGAAATGGATAAAGATTTCTATTCATCAAAATATAATGATGATGAGTCTTGGATCTCTGTGTCGGATATGATGACCGGATTGATGATGATTTTTCTTTTCATTGCAATTATTTATATACAAGAGGTTCTTAATACTTATGGAGAGTTTGAAGATGTGCAAGCAAAAATTTGTTCAGAATTAAAAAATGAATTTAATAATGAGCAGGAGCTATGGAATATGAAGATCTGCGAAGGAGGATTGCTTGTAAAATTTCAAAATAATGAGAACTTTGCACCTGACAGCAAGGAAATTACTGAAAAGTTTCAATTGGTTCTAAGCGAATTTTATCCAAGATTTAAAAAGATTCTTTGGAAATATATAAAAGATGTTGATGAACTAAGAATTGAAGGACATGCTTCAAGTGAAGCAAGAGGCAAAACAGTAAAAGAAGCATATTTATACAATACAGAATTGTCTCAAGGGAGATCATTTAATGTCATGAACTATATTCTTGGGCTTGAAGAAATATCAAAAAATGAAGAATTTCTTAAATGGTCTTATAAAAATCTTACTGCACATGGCATGTCTTCCTCTGATGTGGTTATCGTAGATAATAAAGAAGATAGGCAAGCATCAAGAAGAGTAGAGTTTAGGATAAGAACTAAAGCCGAGGATAAGCTTATTGAATTTGTGAAAGAATTTGATGGAACTTAAAGATCCATTTCTTGAACTTGCAAGACTAAGAGAGAGAATTGGCGCTGATGATCCTAATAAATCATTCGGAAAAGCTCTAGATCCTCTAGAGGAAATAATTATTGAACTCGAAGAGGGTGAAATAGCTGTTGATAGGGAGCAGATAATTTCTCATGGCCCATTCCTACTCTATGAAGGAAAAATTTTAGCAATTCTATATATATATGATTATAGAGCTACTCAATTAGATCTCTTAGATGAATCAGTCAATAAAAGAGCACCTAAATTTCACTTCTCATGGTGTACAACGCTTGAAAATATGGATGCAAGAGGAAAGTTTCAAAGATATATTTTCTCAAGAAAGAAAATTAATCGTTTTAAAGTTCAAGCAACAGAAATTGAACCAGAAATGATAGAAAAGCTTGGAGAACATCATGAGATGGAGGATGTAATCTTGTATGCATGTAAAAATTGTCTTAGTGGCACAGGTTACAAGTCTTATTCTAATGACTTAAGTCAGGCTGAAAAAACAAAACATGTCAAAGATTTCAATATCAAAGAGTTTTTAGATGAAAATGAAGCCACCGTTTTGACATCACAGTTTTATTCCATGCAGAAGAAACTCAAGTATTCGGATGAGACAGTTCAACCAATGGTTTATACAGACGACTTTCCAGAAATTTCTAGAAAACTTCGTGAAAAAAATGATTGGAAGTGCTCAAAATGCAATGTAAGCATGAAAAACTGGAAAGCAGGCCTTCATGTGCATCACAAAAATGGCGTAAAAAGTGATAATTTGAAGTCTAATCTCGAGGTGTTGTGCGCACTTTGTCATAAACATATTGATCAATTTCATAAAAAAATGCATGTCAATAAAAGATTAGAAGTTTACATAAAGAATAATTCTGACTTTTGGTAAGAAAAACCTTAGACTTTTATGTCCTGCATTTCAGATTCATTTAGCACATAGTTGCTGAAACAGATTCTTTCTGATTGCTTCATAGCATTAGACATACCTTTTGTATTGAAAAGCATATCTTCGAGCTCAACATTTGTAGCAAATTTAACTCGGATAATTTCTGCATATCGCAATGGCGGATAATTAACGGGTTTGAGTAAATAACTACCATTTTCAAAAATAGTGTCTACATAGAAATGAATCTTTTTGGGTTTGAGTTGATCAACAATCATTGTTGCTTCTATTTTGTCTCCAGGGTTATAGCTAGAGTTTCCAACTGGTGCTGTTAATAAAGGGTTAGCGCAAATACAAAAGGGTCTTTCCATGGCAATAAAAAGAGTCGATTGAACATTTTCAGAATGTTTTTCTAAATATAAAAGCTCATTGCCAAAAGAGGATATACCCCAATTATCCATCGTTTGGATTTCAATATCAGCGGCAAGGAATGAAGATGAGATACTTAAGAGGAAGACAAATTTTCGAAAGTGTTGTCGGCCTGGATTACCTGAAAAGGGTCCATAGTGCACCATATCACTATCGAGGATAATCTCATCTCCATTACCTAGTGAGCTGTTATTTCTTTTAAAGACTTTTTTAAATAATAAAACTAATGATGTTAGTGCGAGGATTACAATCCCAAAACCGATATATTCTTCCATATTGACTCCAAAAATAAGTTGCTTATTTTAGTAACGTTGCAGGGAGAGATTTGTTACAAATTTTTTTAACAACGACAGTAAATATGGCGTTTTACTTCATTGATGATGAATTGTGTTTCTAGATCTTCAATGAGAGAAAGATCAACAAAATAATCTTTATCTTCTCTTGGCTGATTGATATCAGAATTAACAAAGAAATCCTTATTACCTTCATACATTACATACATGATTTCATACCTATTTACGCCAAGCTCTTTTGCCATTTCAGTTGCAGTACTCCAAAGCGTATCCATTTCAGAACCAGAAATTGTCAATGGTTCACTTTCCTCATCAATAATTAATTCAGTTGGATATTCAGTTGCTTCATAAAGACTTACCTCAGTACTAGAACCATTATTTACAGTGGTATTTGTAGGAAGATCAATAAAGGTTAGGGCGATGACTGCTAAACTAGCTGCTACTGCAAAGCCAACAGCTGGTTTAAAGCTAAATCTTGATACCATCTGAGGTTTAGCTAACTGTTCTTCAACTAAAGCATCTATTTTGCTGTCTATTGCTTTTGCTTTATCTCCACCAAAGAAGCTTTCAAGCATAGATTCTGAAACTAATATGCTTTCATAGAATTTAGTTGCTTCATCAGATGACTCAACAAGAGCTTTGAGTTCCGGAGAACCTTCAAGTGTGGCACCGTCATCCATTAGTTCTATTATTTTTACTTGTATTTCTTCTTTCATAATTTTCTACCCATGCACTTAGCAAGACTAATTCTTGCTCTATTGGCTTTTACTCTTAAATTTGCCATGCTGATATCACCGACAACTTCTTGAATTTCTGTATAGCTATGTCCTTTTGCAAGCATCATTAAAATAGTTCTATCGATTTCATCAAAAGCTCCTAAGCACTTCAGCATTGCTTGATACTCCAGAGATACTTCTTGCAAACCCTCATTGCTGATTGCAATATCATTTGCCTCAATAGAAACCATTCTTTTTTCTTTTCGATAGTTATCAATGAAATTATTTTTTAAGATCCGCTTGGCGTATGCTACCGGTTGATTAGAAGCTTGAAGTGTTTCTTTATTCTTTATAAGTTTTTCAATAGTCGATTGAATTAAATCCCATGCATCATCTTCGTTATTATTGGTTAGCATCAATGCATAACTCATTAGCTTTTTAGTTATGGAGGAGAGCAAATCCTTAAATGGCATATGTTTTCTATTCTTGCATACTTCCAAGTTAGATTGTTTAACAGCAATAGAATTTTGCTGCTTAATTTCAGCAGGAGGACGAATCGCAGATATAGCTCCCATATTCTTATAAATATTTTTTCTTTTTCTCTTAGACGCGATAGAAAGTAAAATGTTACAAATTTTTTTAATGTTTTATAATTATTAAATGGATAAATTATTTAATATTCTTACCTATGTAATAGGTTTTCTTTTCTTGTTGATGGGTCTTCAGTGGTTGGTTGATCCAACTTCAGCTGCAGCAGGTTTAGGTATGAGCTTGCTCTCTGGTCACGGCCTCAGTACGCAAATTGGAGATCTTGCAAGTTTCTTTCTTGTTGTTGGTGTTTTCACCCTTTGTGCAGCTGTCAAAAAGGATAGAGTTTGGTTGTATACACCAATTGCTTTATTTGGCTTTGCAGCTGTTTCAAGATTGATTGCATTTGTATTTCATGATGCAGCTTTATCAACCGATAAAATCTTAGTTGAATTGGTATTAGCAGGATTTTTGCTCTTTTTAGTTAAACGAAAAGAAAACAGTTTTTCCTAACCAATGGAAAAAATAGGAATTTTTGGAAAGAAAAATTCTGTCGTAAAGTACAATTTGGATACTCATGAGTCTTTGTGGGTTGCAGATTTACCTCACGGACAAACCCCAAAAGCCATAGCTCAATATGAGGATTTTCTCCTTGTAATCCACCAAAATTGGGCAGGCACAAAAAACATAAGCTGTTTTAGCGAAAGCTCAGGTAACTTATTGTGGAGATATCGTTATGATTTTCTATGTGGTTGGAATATTTATTTTCAGCCAATCTTTATTGGAAAGGATTTAATTTTTAAATCTGGGGCAGTGGATTTCACAAAACTTTGTTGTGAGACAGGAAGAATAATTTATAAGAAAAGCATAAAGCAAAAGAAACTTTTCTCCTTTGAAAAATTTGAGATTATTTATGTTGGCGAGACTTTAATAGCCTTTTCTAACAAAGAAATAAGAAAAATTGATATTGCATCAGGCCAAAGTGAGATAGATCATGAGCTTACTAAAAAATTTAATGTAAATGGTGTCACAGCATACCTTGGTAATGGAGTTTCTTTTGTTTCTTCAATTTCTTCATTGAATCAACAACTTGAAGATGAAGCAGCTGCAGCATCAACAACTACTCCAGCAGGCTAAGCTTATTAGCATTTTATCTGTTGATTGATATAATTTTTTCATGGAAACAAAAATACCTCCGCCAATAGTAACTCTTATCTTTATTTTTTTAATAGCTTTTTCAAATAGGCTTGTCGAACCTTTTAGTTTTGAATATCAAACACCTCTTGGAGTTTTGATAATTATTGGAGGTTTGTCGATTTTGATTTCAGCAGCCAGGGTCTTTAAGCAGCTAGAAACTACTATTAATCCAATGCAACCTTCACAAGCTTCAAAGCTTGCCATCATAGGTCCCTTCAAATATACCCGTAATCCAATGTATCTAGGAATGAGCATAATGTTAATGGGTTTTGGATTAATCTTTGGCGCCAAGCTTACAATTTGTTTAGTGGCACTGTTTGTGCTTTATATAACTTTTTTCCAAATAATGCCTGAAGAGCGTGCAATGCATGAAAAATTCACTGACTGGGAAGATTATTGCTCAAAAGTTAGAAGGTGGTTATAAAAAATGAGCTCGGGATATGTTTTATCAGATGAAGTTCTCGATCATAAGATTAATGAACCTGCTTATTCAAAGAAGTCTTCCTATAAGGCTGAAAGATCCCTCAATGATTTAGACCTTTTTACTAAGGGCCAACCAGTAGATTTTTATAAGGAATTAAGAGACAACGCGCCTATATATTTTCATGACCCTATGCCTACAGATCCAGAGCCTGGATATTGGGTATTAACTAGGCATGAAGATATCAAGCATGTATCCATGAATCCTAAAATATTTTCTTCTCAATATGCTACTGGCAACCTTTTGACACTTGGTACAGAAGAAAACAGACACCCAAAGCTTTTCAAATCAACTATTGATCATATGCTTAATCTTGATGGTGAAATGCATTTAGGTCTTAGAAAAGAACACATGCCTTTTTTTAAACCTGGGTACGTTGAGGACTTACAAAAGAAAGTTACTATAAAGGTGGGACAGCTCTTAGATCAAATTGCTCCAATGGGAGAATGTAACTTGGTGAAAGAGGTTTCTCAGCAGCTTCCAATTTATACTTTATCTGAGATCTTAGGAATTCCTGAAGCTGACAGACAGAAACTTGTTTCATGGATGGAGTTTTTAGAGTTAGCTCAATATTTTGCAGTTGAACAAATCAAACAACAAAATGAAGGCATTACTGATTCATCGCCTGATCCCGCGATGATTGAGCTTTTTAATTCAATGGTTGATGAAATGTTTGATTATGGAAAACATATTCTTCTTAAAAAGAGAAAAAATCCTGAAAATGATCTTTTAAGCGCAATTGCAAATGCAAAAATTGAAGGTGAGGAACTCACTCAAGAATTCCTTGATGGCTCTTGGCTCTTAATAGTCTTTGCAGGCAACGATACAACAAGAAACACTATGAGTGGAGGTATTAAGTTACTTCATGATAATCAAGATCAAAAGGAACTTTTAATAAACAATCCTGACTATCTTCCTAATTTTATTAATGAAACTATCAGATGTGTTTCTCCAGTAATTCATATGCGTAGAACCTCTCTTGAAGAGACAGAAATAAATGGGCAAAGAATTGGACCCTATGAAAAAATTGCACTTTGGTATGGTGCCGCAAACAGAGATCCTGAAATCTTTGATGATCCCGATAGATTTAATATTCTAAGAGAAAACGCTGATAAGCATCTAGCTTTTGGTATAGGAAGACATACTTGTTTAGGTAAGCCGGTTGCATTAATGCAGCTAAAAGAATTTTATTCACAGTTCTTAGCAAGGTTTCCTGACTTTGAGATGAATGGTGAATGGAAAGTAGCACCGAATAACTTTGTGCATGCTATCCAAGAAATGCCTATAAAATTCTCACCTAAATCTTAGGAATGATCCCTCAAAGAATTAACCTTATCGGATATTCAACCCTTGCAGTAATTATTTGTTACATAGATAGGGTTAATATTTCTGTGGCAATCATTCCTATGCAAGAACAGTTTGGTTGGAGTGATTCCCAAGTTGGCTTTATTTTTTCTTCTTTTTATTTGGGATATATGCTCACAATGGCTTTGGGCGGATATTTATCTGATAAGTTTGGAGGAAAGCGTGTTTTAGGATGGGGCGTTGTTTTATGGTCGATTTTTACGATCCTTACGCCACTAGCTGCTCATAATGGTTTTTTTGCTCTATTTTTTATAAGAGTATTAATGGGTATTGGAGAGGGAGTTACATTTCCTGCATGGCATAGCTTATATGCAAGATGGATTCCCTTTAATGAAAGAACAAGAGCAATAGCCTTTACCAATAGCGGAATATCTTTCGGGACTATTATTGGCTATATAGGTACGCAAATGATAATTATTGCAATGGGCTGGGAGTGGGCATTTTACATCTTTGGTGTAGTTGGCCTAGTGTGGTTTATTTTCTGGTACAGAAATGTAACTTCATATCCAAGCGATCATCAAAGAATTACTGCAGAAGAGCTAGCTTATATTCAAGAGAATGCGCCATCATCCGAGCCCGCAAAAAAGATTCCTTTGAGAGAATTACTTGTTAATAAACCTTTCTTAGCGATAGTTGCAGCAACCTTCGCAAACAACTGGAGTTTGTTTGTTTTTTTATCGTTTTTACCAAAATTTATTGATAATGAGTTAGGGATAGAGCTTGAATCAAGTACTTTTGTAATTCTTATTATTATCCCAAGCATTATTTCGGTAATTGCTCTAAATGCCGGAGGCTATCTTGCAGATAGCTTAATAAAAGGTGGTTTGAGAGTAATTAAAGTAAGGAAGATATTGAATTCAATAGGATTCTTTGGATCAGCGATTTGTCTTTTCATAATCCCATTTTTTGAATCAATCATGATCATAATAGTTTTGATTTGTATTACAAATCTATTTACAGGAGCTGCAGCAGGAGGATTTGGTGTCAATCATGCAGATATTGGACCTAGCACAACAGGAACTCTTGTTGGCATTGCATCAACTTTTGGCATGATTGCAGGAGTTGTAGGGAATGCTGTTTCCGGTTATGTTCTAGATATCACTAACTCGTGGACCCTAGTTTTTCATATTGCTGCTAGTTTAATTGTGGTTGGCGGACTAATTTATCTATTTTTTGCGAGCGATCAAAAGCAATTCGAATAAAAAAACCTTTAAAAACAATACTCTCAGGACTAAAAACATTCTTTTTATACATTTTTAGTGCTATATTTAATAAATAAATTTATTTTTAGGGGAAAAAATATGCATTTTCTAAGAAAAATAGCTTTTGTTACATTTTTAACACCATTGGCTTTTGTTCAAGCTGATGTTGAAGAAGTTATCGTAACAGCAAACAAAAAAGCAGAAACCGTTCAGGAAATACCAATGAATATTTCAGTTATTACTGAAGTTGATATTCAAGAGAGAGGTATTTCTAATCCTGAAGATTTTTTAAGAACTTTAGCGGGTGTAACAACTCCTGGAGGAGCAAGATATTACTCATTTAGAGGTTTAAATACTAGCTCAGCACAAAGATCATCCGGAACAACTTCAACTTACATAGATGAAATCCCAGGTACAACTATGAATATTTGGGACATCGAAAGAATTGAGGTTTTAAGAGGACCTCAAGGAACTTTATATGGATCAAATGCAATTGGCGGGACCATTAGATACATAACAAAGAAACCAGATCTATCTGGTTTTGACTATGCATACTCAATGGAATATGGGGAAAAAAGATTTGCTGGAAATGCAATTGTTAACTATAACGCTATGGTTAATGTTCCTCTAAATGATCTTTTTGCATTACGGGCAACATACTCACAGTCTTTAGATCCAGGTATTTATGAAAATATTATCACTCAAAACAAAGATGTTGGTGATCAAGATGATGAAAGATATACCATAACTGTAGGCTTTGAAAGAGATGATTCTCCAATTCATGACGGAAATATTAAAAGTATGGTCAGATACATTGTTAGCGATCGTTACGACGAAGGTATGAAGGAAAAGGGTAATGGTGATAAACCAGGAACCGCAGATATTTTTGATCCTAACTGTAATACAAGCACAGCTTTTTATTATGGAGACTCTTGCACAAGGTTAACTGCTTTGGCTAATGCTTATGGCAGAGATTTATCAGATTATCATCCACTTTTATCTTTTGCAGAAGTAACAGATGAAAAACATAATGTTGTTTTGTCTACTTTGGCTTCAACTACAGAGGTTGGCTTTGATTGGGGTTCTGCAACCCTAACAACTATGTACAGAGACTATGATGAGGATAGTGAAACCGAATGGTCAAGAATTGATACTGATGACCTTTATCCAGCTCCATTAATAGTAACTTCAGACAGTGAAACAGAAATAACTGAATTAAGACTAAGCTCTAATCCTGGAATGATTGAATGGACAGTTGGTCTTTATGATTTTGAAGCGAATGCAGACCCAAACTCGATAGTTGAGAATCAAGCCTTACTAAGTGCAGAGGCATGGGATTATATTCAATTCATGGTCCCGGGTGGCTATGACGGAACTGCATATTGCCCACCTTATTGTGGAGATGATGCAAGTCCATATTTCTACTATGGAAGTTATACTTTCTATAGCTACTCTGAAGAAAAAGCGATGTATGGAGAAGTTGCGCTTAATTTAGATAAGTGGAAATTTACTGCAGGACTCAGAGATTATGAAATATCTGACGGATATAAATCATCTGAATTCGGTATTTTCTACTCTGGAAATGGTTGTGATGGTACTGCTACCGAAGGTACCACATGTTCAGAGGAATCTGGTACTGAATCAGATACAAGACCAAAACTTACAGCTTCATATATGCCAAATGAAGATTTAACTTTATTTGCAGTTTCATCGGCAGGTTATAGACCTGGTGGAAATAACTCAGCATTACCTCCATTCTGTGCAGGTGATCCTGAAGCATCAAATTTCCAAAGAAGATATACATCAGACAAAGCTCAGAATACTGAGTTTGGTGTTAAGGCTAGAGGCGATACTTTCAACTTTAATGCTACATACTTCTTAATTGACTGGACTGATATCCAAATTGGTATTGCTCCAGCTTGTGGATGGAGTTTCACAAGTAATGGTGGTGAAGCTGAAACTAAGGGTGTTGAGATTGATTTTGATGTGATGCTTGCAGACGGTCTTTATATGGACTTTGCAGGGGCATTTATGACTGCTGAAACTACAATTGATATGCCAAGTTTTGGAGCTGCAGCTGGCGATAGCTTACCTGGAACAGTTGAAGAACAATATAATATTGGTCTTTCTTATGATCATACAATTGGTTCAAAGTCAGCCTATACAAGGGTAGATTATTTATATTATGGAGACAGCTATGCTACTTTTGGGCAATCTGAAGATCAAATGTCACCAGCATATGAGAAATTTAATCTTAATGTCGGCGTAGAGCTAAATGAAAATTCTTCACTCCAGCTCAGCATTGATAACTTAATGGATAACAGAGCAGAAGCGTTTAAATTCTCTGCTAACAGCCCTGGGTGGAGACCAAGAAACTATCTTCAGTGGATTCCACCAAGAAGTGTTTCATTGAGATATACCTACAGATATTAAGTTTATATTTAACTTGAAAAAAGCCAGGTTTTTACCTGGCTTTTTTTATTCCTTATATTCTTGGAAGTAATTGAAGATTTCTTGTTTCGTTCTTGATCTTGCTGTTGTCCATTCACCAGTATCCTTAATATTTAGGACCTCTTTATCTTCATTGAGAATAACAACTCTAGGAATGCCTTGTTGAGGCATGATATCGAAAAATTCCATCAAAGACATATTGATATCATATCTACCTAAGTCGATATAGAGAATTTCAAAGTTATCATTCATATATTCATTTACAGTTTTAAGATCTAAAACAGCACTGAGGATCCTGCAGTCTGGGCACCAATTGGCACCAAAAATAACTACAGGCTGCTTTTTATTGTTGATAGTATCATCAATGAAATTTCTTAAGTCACTCTCACTTAAATCAACTCTTTCGTAAGGAAGAGGGAATGGCTTTTCTAAGATTTCTTCATTAGGCACAATGATATTTGTTGACATAATAGGAAATGATACTAAAACTAAGTAAAATGATAAAAAACTGTTTTTAAGATTCATGAATATTGTTGAAAA
>ENA-OSEY01002536-OSEY01002536.1-marine-metagenome-genome-assembly--contig:-NODE-2536-length-11758-cov-2.869617_pt1 | contig 11758 bp, 10 predicted proteins | sample MGYA00248465_ERZ534230 | MGnify/ENA primary metagenome ERZ534230 (study PRJEB26409, sample SAMN06344110) | marine metagenome | isolation source: Sea water from surface | place: Atlantic Ocean:Southern... | reverse complement strand
CAGGCCTCCTAGACCAGGAGAAATAGAAGGAAAAGACTATTATTTTGTTGATGAAGATAGCTTTGCTCTAATGCAAAAAAATAATGAGTTTTTAGAATATGCAAAAGTTTTTGACTATTATTATGCAACTCCAATAGAGCCTGTAAAAAATATATTAAATGATGGTCAAGATGTTCTATTTGATATTGATTGGCAAGGTACACAGCAGTTAATGAATAATTCAAATGATGATTTAGTTAAAGTTTTTGTTCTACCGCCATCTATTGAAGAATTAGAAAGAAGGCTTAAAGAAAGAAAACAGGATAATAATGAAATAATTAAAAAAAGAATGTCTAAAGCTTCTGACGAAATAAGTCATTATGCTGAGTATGATTATATTTTAGTAAATGATAATTTTGATAATACAATTAATAATATTTTATCTATACTAAGATCTGAAAGATTAAAAAATCATCGTCAAATTAAAACTCACAGTGTTGTTAAAAAACTTAGAAATGGGCTTTGAATATTTTTTTATAATTAATCGATAATCTACAAAATCCCTCTAGATCTATATTTTCTGGTCTCATACTAGCATCAATTTTCGATTGTTTAAGTAACAATCTGGTATCGATATTAAGTTGATCTAGATTATTCTTTATTGTTTTTCTTCTTTGGCTAAAGCAAATCTTGACAATTTTTTCAAATATTTCCTGATTTAAGTTGTATATGTCTTTTTTTGGAATTATTTTTAATACAGTTGAATCGACTTTAGGCCTTGGAAAAAAACAAGTTGGATTAACATTCATAATTTTGGTAACATGGTTTTTTAAGCTTACCATCAAAGAGAGTCTACCATAATTCTTAGTACCAGTATCTGCCAGAATTCTATCAGCAACTTCTTTTTGGACCATTAATGTCATATCCTTCCATTTTATGGTATTTTGAAATTTAATCATGTATGAGATAAATGGAACAGAAATATTGTAGGGTAAATTTGAAACTATCTTGTAATTTTTTTTTTCTAACTTTGTGAAATCATAATTTAAAACATCATCAATTTTATATTTAAATAACTTGATGTTATTAATTTTAATATCTTCCAGTCTTTTTCTGAATGACTTATCCTTTTCTATTGCAAAAATTGTTTTTGGTCTATGTTTAATCAATAATTCAGTTAAATTACCTGGTCCAGGACCAATCTCAATTACATTTTCATTTTCTACATTAGCTACTTTGACTATAGCTTTAATAATATTTAGATCGTGAAGAAAGTTTTGTCCTAAATGTTTTCTAGGTTTAATATCTAGTTCATCAAAAATTTTCTTTAAAGATTTATCATTATTTTTTTTCATTTTTTATTCTTTGATTGTAAATCATTTGAACATATTTAATTGCATTAATTAGGCTAGAATTGTTTGCTTTATTAAGACCTACGATATCAAAAGCTGTTCCATGGTCAGGTGATGTTCTAATAAATGGTAGACCGGCAGTAAAATTTATAGAGCCATAAAAATCTGATGACTTAATTGGGATTAAGGCTTGATCATGAAACATGCATAAATTGGCATCAATATTTTTCAAAGCATCCTGGTGAAACATAGTATCTGCTGGGATGGGCCCGTAAATTGTTTTTCCCTTTTTTTTAAATTTATCTATTACTGGTTTAATTATGTTTATTTCCTCTTTTCCAATTTTACCTTCCTCTCCACTATGAGGGTTAAGTGCACTTACAGCTATTTTAGGATTAATTATTCCAAAATCCTTAGTCAAAGAATTTATATAAATTTGAATGGTATTTTCTAAATTCTTTTTAGTAACTTTTTTAGTAATTTGCGATATTGGAATATGAGTAGTCAAAGTTGCAACTTTTAACTTTTGATTAAGCATAATCATTAATGGTTTCTTTTTGGATACTTTTCCTAAATATTCAGTATGACCAGGATAATTGAAACCATTTTCTATAAGAGTTTTTTTTATAATTGGAAGAGTAACAATACCGGAAACTTTTTTTTGTTTGGCTAGTTTTATAGAATTATCCAATGACTCCATTATCGCTGGAACATTTTCCTTATATGATTTTTTAAAGCCAAACTTAACTTTATTTTTAATGGGTAATATATTTAGAGCTTCTTGAGAGCAATCTTTGATATTTTCTAGGATATTAATTTTTATATTAGAGTTAAGGTTCTTGATACATTTTTCAGCCCATTTTGGATCGGTAACAAGAAAAAATTTTGGCAACTTCTCATTGACACAATTTAAAACTATTTCAATATTAATACCACCAGGTTCTCCCATCGATATAGCTATCGGCAGTTTACCATTTAATCCCATTATCTATACTCAATCACAGCATCTCTTCTTAAATCTCGGAGATATCTTCGAGACATCATGCCAATTTTTTGAGAATAAATATTTTCTTCTATTGCCTCCCTTGAAATATTTAAACCAACATCATCTTTTCTGTCACATATGAGGATCAGGTTTAAATTCTCACCAATTTCTCTTAATTCTAATGCTTCACCTGCTTCCTTGCTGAGCAATTCATCGTGAAGATCATTAGGCAATTCGTTTAATACTCTTTTGCCAATAAAATTAACTTCTTTTTCATCATATTTCTTTGTCAGATTATCTATTCTTTTGCATGATACAAATTCTTTTGAAAAATTTCTTGCATCATTTATTTGTTCCTTACTAAATATTATTGAAACAAGATCATATTGATTTCTAAGAGGGTTTTTACCTCCAGCTTTTGTAATATCATTTATGAATATTATGTAAAACCCATTGGTAGAGTTTATAGGATCAGATATTTCTTTAACTTTAAGATCCTTAATAGTATTCATAACTTCGTCGCTTAGCTGGCCTTCATTAATCCATCCAACATAACCGCCTTGCCTTGAAGTAGATGTTTGACTAAATTGTTGTGCAACAGCTGAAAAAGAAGCACCAGATCTTAATTGTTCAACTAATTTTTTAGCAAGATTATTTGCATCACTCTGCTCATCAGCATTTTCATAGCTTAAAAATATTTCCGATATTTCATATTGATCTTTTCCAATACTTTCCATTGTTCTATCGTAAACAATCGATATTTCTTCCTCATTAACATTTACATATGAACCATATCTACCTCTAACAATTTTATTCCAAAGTAGCTCCGCTTTTATTTGATTTAAGAGTGTATCTGGTCTCACTCCTTGAGTATTAATTAATTGAAGAATTTCCTCTCCTGACATCTGATTTCCACTAGCAATTCTCTCCAACATGGAACTTACCTCTTGTTCAGAGGTTGGTACATCTAATTTTTCTGCTTCTTGAAGTTGAATCTTTTCATTGACTAAAGATCGTAAAGCCTGGGCCTCTAGTCTAGATATATTTTCGTCTGTTGGCTTAATTCCGGAAGTTGATATAATTAATTGGACTCGCTGTTGAACATCATATCTTGATATAACTTCGTCATTTACTATTGCTGATATTGCTTGAATATTTTGAGAAAATACTTTGTCAGGAAAACAAAAAAGCATGTTTATTAATAGGAGTTTGAAAATTATAAATTTTTGAAAAAGGACACTCATATTATTCTACTCTCTCCCATAATTTATCAAGCCTTTTCGAGCTATCAATATCTCCACCGCCAAAAGTATATACTTTTAATTTTACCATAAATGAATTAGTTGGTTTCAAATCACGATATTCTGCAAATTTTCTTCTAAATCCTAATTCAAAAGATATACAATCGTCAATGTATACTAATGAAAGTCTATTTCTCAACGATTTTTTTGTTTCAACATCATACCTAATTGCAGCTTGAAGAAGCCAATTTTCATTTAAATTTATAAAATTAGCTAATCTAAGTTCTTTTTGTTCTTTCAGAGTAATATATTCTTCTTCATCAAGATGAGCATGTCCCAGTCTAAATCCCCATCTTTTATAGTTTCCCTGAATATCAAATTCTGATCTTGTTAGATTATAATTATCCTCATTTATTCTACCTCTGTAAGATAAAACAAGATTTTTATTAGGTTTATAAAAAATATCAAAAATTAGATCTGAGAATTTTTTTCTAAGACCATTTCCTGTATTTGAATAATTAAGTTCTGAAAATCTATAGCTTTGTGCCAATAGTGCCTTTATTACTCTTTCACCCCAAAAATGAGAGATCTGTAACCCATAATTTATTCTATTACCATATTCCCATCTATCAAAACCCTGAATTCTATCATTATCTAATATATTTACAGAGTTGAGCTCAAAAGCGATGGAGTCCTCATTTGGGATTTTTAAGTATTCTTTATCACTTGGGGCTAAGGTAAAATTAACAATAGGTTCGATTATGGTATGGCCATTAGGAGAAACAACTGGGTATTTCCATTCCATAAAATAACTTGGAAGTAATCTTCCTATATTAATCTCATCACCAAAGGGGTTTGAGGATAGTAGTCTCGTGGAATTATTTGGTATATATTTTTTTGTTGACCTATATAAATCACCTCTAGTAAAAATTCCCAAGTCTATAAGATGTCCAGATTTGGTAATTATATCCTTTTTCCATGAAGTTTTGATAGATAACCTTTGTGTATTTCCATCAGTTTTTCTGATAATATTTACCGAATTTACATTGAGATTAAATTTACCTCCAAAAAATTCAATATCCGGTTTCCAATCCAAATTTATGATTGGAAATACTATTGGCTCTGAACCATCTTTCTCAGGGAGTAATAAAGAAAAATGCTTTGTTTCAATACTTAAAGAAAAGTTACTCCAAATTTTTGAAATTGATAATGTAGATACAATATCTGTATTATCACTTAAATCAAATCTTCGTAAAAAAGTATCATCGGAAACGAATGTACCCTCAAAATCTAAATACCAATCATTAAAGTCAAAACTTCCTTTTGCTGAAAAAGAACCTCTATAGTCATAACCAATTGCCTCAGATATTGATGATGGCCTGGTGTCATTAATATCAGCAACTTCAACATTAGAAATAGAATGATTATTGTCATCATAACTAAAAACTAATTTTTTACCCAAACTTTCTAATTCAGAAGCTTCATTAAATGGTGAATTAATAACCGATTGCCAGTCACTATTAATATTTACAGTTCTTGCTTTAAAATCATCATTCAAAGATGCTATAATACCGTAAAAATTAACCTCTCCATTATTAAATTTTTGCCTCCATTCGTTCTCAACTATAATAGCACCTTTAGTGACTATCCAAGGTGTAATAGTTAAATCATAGTCTTGCCTAAAATTTATAAAATATGGAGTTTTTAGAACTATGCCTAAGTCACCCGAACTGACAAACGAAGGAGATAGAAATCCTGTTCTTCTTTTGATATCTGGACTAGGGTGACCTGCAATAGGAATGTAAAAAATTGGTAAACCAAAAAGCTCAAATCTTGCTCCCTCGTAAATTATATTACCATTAATTTCATCATGAATTATGCGATCAGCTCTTACCTGCCAAGACACTCTTCTATCTTCAGAATCGCACTTTTTACATGGAGTAAACAAACCTTTTCTTAATATTGTAGCCTTACCATTGTTTCTAATCGCATAATTTGAGGCTAAAAGTGTACCATCTTTTGTAATTATTCTTGGTAATTCAATTATTCCGTCACTCAAATTTGACGAAATTTTTATTTTTGATGCTGTTATAAAACCACCGTTCCCTTCATTTATTCTTATATTACCTTCTGCTTCAATTATATTATTAGTCGGGTCTAATGAAACTTTATCTGCTTGAAGTTTATATCCATCTCGAATTATTAGAACTGAGCCGGTGGCTAATATTTCTCCACTTTCATTGATGTATTCAATTTTATCTGCCTCAAGTATATTTTCATTTGTTGAATTAGATTTAACTCCGTCAATGGGTGAAAAAATAAATATTAAAGAATTAATAATAAAGAAAAAAATCCTCATTTTTAACTTTCTTCAGTATAAAGCAAAATAGTTATTGATCCACAGATAGTAATAATAGGAGTTATTATTGCAGATAAAAATGGGTTTAAGGCTCCAGATGATCCAAAAGCTAAGGACACACTTGATAACGTATAAACTGATAAACCAGTGATAATACCTCCAAATACAAGAATATTAGTTTTATTTGTTCGAAAATAGTTTATTGAAAATGGCGTTGAAGCGAGAACCATAGCAATTAAAAATAATGGAAAAACAACTAAATTAAAATATCTTGTCTTATGTCTTTGGGCTTCAAACCCAGCCTCTTCTGCAATTTTTATAAATTGTGGTAAAATCCAAAAAGATAATGTTTCAGGAGGCGAGAAGTTTTCTTGGATTTGATCAATAGATAAATTTGTTTTAATCTCATATTCTTCATGAAAAACTGCCTTTTCGGTCTCTTTTATCCACGCATCAGATAAGATCCATCTACTTTGATAAAGTTGTGATTTATTTGCATCAATTCTTCTCAATAAATCACCATTTTCAAGATATTCAAAGAAAATAACATCTTCGAGATTGCCGTTCCGTTTATCCATGCCAAGTGAATGAATTATATAGTAAGAATTGTTTGAGTTATCTTGCTCTTTAAGCCATAAACCATTCTCTGATAAGGTTATTAAGTTAAGTTGACCTCGTATATTTCTTGCTTCTAACTCTTTGAATTTTGCAGATGTGAAAGCAATAAATGGCTGAAGAATAAAGACAAGAATTAACCCTGCAATGAATACAACAATAACTGGTGGGCTTACAATTTTCCAAATCGATATACCGCTTGATCGAAAAATAATTAATTCTGAACTTTTTGCCATATTGTAAAAAGTTATCAAGGAGCCAAAAAGGATTATAAATGGGAAAATTTCAAATAATATTTCAGGTAACTTAAGTAATGCCAACTTTATTGCTAATAAAATATCGCCATTGCCTATTTTTGATACTCTCCTTAATTGCTCAGCTGTATCAACAATGAAAACAAAAACTGTGGAAACCGAAAAAGTATATAATAGAGTTACTATATATTTTTTATAAAAATATTTAGATAATGTTTTTGTTAATATCATGGCTTCTTAATTTTTATAATTTCAAAATTTTCTTTATAAAAAACTAAAACAGAAAAAAGACCTAAAAAAGGCAGTAAATATAAAGAAATAATACCAATCTTACTTGCTTGAGCAAACCCAAGAAGGAAAAAGTCTATTATTTGAAAAAGAAAACCTATTAAAATTACTAAAATATTTGTTAGTGTGACATTATTCCTAGACTGAATCTTATTAATTAAAAAACAAAAAACAAAAATAATTAATACGACAGGATGAAATAACTGGGATAATTTATGATGCCCCACAGCTAAAAAATTATTAATTCTTTTTGTCACATAAGGATCATCTTCATCAGGAAAAAGAAGTTCATTTATATATCTTTGGCTAGAGTCAAGATTGAATGTTTCGCTTTGGGGTAGAAATTCAGAGAAGGAGTATTCGTTTCTTTCAAATTTTACTGTGGTAATTCCACCAGATGGCTTAAGAGGATTTTTATGTTGGATAGTTCCATTGATCAATATTAATTTTGACTCATTTTTGTCACTAAAAAATAATCCTTTTTTTGCTGTATATGTTATTGAATTTTTTGGGTCTCTATTATCATGCACTAAAACGCCAGTAATCGAATTATCCCTCTCTTTACTCTTAGCATACACAGTTAACCCTTTTGCGGGCATAGAAAACAAACCATCTCGAACTATAGTACTTGAAATATCATTTTTGAGTTCATGCATTTTTAACTTTGAATAACGCATACCTGCTGGAGCAAGATACAAAGAGATTAAAACTAGCAATATAGATATCATAACTGCAAAAAGTATAAATGGTTTAAGTGTACGAAAATTACTAATCCCTGATGAAAGTATAACTATTGATTCATTATCTTTACCCATAGTATTTAAAACAAATACTGAAGATAAAAAAACTGCTAAAGGAAGAATTTGTGAAAGTATATTTGGCATTACTGAAATTGTTAAACCTAAAAATATAGGTATGCTTGCGCCTCTTAAAATTGCCTCATCAAGCATTCTTAAAACTTGTGTAAGCCAAGCTAATGATAACATTGCGATGCAGACTATCATCAATGATACAAAAAGTTTTTTAATTATATATTTATCTATACTTGCCATTGCTCTTAGATTATACACTACTTATCATATAAAAGTTATAAATAGGTTTTTGTTTTTGGAGAATTACATGAAAGTTAAATTTGTATCAAAACTAAGTAAAATGTCAGATGCTATTTTTATTATACTATCTAAGAAAAGTTCATTAAAAAATCTGGGTCTCAAAGATGAATTTATAAAAGAAATATTGAGATCTATAGATAATAAAGGTTTTAAATTTAATTTGAATGAAATATTAGAGATTAATAATTTTAGTGACAAGAAACTTAAAAGTATCTTTGTTTACGGTTTAGGTAATAAATTAAATGATGTTTCATTTTTGGATTATGAAAAAATCGGTGGAAGAATAACTGAACTGACTAAATCAAAAAATCAGATCTCAGTTTTAATTGATAAAGATGTTTCAAATGAAGAATTTCTTATGAGATTGGGTTATGGATCTATTCTTGGTTCATATTTATTTAATAAATATAAGACTAAGAATTTGAGAAAATCTGAATTAAGTCTAATAGAGGTTATCACAAATAATTCATTAAAAATTAACAGAAATTTTAATAGATATAAATGTATTGCTGAGGGTGTATTTTTTGCAAGAGATTTAGTGAATGAACCAAGTAATATTCTTTACCCTAAGGAATATGCAAATAGAATTAAGAAATTAAAAAAATATGGTTTAAAAATTGAAGTATTTGGTGAAACTAAGATGAAGGCTTTAAAAATGGACTCCTTACTTGGTGTAGGTCAGGGAAGTCAGAGAGAAAGTCAGCTTGTTTTAATGCATTGGAACGGAAATAAAGCAAAAAAAACAAAGCCTTTATGTTTTGTAGGAAAGGGTGTTTGTTTTGATTCTGGTGGTATATCAATAAAACCTAGTAATAAAATGGAGGAAATGATTGGTGACATGGGAGGTTCAGCAGCAGTAGTTGGTACAATGCTGTCACTTGCAAAAAGAAAAGCAAAAGTGAATGCAATCGGTGTTGTTGGTTTAGTTGAAAATATGCCTGATGGTAAGGCACAAAAACCTGGGGATATTGTAAAATCCATGTCTGGACAAACTATTGAAATTCAAAATACTGATGCAGAAGGCAGATTAGTACTTGCTGATGCATTGTGGTATGCACAAAAGAGATTTAAACCTGAACTTATGATTGACTTAGCAACACTTACTGGCGCTATGGTAGTTTCGCTGGGTAGCTTGATCGCTGGTTTATTTTCAAATAATGATAAATTATCTAAAAATTTAATTAATGCTGGAGAAGATAGTGGTGATTTGGTGTGGCGCTTTCCCCTAAATGACTCTTACGACAAGTTAATAAATTCTCGTTTTGCAGATATGAAAAATATTGGTATGGGTGGAGCAGGATCAATTACTGCAGCGCAATTTCTTCAAAGATTTGTAAATAGAGTGCCTTGGGCGCATCTTGATATTGCGGGTACAGCCACTGGTATGCCAAAATCATCAACTAATACAAGTTGGGCAACTGGTTTTGGGGTTCATTTGTTAGATACCTTTGTTAAAAAGTTCTATGAGAAATAGTTGACTCAAATTGTTTTTTATAGAACGGCTCCCTTAAAGTTAGAAAAGACACTCATTTCGCTTTTAGAAAAATCTTATGAAGGAAACCATAATTCTCTAATCCTTTTTGAAAATAAGGAAAATTGTTCAAAGATTAATGAATTACTCTGGACATATGATGAGGAAACTTTTTTAGCACACACATTTGAGGATGACACAATATGCAATAGTATTAAAATTCCCATACACCTATCAACCAAATTTGATAGTGAATATAAAGCTAATTTGCTTTTTTTGGTAGATGGATTTATCCCAGGTGAAATTAAATTTTTTGAACGAGTAATTATTATTATTGATGTTAATGATAATATTTTAATGCAAAAATATAAAAACTATTATCATGAAATTAAAAGTAATTACAAAGATATAGTCTTTTATAAATTTACTGACAATGGTAAATGGATTAAAGAAAATTTTATGAGGTGAAAATGTCTATAGAGAGAACTCTTTCAATTATCAAACCGGATGCTACAAAAAGAAATATAACAGGCAAAATAATATCTTGCTTTGAAGACTCCGGACTAAATATTATTGCGCAAAAAAAAATCTTGTTAACGAAAGAACAGGCTGAAGGTTTTTATTCAGTTCACAGTGATAAACCATTTTTTGATGACTTAGTAAGCTTTATGACATCAGCGCCAATTATTGTTCAAGTTTTACAGGGAGAAAATGCTATTTTAAAAAATAGAGAAATTATGGGTGCTACCAATCCTGAAGAAGCAAAAGAAGGTACGATAAGAAAACAATTTGCATTATCAATTGAAGCAAATTCAGTGCATGGTTCTGACTCAGCAGAAACAGCTATCGAAGAAATCAAGTATTTTTTTGATGAATCTGAAATTCTTTAATAAATTTGTTCTGGTATTATTGCGTTGATTTCATACAGAAGATTTTCAGCCTCTTTACTGTAAATAATTTGTTCACCGTCAATTTCAATCAAATTATCAGAAAACAATTTTAAACAAACTGGATATAAAACATGTTCAAGTTTAAGAACTTTTTTTGCGAGTATTTTCTTGTCATCATTATTTTCAATATTTGTCGACATCTGGCCAATGATTGGACCCTCATCTACTCCTGATCGAACAAGGTGAACTGAACAGCCAGATTTAGTGGATTTGGCTTCTATTACCCTTTGGTGAACATTTAATCCTTTGAAATCAGGTAACAATGACGGGTGAATGTTAAGTTGTTTATTGAACCAATTATTTACAAAATTTTCACTCAAAATTCTCATAAAGCCTGCATTACAAACAAAATCAATGCTATGCTCTCTGAGCTTCTTATCTAACTCATGATCGAAATCTTCTCTTCTATCAAATAATCTATGATCGATTACATAGGTATCAATATTATTATTTTTTGCAAAAATTAAGCCTGAGGCTTCAGAATTATTAGAAAAAACTAACTCAATGCTTGCGGATCTATTAAAATTCTTACAAGAGTCGATAAGTTTTTCCATATTCGACCCTCGCCCTGATATTAAAATTGCTACCTTCATTTATCGATAAACTACTGGGTAACCTGGATTTTTAGTATCAATTATTTTTCCAATTAATGAGGGGTCTTCACCTAATTTTTTTAATTCTATTAACATGTCTTTTGTTTCATTTGGATTAATAACTAAAATCATTCCTATGCCGCAATTAAAAGTTTTTAGCATTTCCAAGTCCTCAATGTTTCCTGTTTTTTGAAGCCAATCAAAAATACCTGACCTATGCCAGCTGTTTTGATATATCTCTGCTCCTAACTTATTTGAATTGAAAATTCTTGGCAGGTTTTCAGTTATTCCTCCGCCTGTTATATGTGCGATAGCTTTTATGGCTTTAGTCTGACTAAGAAGAGACATTATAGTTTTTACATATATTCTTGTTGGTTTTAATAATTCTTCGCTATATGTAAGATCATTAAAAGATGTCTTATCATCTAATTGTGTTTTGGAAACATCTAAAATTTTTCTAACAAGAGAAAATCCATTTGAATGTAAACCGGAAGACTTTAATCCAATTATATCATCATCAATTTCAATCTTTTTTGGAAGCAACATATTTCTCTCAGAT
>ENA-OSEY01002533-OSEY01002533.1-marine-metagenome-genome-assembly--contig:-NODE-2533-length-11767-cov-3.461163_pt1 | contig 11767 bp, 12 predicted proteins | sample MGYA00248465_ERZ534230 | MGnify/ENA primary metagenome ERZ534230 (study PRJEB26409, sample SAMN06344110) | marine metagenome | isolation source: Sea water from surface | place: Atlantic Ocean:Southern... | reverse complement strand
AACAATTAACCAAATTTAAAAAGAATTAAAAATTACTTTTTTGTAATAATTTTTAAATAATGTTCGTAAATCTGAGTTATATTTACCATTGCATCACCAATAATAATAGACGATGCACTTAAAAACATTAATGATAATGCTAGAAAATTATTTTATTATGACTTTATGACCTTGTGGCTCGGTGATTGTGATTAACTTGATTTTTTTTAAAAACTATTGGTTGTAATACATCAACATTTTTGGAAAATTAAATATTTTACTCAAAATACTTTTTTTTGCATAAGTTTCGTAAGTTTCATTAAAGTTCACAAAATCTAAATCAATTTTTCCAAAATTTTCAACCTTCTGACTGATTTTCTCAATTTGATAATCTTGATACGTTTCTATAAATTTAGAAAATTGATTCGTTAATAACCAATACTCATCAGACTTAATTGAATTTTTCAGAAGTCTATGTATTAGAATTACACTTTCGCCAGATAACTCTGTAAAATCTCTAATCTTAGTTATATGAAAACTTCCATAATGAACTACTATTTTTAAACTTAGATTTTTTGCCTGCTGGCACGGGTCACATGGACAACTCTGAACAAATTGTAATTTAGAAAGTTTACATTTAAAGTTATCATTAGCTAGTTTCATAAAACGTAAAATATTAAAAGCTTCATCTTTAGGCTTTAAACTTTCAACATAAAAAAAAGCTGCATCTCCCTCAATCTTATTTAACTTCATAATAGGTTCAAATGAAGTGATAATTGTTTCTAATAAATCTTTAATAATTATTTCAGCGTGACTTTCCCAATAAGAAGCAAGTTTACTACCTATTAAGGGTTTTTTTTTCATATTATGTATTTTTATAAATTCTGTAAATCCACTTATATCAGCTATTAATAAAAATCCATTAACTTTATCCATTTTTACTCTCTTAAAAAATTTATCTTATAAAATTTAATTATGAGATTAAAATATTGACCTAGAAATGTTAATAAAAATTTTAGCTAAATTTTTGTAATTTGTGCATCACCACGTACATCACCCAATAAGGTGATTACAATTAATGCTTATATTTCAATGTGTTATCACATCATAGTGAAGTGAAATGGTGCGCTCTAGAGGACTCGAACCCCTAACCCCCAGAGTCGAAATCTGGTACTCTAATCCAGTTGAGCTAAGAGCGCATTAACCTAATTCTATAACATGTTGTAATTGATAATAATTGATTTTTATTTTTTTATCAGATTTTATTTTTAAGTAATTTAATAAAAAATTTTTTACTTTATTTATATTTAAACATTCAATAACTACAGCATAATCAATAATTTCATCTTCATTCCCTTGGTAACTTCTAATTACTTTTTCTTTTGTTTTTAACAGACTAATTTCCTTATCTGATTGAAAGCAATGAATAGAGAAAATTCCATTTTTACTCATAATTTCATATGAAATATTATAGAAATTTTCAATATCATTATTTTGTGATAAATACCTTATAGTTACAAAAAAACCACTTAAACCATTTGTTAGTGACTTTGTTTTAATCACTTCACAAATAGCACGTGATGGATAAACATATTTTGATAAAATTTTGGACGTCCAATCCGTTGGATTATTTAATCTATTTAAATATTGTTTTGAAGATAAAATATCTTTGTTTTTTACATCATACATCATGAAATATTTATCATTATCATTAGTACCCTTAAGCCCAACACATCTAAATGCCCGCAAAAAACCTTTCACACTCATTCTTTCAGGCATATGTTCTAAGCTGTGCCACAAATTATAATCAAGATCATGCTTAGGTAGCACTCCACCCCAATTCAATAATGCTCCTTTTCCTAATAATGCCATAATTTTAAAATATATTATTCATTACTTATCAGTCCTTTTGATCACAATCAAACTAACTGAAATAATTGGGCCTATTAGTACGGCAAACATCAATGTACCTAAACCAACTGTTCCACCCAAAATCCATCCTAAAATTACAACTACTATTTCAATAGATAATCTAATTAAATAAATTGGTTTATGAAAATTTTCTGAAATTCCTTTCATTAATCCATCTCTCGTTCCTGGGCCTAAATTTGTTATTAAATAAATGCCACTTCCAATTCCAACTAATAATATTCCAATAATCATCTCTATAATTGATAAAAAAGTATTTTTACTAAGAGGTAATAAATAAACAAATAAATCAATTGTAAAAGCAATGATAATGGCATTTGAAATAGTACCTATACCTATTTTTTGTTTTAAAGGGACCCACAAAATTAAAATGCTAATGCTTACTAAAAAAGTTGCTAAACCAATACTTATATCAAAATTTTTGGCAACTCCTTCAGCAAAAACCGTCCAAGGAGTAACACCAAAATTTGACACTATAAGCAAAGCTTCACCTAATCCAAATAGCGTCAATCCAAAGAATAGAAAAAATAAAGTTTTTGGTTTTGGTTTTATGTTAAAAGGACTATCAGAACTCCACTTAACTTTTGGAATGTGGGTTATTTTAAAATAATTCAATATTAATCCTTTTTAAATGGTGGGACTAGCTAGGTTCGAACTAGCGACCCCTACGATGTCAACGTAGTGCTCTACCGCTGAGCTATAGTCCCTTTAGACATTTAAATAATTTGATATATATATATAATATAACCATTTTCAATTAATAAATAATTAATATATAATATTTTAATCAAAATGCATAATAATGATAAAAAACTAATTTTAAAATTTAATTCAAAACTATTTGAAATTAACTTAAGAAATACTGAAACAGCTAAATTAATAGCTAAATCAATTCCAATAAAATCTAGAATTCAAATATGGGGTGAAGAAATATTTTTTAATACTAATCTTCAAGTTAAACTCGAAGATGATGCAAGAGATGTAATGCAATTAGGTGAATTAGCATTTTGGACAGAAGGATCAGCTATTGCAATTGGCTATGGGAAAACACCAGTTTCAGTAGGTCAGGAAATTAGATTAATAGGGCCATGCAATGTATGGGCAGATTGTAGTTTCAAAAAATCAGATTTTGATAACATAAAATCCGGTGATGAGATAAGCTTAGATTGGAAATAAATTAAGGTTTAAAAATTTTATTTAATTTTTCTCTAAATTCTTTTGATATAGGTGACGCTTTTTGAGTAGTCCTGTTAACATACACATGAGTAAAAAACCCTTGTGCTGAAGCAAATTCGTCATTTTCTTTGAATACTGCAGATTTGTATGTTACTGAAGATGTTCCTATTGCAGATGCGCCTATTCCAATAATAAGGTTTGAAGGATGTGAGATTGGAGAAATGAAATCACAACCTGACTTGACAATAAACCCAATATTTTTTCCAGATTTGAAATTTAATAAATCATTCTCAATTAGCCACAAATTCACCGCAGTATCGAAATACTCATAATAAATTACATTATTAATATGACCGTATACATCATTATCTTTCCATCTTGTTTTTAATTTATAAAAACAAGGATACTCTATTTTTTTATGTGGATTTATTTTCATAATTAATTAACTTTATAAAAAATAATTTATTTAAAGAAAAAATGCAATTTCATATCAGAAAAACTCCAATTACTCCATTAATTATATCTATACCTCATGCAGGAAGTTACTATCCAAAAGAGTTTTTGAAATATAAATCTATAGATATAAAAAAATTAAAAATAATGGAAGATTTTAAAACAGATACATTCATTGACAAAATAAATTTAAATTTAGCAGACATTTTTATCGCAGAATGCTCTAGAGCTGTAGTTGATTTAAATAGATCAAGGCAATCATTAGATGATTCAATGTTTAATTCAAAAATAAAAACTACTCCTCATGAAGAAGTATTATTAATTAAGTCAGGCCTCGGAGTTATACCCTCAAAATGTTATACTGAAGAAATTTTTAAATCTAAATTGCCAAATTTTTATATATCAAAAATGTTAGAGAAATATTATGATCCATTTCATAAAAAATTAAGTAAAAGAATAAATTACTTAAAATCAAAGTTTGGCGTTGTATACTTAATAGACATACATTCAACACCCACGTTATCAAATAATAATAAAAACTTTCCAGACGTTATTATAGGTGACAACTTTGGAAAAAGCAGTGAAGAAAACTTTAAAAACGATTTAATTAATCATTTTAAAAATTTAAATTTAAGATTATCAATCAACAGCCCTTATTCAGGAGGATATATAACTAGAAGATATGGAGAAAAAGATAAAAATGTAAATGTAATTCAACTTGAAATTTCAAAAAATTACTATATGAACGAAAATACTTTTGAACTCAAAGAAAATTTAAATAACGTTAAGAATATATTTAAAAGTATAGTTGAAAAATTGAATGTTAAAACATCAATAGCTGCAGAATAATTTAAATTCTATTATCTAAAATTAATTTTTCTAAAAGTTTTGTTTCAATTATTTTTGGCTCATGCATGATATGTTTTACTAGTAATTCACTTAAAAAAGGTGCATAAGTAAATCCCCATGACCCCATCCCTCCTATAAAAAACTCATTTTCTTCTTTAAGTGATCCAAAGTAAGGTAATCTGTTAGCAGTAGAAGATCTTATACTAAAACGAGAATTAACTACTTTTAGTTGCAATTTAAATTTTTCTTTTAAAAACAATGGGATGTTTCTAACATTTAGTTTATTATTATAATCTTCATTCTTGTTTAAATCTTTTGAAAATGTTGATCCAATTTGATGAAGATCGTTAAATTCTTGTGAGAAAAAATTTCCATAACTATAATTTAATTTTTGATTTACAAAATTTATATCTTTTCTTATATATGTAACTTGACCAGATGTTGGTATACATATTTTTTTTAAAAGTTCATTTTTTACCTCGTAACCATTTGCCCAAATAACTGTCTTTGCAGAAATTGTATCTCCAACAGTATTATATAAAATCTTCTTATTTTTAAAGTGGTCAATTTTTTTAACTTCAAAGTTATTTATAAACTTTACAGATTTAGATAAATTTTTTAAAAATTTTTTTGTTTCAACAATTCCTGAATTTGGAAATAAGTGTAAATTTTTAAAATTTTGAAATTCAACACTTTTATAATTATGAAATAATTCGTATGGCCATTTAAAATTTAATAACTCTTCAAATTTTTTATTCTCACGATCTCTATTTGGGAAAATTATTACACCATTAGAAATTGGTACACTATCTAGATTAATGGCAAGGTTTCTTGAATATAAGTAACTTCTTAATGAAAAAATACCATAAATTGAGTCATCTAATGTTAATTTTGGCATTTGAAAAGCTACCAAATTACCACTAGCACCATTACCTAACTCATGTCCTTTTTCAACTATAAAACACTCAATATTCCTTTTTTTAAGAGAAAAAGCTAATGAGGCTCCAGTTACCCCTCCTCCAATAATTGCAACAGGCTCTATGTTAAAATCATGAAAACTCAAATTAATTTTTTTTATATTTTTTCTTTTAATTCCTATAAGCATTTCTCTTTTATGAGAAAAGCCTATTTTTTTTGAGACATCAAAACCAACTTTTATTAAATCTTTTCTAACTTTAGTTGCAGATGTAAAAGTAGAAAAAGTACCCTCAAATTTTGTTTTTTTATATACATTTTTTAAAATATCTTCGGTCCAAGCAGATAGATTTTTCTTAGGTGCAAATCCATCTAAATACCACGCATCCGCCAAAAAAGAAAAATTTTTAACAGAACTAAAATCATCATAAACTAAGGTCAGAGTAGTATTATATTCTGGAAAATAAATATCATGTACCCCTGACATTTTCAAAGGAAGTCTATTTAGTAATACATTAGAAATAACATTAAGTTCTTTGAAATTTGAGTATATTTCTTTTAATTGTTTATGTTCTAATGGGTACCCTTCGAAACTTATATAGTGAAGATGTTTGTTATTAATTAAATTTTTTTTAAGTGACTTAACAGTCATAAGAAAATTTAAGCCTATACCAAAACCTAACTCACCTATAACTAAATTTGATGTTTGTTCAATTTTTTCAATTAAATTATTAGCATCTATATAAACGTATTTACATTCATTAGTCGGATTTATTGAATTAAAATAAAAATCATTAAATTTTTCTGATTTCAAAATTTTATTTGAACTTATAACAGATATATTTTTTAATTTGTTTTCCATTAATTTACTAACTATATATTTATATAGCATGCTAAAGAAAAATTTTTGGAAAAAAAAACTTAACCAATTTAATAAAGAAGAATGGGAAGCTCTCTGTGACAGATGTGGAAAATGTTGTCTGATTAAACTAGAAGATGAGGATAATAGCGATATATTTTATACAAATATTTCTTGTAAATTACTTTGTGTTAAAACAGGGAATTGTACAAATTATATAAATAGAAAAAAGATAGTTAAAGATTGTACAACCTTAAGCTATAATAATATTGACACTTTAAAGTGGATGCCAAAAACTTGCTCTTACAGATTGATAAATGAAGGAAAAAAATTACCATCATGGCATTATTTACTCACAGGAAATTTTGAAGAAATGGAAAAACAAAGAATGTGTGTACGAAATCGAGTTACAAGTGAAAAAGAAATTGATATAAAAAAAATACAAAATTATATTACCGATTGGGAGAATAATTAAGTGTCAAAAACAATGTGGATTTTACTTACGCTTCTAGTTATCCTTGTATTATCATCGATGTATAGAGAATATTCAAATTTACCAACACCAGATCACTTGAAATGCAAAGAATCAATGTTACAACAAATGTTTTCGGATAAGTGCACGCCTAGAGATGGCATTATAAGAAAAACCAATTAATGAATTCTGAAATTACAATAGTTTGGTTAAGAAATGACCTTAGATTAGAAGATAATCCTGCTCTGCATCATGCGAATGAATATGCAAAAAAAAATAACAGCCAAATTTCAATAATATATATATTAGAAAATTTTAACTGTCTATCAACTGATTTAGGATCTGCAAGTAAATGGTGGTTGTATAACAGTTTAAAAAAATTTAATGAAAATTTTTCTAAAGATTTAATTCAAAAAAATGATTTTAATATTAATCTGTTTAAGGGTGATCCAGAAAAAATTTTCTCTGATTTAATCAAAAAATTTAAAATTAATGGTATTTTTTGGAATAGAAGATACGAAGCTAAATGCGTTGAAAGAGATACAAAAATAAAATCAAAGTTAAAAACATTGAATATTAATGTTCAAACATATAATGGCAAGGTTTTAGTAGAACCTTGGAACATCAAAGGGAAACAGAACCAAAATTTAAAAGTATTCACACCATATAAAAACTCTTTACTTGGAAATCATTTTATACCTAAAACTTTACCTATTTCAAAAACAAAATACCATTTTAAAATATCATCATCTCTAAAGCTAAGTGAATTAAATTTGATTTCTAACAACTGGATGAAAAAGTTTGATGGCGTTTGGCATGTTGGTGAGGAAGCTGCATTAACTAAATTAGAAAAATTTATATCAAACAGCATTGATGATTATGATCAAGATAGAAATTTTCCATTTAAAGATGGGACTTCAAAACTTTCACCACATTTACATTTTGGAGAAATTTCTCCTGTAAAGATTTGGAACATGACATGTAATAATCAAAATTATGAAAAAATTTCAAATGGCCGCAAAGTTTTTCTTTCTGAAATTATTTGGAGAGAGTTTGCAGTAAATTTGATGTTTTTATATCCAAATTTAGATAAAGAAAATATTAAAGAAAATTTTGATCATTTTAAATGGGATTATAATGAAGAAAATTTTAAAGCTTGGACTAAAGGAAACACAGGGTATCCTATAGTTGATGCAGCTATGAAAGAATTATGGGATACTGGTTGGATGCATAATAGAGCAAGAATGATTACAGCATCTTTTTTAACAAAACATTTATTAATACCCTGGCAATGGGGAGCTAATTGGTTTCACGATACATTATTAGATGCAGACTTTGCCTCAAATTACGCTAGTTGGCAATGGGTTGCAGGTTGTGGTGCAGATGCAGCACCATATTTTAGAATATTCAACCCCCTTACTCAAAGCTCAAAATTTGATCCATCAGGAAAATATATAAAAAAATATATTCCTGAATTAAAAAACCTTGATTCAAAAGAAATTCATTCACCATCCAAAAGTTCATATAAGTCAATGATAGTTGATCATAAATTTGCTCGAGAAAGAGCATTAAATACTTACTCACTTTTAAGAAAGTTTAATTCATGAAAATAGCTATTATAGGATCAGGAATATCTGGTTTATCTACAGCTTTTTATTTATCAAAATTTTCTGATATTACAATATTTGAAAAAAACAAAAAGTTTGGTGGTCATGCAAATACTTATGATTTTAATTTTGAAAATAAAAATATACCCATTGATTGTGGATTTATTGTCTATAATAAAAAAAATTATCCAAACTTTATAAAAATTCTTGAATATCTGAATATTTCAAGCGATGCATCAGACATGTCATTTGCAATGTCAGTTGATAAAAATTTTGAATATTCAGGATCTTTAATTGGAATGTTAGCAAATTATAAAAACATATTAGATAAAAACTATCATAAAATGATTTATGATATTTTTAGATTTTTTAAACTAAGTCCAAAATATTTAAAAAAAGTTGATGATGATTGTACATTAGATGAATTTTTAAATAAATTTAATTTTTCAAATCATTTTAATAAATATCATATTATACCTATGGCTTCAGCTATTTGGTCATCCCCAGAAAAAGAAATTTTAAAATTCCCAGTAAAATCTCTTTTTGATTTTTATAATAATCATCAGTTACTAAATTTCGTAGAGAGACCTCAGTGGAGAACAATAAAAGATGGTTCAAAAAAATATGTTGATAGTTTGATTTCATACTTAAAATTAAATAAAAATAATTCCTTTAAATTAGAAACGGAAATAACAAATATTAAAAAAAATAAATCAAAACATATAGTTATAGATAAAAAAAATAAAAAGTATGAATTTGACTATATTGTTTTGGCATGTCATACCGATCAATCATCTAAAATCATTAAAAACTTTGATAAAAATCTTTCTGATTTATTAAACAAATTTAGATATCAAAATAATTTAGCTTATCTTCATTTTGATCAAAGTTTAATGCCTAAAAATAAATTAATTTGGTCAAGTTGGAATTATAGTACTAATTCACAAAAACAAATTTCATGCATAACTTATTGGATGAATAGATTACAAAATTTAGATATAGATAAGAATATTTTTGTTACATTAAACCCAATTCAAATTCCAAAAGAAAATAAAATTATAAAAATATTCAAATATGAACATCCTATATATGATCAAAACTCTCTACTAGTACAAAAACAAATTAAATCATATCAAGGTAAAAATAATATTTTTTTTGCAGGTGCTTGGAACGGATATGGATTTCATGAAGATGGTGTTAAATCTGCTTTAAATATTGCAAATAAATTAAAAGTTGATCTTAGTTGGGTAGATAAGAATGAAAAGTCTAATTAATTTTTATGATGGAAAAATTATCCATCAAAGACTTGGAAATACAAAACATAAGTTTACAAATCTACATCTATTTTTACTAATCAATATTTCTAAAATTAGAAGTTGTGATATGCAGTCTATCTGTAGTAAGTTTTCTTTATTATCTATTAACAAATTTAATATTCTATCATGGCACGTAAAAGATCATGGCAATCGAAATGATAAAAAGATCGAAAATTTAAAAGAATATATTATTAAATTATCAAAAGTAAAAAAATTTGATGACATTTACCTTTTATGTTTCCCTAGAATTTTTAACTTTGGCTTTAATCCAATTTCAATATATTTTTTCTCTTATAATAACCAAATTACACATACCATATATGAAGTTAAAAACACATTTGGTGACATACATCATTACATAACAAAGAATAAAGTTTCTAAAAGTAGATTTCATAAAAAAATGTTTGTATCACCTTTTTTCAAAAATGATGGATATTACGAGATTTGGTCAAGATTAAAAAATAAGTCAGTTTTTTTAAAAATAAATTATATAGTAAAAGATAACATAAAATTAAAAGCATTTTTAAATGCTACAATTATTAAAGGTGACAACCTTTCATTATTTGCTGCATTAGTTAAAAATTTGATTTTTCCTGGAAAAGTGTGGATAAATATTCATTATCAAGCATTGAAATTATTTTTAAAAAAAATTAAGATCGAAAAAAAACCTCTAGAAAATAAAATTAAAAATACCTTTGCTGAAAAATCATAAAATGAACATTTGGACAAAAATCTTTATATCAGCTTTAAGCAATTTGAAACATGGTAAGTTAAAATTATCAATTAATGGAAATCATCATTTAATTTCTGGAAAATTCCCAGGACCTAAGGCTTATTTAAAAATTGAAGATAAAGATATCATCAAAAAAATATTAATTGAAGGCTCTGTTGCATTCGGGGAAGAATACGTTAATGGCAACATTAAAACATCTAATTTAGAAAATTTATTAAGTTACTTTGCTATTAACAATGATGAAGTTGAAAAAAATATAAAGTATAATCTATTATTTAAAATTAAAAATAAATTAGGTCACTATTTCAATAAAAATACAAAAAAAGGTTCAAAGAAAAACATTCATACCCATTATGATTTAGGAAATAATTTTTATAAAATTTGGCTTGATAAATCAATGACATATTCATCAGCAATTTTTAAAAATGAAACTGATGATTTGCAAATAGCGCAAAAAAATAAATATGATAAATTATTAAATCTAGCTGAAATCAAAAATAAAGACGAAGTTTTAGAAATTGGCACCGGTTGGGGTGGTTTTGTTAGCCAAATAACCAGTAATTTTAGTTGTAAAATTACTACAACAACAATTTCTGAAGAACAATACAAATATGTAACATCAAAGTTTTTAAAAAATAATAATAAAAATATAAATATATTAAAAAAAGATTATAGAGATCTTTCAGGTCAATTTGATAAAATAATTTCTATAGAAATGTTTGAAGCTGTAGGCAAGGAATTTTGGAACGTTTATTTTAAAAAATTAAAATCTCTACTAAATCAAAATGGAATAATAGTTTTGCAAATAATTACAATTAAAGATAATGCCTTTGATTATTATAATAAAAATCCAGATTTCATTCAAAAACATATTTTTCCAGGTGGAATGTTACCAAGTGTAAGTATGCTAAAAAAAATTTTGGGAAATAATAAACTAAAAATTATTGAAAATAATAATTATGCAGAACATTACGCAAAAACTTTAAACAACTGGAGAAATAACTTTAATTCATCCTTAAATGAAATTAAAAATAATGGATTTGATGATAGGTTTATAAGATTATGGAATTATTATTTAGCTTATTGTGAAAGTGGTTTTAAAACTAAAAGAATTGGTCTAAATCAAATTAAAATTATACACAATTAAATTCTCTTTCTTACTAGACTTAAAACAAATTTAAATATCAGTCCAAAGATTGGTATTTTAGTATAGAAATTATTATAACTATCCCAATAATCAATATGAGAAACAATTTTTTTATTTGCACCTATAGTAACTTCTGAGAGGCCAAAAATAGAATTATTTTTATTAAATGCAAAATAGATCATTTCCCATTTTAAAATATAAATATTATTTTTAGAAATAATATTTAGTACCTTAAATTCTACATTATCTAATTTATTTAAAGTATTAAAAAAAATTCTTTTGAAATTTTCAATCCCATAAACTTTAGTAAAAGGATCCTCAAAATAAATATT
>ENA-OSEY01002532-OSEY01002532.1-marine-metagenome-genome-assembly--contig:-NODE-2532-length-11768-cov-2.318707_pt1 | contig 11768 bp, 9 predicted proteins | sample MGYA00248465_ERZ534230 | MGnify/ENA primary metagenome ERZ534230 (study PRJEB26409, sample SAMN06344110) | marine metagenome | isolation source: Sea water from surface | place: Atlantic Ocean:Southern... | reverse complement strand
GTTAGTAACAAGCTGTAAACAAACTTATATTTTAACCACCAGTATGGCTCATGTGTCTGCTCATTTGGCCTTTAATATCGGTCCTAGAATAATCAAAATCGTGACCTTTAGGTTTATTATCTATAGCCGATCTAATAGCGCTTTCTAATCGTTCTGGATTATTCGGATATTTTCGTATTGTATCACGTAAGTTAGCATTATTTTCTTGTCCTAAACACATGAAAAGGTCGCCAGTGCATGTTACTCTTACTCGATTACAGGATTCACAAAAATTGTGGCTTAGGGGAGTTATAAATCCAATTTTTTGTTGTGTTTCTTTGACCTTTACGTATCGTGCCGGGCCTCCTGTGTTTTCCTCGAGATCATAAAGTGAATAATTTTCTTCTAATTTATTTCGCAAATCTTTAAGCGACCAAAACTGACTTTTCCTGTCTTCTTGTTCAAGTTCTCCCATTGGCATAACTTCTATAAAAGTTAAGTCCAAATTTTTTGAGGAGCACCAATCCGTAATAGAAAATAATTCGTTTTCGTTGAAGTTTTTCAAAGCCACTGTGTTTATTTTAACCCGTAAGCCTGCGTCTTGTGCAGCCTGGATCCCATCCAAGACTTGCGACAATCGACCCCATCTAGTGATCTTATTAAACTTTTCCTCATTTAAAGTATCGAGGGAAACATTTATTCGACGAACGCCCATTTTGTACAAATCATTAGAAAAGCGTCTAAGTTGAGACCCATTTGTTGTTAGTGTTAATTCTTCAAGTAAATTGGTTTGTAGGTGGCGTGATATCCGTTCAAAAAATTTCATAATATCTCGTCTGACAAGAGGCTCACCGCCCGTTACACGAAGCTTTTTCACTCCTAATTTGATAAAAGTTGAACACATATAGTCGAGCTCTTCCAATGTTAATAAATCTTTTTTGGGAAGAAACTGCATATTTTCCGACATACAATAAAGGCATCGAAAGTCGCAACGATCAGTTACTGAAAGACGAAGATAATTGATCTCTCGAGCAAATGGATCAATTAATTTTGACTTAACTTCAAAGTGATCCCGATAATGTTGTGCTTCTAAATTCATTCTGAAATTATCTTTAAAATTTTCTGGTTTTTCGCTATTTAAATTTTAACGTTTATTCTCATACAATCCAGCAGTTCTTATACAGTAATTAATTTTGTTAAACAAAGTAAATCTAACCTAACAGAAGTTCCTTACCTATTGGAAAGAAATTAGAGGTGCTATTTTTTAAAGAGATAGCAGTCAAGTTTGCGACACCATATATTTCTGTCTTACTATTGTATAAAGTTTTTACTCGATCCATTAATATATCGAAATCACCGTCCCCAGATGCTAAAACAATAATATCTGATTTACTTGCATATTCCATTATATCAATAGTAATTCCTACATCCCAATCACCTTTTGAAGACCCATCAGAACGATTAATGAATGGTTTTAGTTTTACTTCAAATCCGATGGCTCTAAGAATATTTTGAAACTGGATTTGTTTTGCGTCACCCCTGTCTGTCGCATAAGCAAATGCTCCGATGACTTGTCTTTGGTTGGTTACCTTTTCCCAAAATTTGTTATAATCAAAATTAGCATTAAACGTCTGTTTTGTTGTGTAATAAATATTTTGAACGTCGACAAAAATGGAAACTTTTTGCATAATCAAACCAGAGTAAACTTAAACGTCATTCAACCGTCACAGACTTGGCTAAATTTCTAGGTTGATCCACGTCTGTGCCTTTTGCAACAGCCGTATAGTAGGCAATCAGTTGAACCGCGACGGCGTAAAGTAACGGGTTTAGCGTATCGATTGTTTTAGGTATTTCAATAGTACTCCAAAATTCCTCATCTGTATTCTCAAAACCTGATTTGTCTGAGAGTAAAACCACCTTGCCACCTCTAGCGGCCACCTCTTGAACATTTGAAATATTTTTATCGAATAGCTTATCTTTAGGGGCTAGAATTATTACTGGGACCGATTTGTCAATTAATGCAATTGGCCCATGTTTTAACTCACCAGAAGCATAAGCTTCAGCATGTATATAGCTGATTTCTTTTAATTTTAATGATCCTTCAAGCGCTAATGGATAAACAAGACCTCTTCCAAGAAACAGAATATCACGTGCCTCTGATAATTTGTTTGCAAGTGCAATGAACTTATCTTTTTTGCCCAGGATTTGATTGATCATAGAAGGTATTTTCAAGAAATGAGAGAATATATTTTTTTGCTCTTTTTCTGAAATTTTTTGTACGTCAGCAGCTGCTTTGATTGATAATGCAAACAGAACAGAAAGCTGACAAGTGAACGCTTTTGTGGATGCAACTCCAATTTCCACACCGGCCAGTATTGGTAAAGAATGATCACTTTCACGCGAAATAGAGCTCTCTGCTACATTAGTAATCGATAATATTTTTTTCGCCTTTCCAGAACAATATCTGAGGGCGGCTAAAGTATCAGCTGTTTCTCCTGATTGACTGACAAAAATGGCCAAAGTGTTTCCTTTGATTGGAGGCTCTCGATATCTAAACTCTGATGCGATATCAATTTCGACCGGAATCCGCGCAATTTCCTCAAACCAGTACTTTGCGACATGACAAGCGTAAAAAGCCGTACCGCATGCAACTAAAGAAATTTGTTCAAAATCATTAAAGTTTAAATTTAAGTTATCGGGAAGAGTTACTTTTCCTGTTTTTTGATCAAAATAATATTCTAGGGCTAAACTTATAACGCGGGGTTGCTCGTGAATTTCTTTCTCCATGAAATGTTGATAGCCATCTTTTTGAATTTGAGCATTTTCAGTGTTAATTTCTTTTATTTCTCGTTTGACTGAATTTTTAGATTGATCCCAGATATCGACAGTTTTTCGAGTAAGAACAGCAAAGTCCCCTTCGTCTAAATATGAAATTTTATTAGTCATGGGAGATAATGCAATGGCATCTGATCCTACGAACATCTCTCCTTTGCCATATCCTATGGCTAAAGGTGAACCTTTACGCGCTGCAATCATCAAATCGGTTTGACCTTGGAATAAGAAACATAGTGCAAAAGCACCTTTAAGCTTTTCAACTGTTTTTTGGGCGGCTTCGATAGGCTCATTCCCCTCTTCGATCATTGCTTGTGTGAGAAGGGCGATCGTCTCGGTATCGGTATCTGTAGTGTGTTTGATACCCTTTTTTTCTAAATACTTTCGAAGTTCTTGAAAATTTTCTATGATACCGTTGTGAACTACTGCTACCTGTTCTGTCATATGTGGGTGAGCGTTGTTTACACTTGGTTTGCCGTGTGTGGCCCAACGAGTGTGTCCAATGCCAGATTTTCCTTGTATTGGGTCGCGCACTAAAAGATCACTTAACTCTGCTAATTTTCCAAGCGCTCTTCGTCGTCCCAGTTTCCCATCATTAAGGGTCGCGATACCAGCGCTATCGTATCCTCTATATTCAAGTCTTTTCAGAGCATTTACCAATAATGGCCCAACTTCGTGATCACCTAAAATTCCAACAATACCGCACATATGATCCTCAAGATTTATTTTTTTGTTTGCGAAGGAGGTTCATTAATTTCTTACCCATCCCAATTTTATTTTCTTGGCGGGATCTAGCAAAAGCTAAAGCTTCATCCGGTATGTCTTTTGTAATCACAGAGCCGCTGGCCGTCACTGAACTTTTTCCCACTTTTACTGGGGCAACTAGCATAGTATTGGAGCCAATAAACGCACCATCCTCAATATTGGTGTTGTGTTTGCTTACGCCATCATAATTGCATGTTATCGTACCAGCACCAACATTTACCTTTTCCCCAATTTTAGCATCGCCAATATACGATAAGTGATTAATTTTACTTTTTGGGCCAACGAGAGATTTTTTAACTTCCACGAAATTACCGACATTAGCCCCTTCGGAAACTATCGAGCCGGGCCTAATGCGCGCGTAAGGCCCTATTTTGGAATTAGGAAAAATACGACACCCCTCTAAATGAGAAAAGGCGCGTATAGTCACATTTTCCTCAATCGTCACAGCCGGGGCTATTACAACATTTTGCTCGATAACTGTGCCTTTGCCAATTTCTGTATCAAAAGAGAAAAAAACTGTTTCTGGAGACGTCAATTGAACACCTTTTTCCATAAATTCTATTCTCTTTGCTTTTTGGAATAATTCCTCTGCTCGAGCTAGCTCTTCAAGGGAATTAATTCCAATAGTTTCTTCTTCGTCACAGAAAACAAGGGAAGACTTAAATCCACCTTTAGCGGCAAGCTCTATACAGTCGGTGAGGTAAAACTCTTTAGATGCATTATCACTATCTATTTTTGCAATTAAATCAAAAATTAGGTCTGCTCTTCCTAAAATTACTCCACTATTGCAAAGTGATATATTAAGCTGTTCCTGAGTTGCATCTTTAGCCTCTACGATTTTGATAATATTTTCGCCATTTGAAACTAGCCTTCCATACATTCCAGGGTGTTTCGTATCAAAGCCTAAAATAGCAATGTCACAAGTTTTTCTCGCTTTTATCAATTTGGAAATAGTCTCAGACTTTATCAAAGGAGTATCCCCATAAAGGATGAGGATATCTTTTCCACTTTTTCCAAGTAGTCTTTCAGCCTGCTTTACAGCATGTCCTGTTCCTAATTGTTTTTCTTGAATGACGATTTGAGCATCTGGAGATTTTATCTTTGCTGCTTCACTGATTAACTCTGCTTGGTGCCCAGCTACGATAACTGTTTCTTCCGCTCCAGCCCTTTTTGCTACTTCCATAACATGATGCAACATGCTCGCATTACCGACTGTATGCAGCACTTTAGGTTTTTCGGACTTCATCCGAGTGCCTTTACCAGCAGCTAAAATTACAACTGAAAAACTCATTAATCGACACCTTGATCTTGTGCGAGGTAATATCTTACCATGAGACCAAAGCAAGTTAAATTCTTTAACAAATCGTTGCTTTTTGTTACAAAGCTTAGTGTTTTATCTTTCGCAGGTAGTTAAATGATATCAATCGTTTTTGATTTGGATGGTACGCTGGCAGATACCAGCAGAGATATGCTTAAGGCGGCTAATTTATGTTTTGAGGAAATGGGCTATTCCGATGTTCTTTCTGAAGAAATGCATAGAGGTACGGCTCTTCATGGAGGGAGAGCCATGCTGACTAAAGGTTTAACCTTGTTAAAAGAACCTGATTTAGCCAATATTGTTTCAGAATATTATCCTAAATTTTTGAAATATTATCGTGAAAACCTCTATGAAAAAACTATCTTTTATGATGGAGCTATTACTTGTTTGGAAAAAATGGCTGGACAGGGCTGGAATGTAGGTATTTGTACAAATAAACCTGAAGACTTAGCTGAAACGTTACTAAGTAAAATGGCTGCCCAAAATTATTTTAATGCTCTTGTAGGCGCAGATACGCTTTCTGTCCGTAAGCCAGATCCGGCTCCATTTTTTGAAACGGTGCGACGGTTAAATGGAAAGCCCAATCGTTCTTGCTTGGTTGGCGACAGTATTACAGATTATAAAACCGCAAAAGCCGCTGATGTTCCAATAATTTTGGTTGATTTCCCACCTAATGACACAGACATAAGCTCTCTCAAGCCAGATGCAATAATTGGCCATTTTGATGAACTGGTTCCCACGATAGAAAATCTGTTTCTCAAGATAAATTGAACCTTTGATCCGAATTAGTACCAGCATTTAAGATTTATAATATTTAAAATTAAAAATATGTTAGTGGATATTCATGTGTATAAATTGAATATACATAGAGAACATTGACCATTCTATAAAATTTAATCATCAATGCATTATGGACAACAAATTTCACGGTAACTTCACGCAACAAGATGGGCTTCCTGAAATTGCAATCGAACGGGCCACAAGAGTTTTGCGTTCAGGTCGATTGCACCGATACAACTTAGGTAAAGATGAGATTGGTGAAGTTGGTTCCCTCGAGCTTGAATTTGCAAAATTTATTAATGTAAAATATTGCTTAGCCGTTGCATCTGGTGGCTATACTTTGTCGACTGCGCTTAGGGCATTGGGAGTAGGCCATGGCGACAATGTTTTAACGAATGCCTTTACACTTGCTCCAGTGCCTGGTGCAATTGCCTCTGTTGGTGCTACGCCGATTTTTGTTGGTGTAACTGAAAATTTGGTAATTGACTTTGATGATTTAGAGGCAAAGTCCCAAAACGCCAAAGTGCTTATGTTAAGTCACATGCGAGGCCATATTTGCGATATGGATAGACTGCTAAGCATTTGTGCCTCAAATAATATACAATTGATAGAAGATTGCGCACATACCATGGGCGCGAAATGGGGAAACCGATGGTCAGGGACCGATGGTGTTATCGGCTGCTATTCAACGCAAACCTACAAGCATATTAATTCGGGAGAAGGCGGATTACTGGTAACAAATAATCCGGATATAATGGCCAAGGCCACGATGTTATCTGGATCTTATATGCTGTATGATAGGCATCCTGCAGGGCCTGAAAAAAAACATTATGATTTACTTAAATATGAAACTCCAAATATTTCAGGTCGAATGGATCACTTAAGGGCTTCAATTTTAAGGCCACAATTGGGTGAACTCATGGAGCGCGTTGCGAAATGGAGTGAACTTTACCCGATTCTAGAAGAGGGTTTACGATCTACGCCAGGTTTGACGATAGTAGAAAGGCCCAAGAGTGAAAAGTATGTTGGGAGTTCATTTCAATTTTTATTATTAGATTGGCCTTCAGAACAAGTAAAAAAAGTTGTCTCCGACTGTTTTTCGCGCGGTGTTGAATTAAAATGGTTCGGTGAAGCTAATCCGCATGGATTTACTTCCCGATATGACAGTTGGAGATATGTTCAATCCGAACCCATGGCTAAAACTGATAGGGTTTTGTCAGGATTGCTTGATTTGCGGTTGCCGCTTTCATTTACTAAAAGTGACTGTACACTGATAGCTTCAATTATTAAAAATGTGGTGCAAAAAATTTTCGAAACATCACTTTCTAGTGACAGATAGATAAGTTTGATCAAAATTTTTTTTCCAACAAAAGATTTTTATAACCAAACAGAAGTCACTACTATCTTGACACAAGCGATCATTTAATTTTAAATGAACGAGTGTTCAATAAAGGTACTCATTATGTTTATGTCTTCAATGGAGTTCGATCTAGGTGACGATGTAAAAGCCATGCGTGATGCTGTGCACCGGTGGTCCCAAGACAGTCTGAAACCTTTGGCTGCTAAAATTGATAAGGATAATTATTTTCCGGAGCATCTTTGGCGAGAAATGGGTGATCTAGGTATCTTAGGTATAACGGTCGAAGGATATGGTGGTTCAGGTATGGGCTATCTCGCCCACACGGTGGCGGTTGAGGAAGTTGCAAGAGCTAGCGCATCTGTAAGTCTCTCGTATGGTGCACATTCAAATCTTTGTGTAAATCAAATCAACCTAAACGGTAATGATCAGCAAAAGAGTAAATTTCTTCCAAAACTAATAAGTGGTGAGCATGTAGGAGCTCTTGCAATGTCAGAGCCAAATGCTGGATCCGATGTGGTATCAATGCAGCTTAGTGCAGAAAAACGAAATGGATACTACCGTTTAAATGGAAATAAGTATTGGATAACAAACGGCCCTGATGCGAGCGTCTTGGTCGTTTATGCAAAGACTGATAAAGATGCAGGCTCAAAAGGAATAACTGCCTTTATTATAGAGAAAGATATGGTGGGATTCTCGACCAGCAAACATTTCGATAAATTGGGGATGCGGGGGTCGAATACGGCTGAACTTATTTTTGAAGATGTTGAAGTGCCATTTGAAAATGTGCTCGGAGAAGAGGGTAAAGGTGTCAATGTTCTGATGTCGGGTTTAGATTACGAAAGAGTGGTTCTTTCGGGTATCGGAACTGGGATCATGGCTGCCTGCCTCGATGAGGTCTTGCCTTATATGCTTGAACGAAAACAGTTTGGTAAGAGTATTGGTGATTTTCAGCTCATGCAGGGAAAGATTGCTGATATGTACACAGCAATGAATTCCTCTCGAGCCTATGTGTATGAAGTTGCAAAAGCCTGTGATAGAGGAAATGTAACACGACAGGATGCAGCGGCATGCGTTTTATATGCATCAGAGGAGGCAATGAAAGTAGCTCACCAAGCAGTTCAGTCTCTGGGTGGAGCTGGTTATTTGAGTGATAATCCGGTTGGGCGGATTTTTAGAGATGCTAAATTAATGGAAATAGGAGCTGGTACATCTGAAATTAGGCGAATGCTCATCGGTCGCGAACTTGTTTCCTTAATGCGATAAAATGAAATTTCCATGGGCTATTTTAAGTATGCTAAGTGTGGTTGCTTTGGTATTTGGCCTATTATTAGGCGTTAAAAGTATAAGAATAACCGAAACTGAAATTATAAATTTCTATGCGGATGATTTTGTACGAAAAATGGATAAAAAGGGAGTTTCGATCGATCGGTCGGCTTGTTACGCCACGGTTTCCGAAAATTTTTGGGAAAGAATGATTGTAGTATGTGATATCGATGCCTCCTCTTATATAGAGTATCCTATTGGGGCTTGGGGGCAACTGTTGGTTAGAGAACCTCTTGTTGGTTTGAGAGAGGGTATCTGATGAAAAGCATACCGCATCTTAAGCAAAAAAATGGAAATTGGATTTGGGATTTTCCCAGTGAATTGAACATGGCAGTTCAAGCATGTGATTATTGGGTCAGTAAGTCTCCTGAAAAAGTATGTTTGAAAGACTTTACCAATATAGATCAACCGATCTTATACACATACATGGAATTGAGAAGTTTCGCAGATAGTATTGCGTTTGAATTAACTAGGCGTGGGGTTGGATTTGGCGATCGTGTCGGAGTTTTGCTTTCGCAGGGTATTGGGTGTGCAGCGAGTCATATTGCAATATGGAAACTAGGGGCAATTTCTATCCCTTTATTTAAATTATTTGGACCTGATGCCCTTAAGATGAGGCTAAATGATGCACAGGCGAAGTGTACGATTACAGATTTTGAAGGGTCAAATAGCCTCCTGCCTAAAGAATTTGACCGATTAATATTTGACGATATCGAAAATACTGGTGAGCCTTTCAAAACTCAGTCAACAAAAGCGGACACACCTGCCGTTCTTATTTATACTTCGGGCACCACTGGATCGCCCAAAGGAGCCTTACACTCACAACAGGTTTTAACCGGTCATTTACCAGGAGTGTCAATGAGCCACAATTATCTGGGTCATGATCGGGATTGTCTCTGGACGCCGGCAGACTGGGCATGGATTGGAGGTCTTTTCGATGTTCTAATGCCGGGCTTAGCTTTAGGTGTTCCTGTAGTCGCTGCAAAAATGAAGAAATTTTCGCCCAAAGAGACTGTGGAAATAATATCTAGGGGAGGGGTGCGAAATATTTTTTTCCCACCAACAGCTTTGAGAATTTTAAAGGCATCTGATGTGAAAATAAATGGCTTAAGGTCGGTCGCTTGTGGGGGTGAGCCTTTAGGTGCGGAAATGTTGGAGTGGGGCAAGAAAAATTTAAAAACAACAATCAATGAATTTTATGGTCAGACAGAATGTAACATGGTCGTAAGTAGCTGTAATGCTGATAAAGAGCCAATTTCGGGTTTAATGGGCACACCTGTTCCTGGCCATGAGGTAAATATCTTAGACTCTGATGGTTCTCCTACTTTAAAAGAAGGAGAAATAGCCATTAAGCGTGGTTCTGCAAGTATGATGCTGGAATACTGGCGCCGGCCTGATCAGACAGAAAAAAAGTTCAAAGGTGATTGGTTGCTCACAGGTGATAGGGGGCGTTTTCATGCTGAAGGTATCGAATTTATTGGTAGGGATGATGATGTAATTAATTCTGCTGGATATAGAATTGGACCATCCGAAATTGAGGACTGCCTTTTGATGCATACAGCGGTTGCTACAGTTGGTGTGGTCGGCAAGCCCGATCGGTCACGTGGTGAAATAGTTAAGGCTTATGTAGTTGTTAAGCCTGATCACAAAGCTGATAGCTATCTAAGCGAATCCTTGCAAGATTTTGTTAAAAATCGGTTGGCTAAGCATCTTTACCCAAGAGAGATAAGTTTTTTAGATCAATTACCAATGACTGTTACAGGCAAAGTGATTAGAAAAAAATTGCGTGAAAAAGCAATTCTGGAGAGTAAATAGGAACAATAATGAAACTCAAATCTCAAATTTTGACATCAAGTAATTCGTTCAAAGAGAACGTTAAGAAACATTTAAAAGATATTGAAAATATTGGTAAGATAGCAAAATTGAATTCCCTAGGAGGGCCAGAATCATCGCGAGATAGGCATATAAAGCGTGGGAAAATGCTACCGAGAGATAGAGTGTCCGGGTTGTTGGATGTTAGCTCCTATTTTCTCGAAATTGGGAGTTTTGCCGCACAAGATTTATATGATGGTGCTGCTCCAGGTGCTGGTCTGATTGCAGGGATTGGAACTATTGAGGGACAGGCATGTATGATTGTATGTAATGATGCCACCGTCAAAGGAGGAACATATTTCCCTTTGTCAGTTAAAAAGCATTTAAGAGCTCAAGAAATAGCCGAAAGATGTCATTTACCTTGCCTATATTTGGTCGATAGTGGCGGAGCAAACTTACCAAATCAAGATGAGGTGTTTCCCGACCGAGATCATTTTGGAAGAATTTTTTACAATCAAGCGAGAATGTCTGCGAAAGGTATTCCGCAAATTGCAGTGGTAATGGGTTCTTGCACTGCTGGCGGAGCCTATGTGCCCGCGATGTCGGATGTAACCATAATCGTCAAAAATCAGGGAACTATTTTTTTGGCAGGACCGCCACTTGTAAAGGCTGCCACGGGTGAGGTTGTAAATGCAGAGGATTTAGGTGGAGGTGATATTCATACCAAATCTTCTGGTGTTGCGGATTATCTAGCTGATGATGATCATCAAGCATTGGCTATGGCCCGGAGGGCAATTAAAAATCTAAACAGAAAGCATCCGGAGCCTGTCAAATTGATAGAGGCTAAGGAGCCTGAATACGACCCTAACGAAATCATTGGGATTGTACCGCACGATTTGCGAACAATCTACGATGTTCGTGAGATCATTGCCAGGCTGGTAGATGGGTCTGAATTTGATGAATTTAAAATCCGTTTCGGCGAAACGCTTGTTACTGGTTTCGCTCATATTATGGGATGCCCCGTGGGGATAATTGCTAATAATGGGGTTCTTTTTTCTGAGTCAGCTCAGAAAGGTGCACATTTTATTGAGCTATGCTCACAAAGAAAAATACCTTTAATTTTTCTGCAAAATATCAGTGGCTTCATGGTGGGGAAAAAGTATGAAAATGAAGGTATAGCGCGGCATGGAGCAAAGATGGTGACAGCAGTTGCTACAACTGAAGTACCAAAAATAACCTTAATTATTGGTGGTAGTTTCGGGGCGGGTAACTATGGGATGGCTGGCAGAGCGTACGATCCGTGTTTTGTTTGGACTTGGCCGAATTCTCGTATTTCTGTCATGGGGGGAACCCAGGCAGCCAATGTTTTAGCAACTATTAAGAGAGATCAAATAGAAGGTCGGGGAGGCATTTGGAGCGAAGAAGAAGAATTAGCTTTTAAAGAGCCAACGCTAAAAATGTTTGAGAAACAAAGTCATCCCATTTATGCTTCAGCGCGTCTTTGGGATGATGGAATCATTGACCCAAGGAATTCCAGGCAGGTTTTGGGACTCTCGTTACAAATAGCTTTGAATGCCCCAATTAAAGATACTAATTTTG
>ENA-OSEY01002530-OSEY01002530.1-marine-metagenome-genome-assembly--contig:-NODE-2530-length-11779-cov-2.400957_pt1 | contig 11779 bp, 13 predicted proteins | sample MGYA00248465_ERZ534230 | MGnify/ENA primary metagenome ERZ534230 (study PRJEB26409, sample SAMN06344110) | marine metagenome | isolation source: Sea water from surface | place: Atlantic Ocean:Southern... | reverse complement strand
AAAATTGAAAATTTAAAGCGATCTTTGTTAGTATGTTTTCCTTTGAATATGAGTGATTCAATACCTCCTTGACTAGTGAAGATGTTTAAAATACTACTAGTCTCTCTATAATCTCTTGTATGAATTAAGAAGCCGTTATGAGTGTTGTACATTCAATCTATATATCCAAAATCTTTAAGTAAATCTTGGTTATTTTTCCAGTTTTCTTTTACAAGTACAAATAGAGATAGATTGATTCTCTTGTTCAGAAGTGATTCAATATTCTTTCTCGCTTTGATACCTATTGCTTTGATCATTTTGCCATTCTTTCCAATAATAATTTTTTTATGATTCTCTTTCGTGACTATTATCTCTGCATCTATTTGATCTATATTTTTCTGTTTATCATATGATATGATGCGTACAGCTGACTCGTAGGGTAACTCCTCATTCGTACTATTAATCAAAGATTCTCGTATTAACTCCTGTATAATATAAAGATCATTTTTTTTATCAATTTTATATTTCGTAAAATTATTTATATTTTCAATTTTAGATAAAATGTCATTGATAAGTAGACTTATTCCGATATTTTCTTTTATTGATATCATTGAGTAGTCTTTAGTATTCAATTCTTGCTCTAAAAGGGTCTTATATTTATTATTCTGCTTTTGATCAATCTTATTGACACATATTATATATGGCTTATTTGACGAGTATATATCTTCCATTATTGCCGATTCATAATCATAGGATTCTTGTAGCTGCGTCAATAGTATTATGAGATCGCAATTAGTAAAATGCTTTTGAGCATTACTTTTCATTGCTTTTGCTAAAAGATTATTATCTGTGATAGAGATGCCCGGAGTATCGATGAATTGTATTAAAAAATCTTTTAATTTAAAGTCATAGAAAGTAGAAAGTCGCGTTGCATGTATTTTATTTGATACAAGAGAAATGTGATTTTGTGTCAAATGATTGATTAATGAAGATTTTCCGACATTACTTTTTCCTAAAATTAATAACTTAACTTTTTTCATTGATCTTATTTAGAATAGTCTGAGCAAGAATCTGTTCTGATGATTTTATTTTATTAGAATGTATTTGCTCATTGATGTTTAGTTGAGGGATTTTACATGACACTAAATATTTGAAAGATTTTTTTGATGATTTGCAAGATGTATAAGTTGGAAGTGGGATTTTTTCACGATGCAAGTACTCTTGTAACTGTGATTTTGAGTCCTTTTTTAGTAAGCTATCAGATACAAGAGGTTGAAATATTGTAGTGATAATATTCTTTACGGTTTGATTATCACTATCAAGATATATAGCCCCTAAAACAGATTCTAAGATATCTGAAGATATCCTTCTCCCATCTAAGTTATTATTGATCTTATTTATAGGCTCTTTTAATTCTAGGGTGTGATAAATTTTTTCTAGACAATCAGTGTTAACTAATTTTTGTCTCATTATAGTTATATCTCCCTCACTAATATGTGGATACTTAGTAAACAACATTTCAGTTATGAATAACTGCAAAACAGCATCACCTAAAATCTCAAGCCTTTCATAATTATTTGATGAAGATATACTTTTGTGAGTAAATGCAGTTATGAAGTAGTTAACGTTATTGATCTTATAATTAAAGGATTTATTTACAGACTTTATAATATTATTTGCTAAATCCTTATTCAATTTTATTTCCTACTCTATCAAATAAACTATAATAACTGTCAAAATTCCAAAACATCCAAATGTAGAATGCTTTACCAACTAAATTTTCTCTTGGAACAGGTCCCCAATATCTACTATCATTTGAGTTATCACGGTTATCTCCTAATACGAAATAAGTTTCATCTGGAACCTGATATTCAAAATTAAAAGGTGGGCTAGATTGATTAAGAATAAGATACTCTTTAGATGAATTATTCTCAATGTAGACCTGTCCGTCAGCTATCTCTACAGGATCAAAATTATGATCGATTTGAGTATGGGAATATTCAATATCATTGACATAAAGACGTTTATTTTTATAGATTATCCTATCACCAGGCAAACCAACTATCCTCTTGATGTAATTAATTTTTTTATTTTCTGGATATTTAAACACAACTACATCCCCTCTCTGAGGATCCTCGTTATCAATTAAAGTTATATCAGTAAGCGGAAGTTTATATCCGTAAATATTTTTATCAACTAATATAAAATCACCTATCATTAGTGTTGGGATCATAGAACCTGATGGAATTTTATATGGCTCTATAAAAAATGATCTTATTAATAGCACAACCAATATAATTGGAAAAACAGAACTTGAGAATTCTTTAAAATTTCTAAGTATTGAGTTTTCAATACTGATTATACTAAATATGCCAGTAATCAGTGTTGCTATTACAAGTATGAGTGTGAAATCCATAGAGCTTAATCAGAGGTGGACAAAAATTTATAAAATGCTTCTCTTGGAATTTCTACATTACCTATCTTCTTCATTTTTTTCTTACCCTCTTTTTGTTTTTTGAGAAGTTTCATTTTTCGTGTTACATCGCCACCGTAGAGCTTAGCAGTAACATCTTTTCGATATCCTCTGATAGATGTTGAAGAGAGAACTTTTGATCCAACACATCCTTGTATTGTGATCTCAAAGTTCTGTCTTGGAATCAATTTTTTCAGGTTTTCTATTAATTCTTTTGACCTTTTATACGCATTATCTTTATGCAGTATTTGTGACAAAGCATCCACCTTTTTTTTATTTACATGTATATCAAGTCTCAACATTTTACTTTCTCGATAGTCAATTATATCGTAATCATAGGATGCGTAGCCTTTTGATGCAGATTTAAGTGTGTCGAAAAAGTCATATATTATCTCAGATAAAGGAATTTCATAGCGGATCTCAACCATATTTGAACGATATATCAAGTCCTGTTGTGCACCTCTTTTTGATGTACATAGTTCAATTACTGATCCAAGATATTGAGGGGGTGTGACAATAGATATCAGTGCGATGGGTTCGTAATAACATTTGAGACTATTATCATCAGGTAGATCGCTTGGTTTTCTGATATCCAGCGTTTGTCCTTTTTTGTCTTCTATTCTATAAGTAACTGAGGGAACAGTCATGAGGAATTCAAGATTGTATTCTCGCTGGACTCGCTCTCTTATTATCTCCATATGAAGTAAGCCTAGAAATCCACAACGAAATCCATGACCTAGAGATTGAGAGCTCTCTGGTTCATAAGTAAAGGAATTGTCATTGAGAGATAATTTGTCTAATGCTTTTTTTGATTCTTGATAGTCATTTGAATCGACAGGATAGAATCCAGAATAGACTCTTGGCTGTATTTTTTTAAATCCTGCTAAAGGCAATGCATTTTCATCTTTAGCTAATACTATCGTGTCACCGACAGGAGCTGAATCAAGAGTTTTAATCGACGCGATCATAAAACCAACCATACCAGAGCTTAGAGTTGAAAGATTAGTCATCTCAGGATTAAACGTCCCAAGTTTATCAACGATAAACTCCCTTTTATTAGATAACACTTTTATCTTATCTTTTAATTCAATAGATCCGTCTACGACCTTAATTAAGACAACAATACCAAGATAGTTGTCAAACCAAGAATCAATAATAAAAGCTTTTAGCGAATTTGATAAATTACCTTTTGGCTCAGGAATATCAATAATTATTCTCTCAATTAGATTATCTACTCCCTCACCAGATTTTGCACTTACCTTAAGAATTTTCTTTTTATCTATATGTAGTAACTCTGATAAATCACTTAAAACTGAATCGGTATTCGCCGAAGGTAGATCAATCTTATTTATAATTGGAATAATTTTTAAGCCTAATTCACTAGCGACATTATAATGTGCAATAGTCTGAGCCTCTAAACCTTGAGTAGCGTCTACTAGCAATAAAACTCCATCGCATGCGGATAAAGATCTTGAAACTTCATATGAGAAATCAACATGACCTGGTGTATCTATAATATTAATATTATATTTTTGTTTATTGTAATCGACCTTAAGGCTCACTGTCTGAGCTTTTATTGTAATGCCCCTCTCTCTTTCTAGATCCATAGAGTCCAGAACTTGCTCTTTCATATTCCTAGAGCTGATGTCTCCGTATTTCTCAATTAAACGATCGGCAAGTGTCGATTTACCATGATCGATATGGGCAACAATAGCAATATTCCTAATATTCATTATTGACCTATAATATCTTAGAGATCTAAAACATCAAATTTATTTAGAGATTTTAAGAGCAATAAATAGTGGTGTAGTCTGTCTGTATACTAACAAATTGACATATGTGTTATTCTTTGCAGAATTCATAATCTTTGAGAAATCATTTGAGTTATTGATAACTTTGTTATTGATCTTTGTAATAATGTCGTTCAGTTTAAGGTCATAATTGTTGTTTATACCCTCATTGATATTCGTTACCAAGACACCATTTGAGATCTTATAATTTTTTTTATCCTCAATGCTAAGATTCCTTACTGTAATACCAGAGATTGCGTTAGAAATTATTTTCTTTGTATCTGTCTCAAGTGATGCGATCTTATCCTCAGCTGGTAATTCTTCCAGTTTTACAGATAAGTTCATCATCATCTTATTACGCATAATCTGAACCTTAAAAGTACTTCCAACCTTAGACTGACCTACAATAAGAGGTAAATCAGTAGATTTTGTAATTAGCTGATTATTAAATTTTAAAATGACGTCTCCCTGCTGAATTTTTGCTTTCTCAGCTGGACTATTAGGTAAGACTTTACTTACGAGAGCACCTTTTGATTTCTTCATACCAAAGCTTTTAGCTAGCTTATCGTCAATTTCTTGTATGTAGACTCCAAGCCACCCACGACTAACTTTGCCTTTCGTTTTTAACTGGTAATAGACATCGTTCACAGTATCTGATGGGATTGCGAAAGACACTCCCATAAATCCACCCGTTCGGCTATAAATTTGTGCATTCACGCCGATTACCTCTCCAGATAGGTTAAATAATGGTCCACCAGAATTACCTGGATTAATAGCCACGTCTGTCTGAATATATGGAACATAATTATCGCCTGCCAACTTTCTCTGTTTGCCACTTACGATACCTGCTGTTACAGTCTGATTAAAGCCAAAAGGTGATCCAATCGCTAGGACCCACTCTCCTAATTTTACATTATCTCCAGAAGCAATTTTTACAGTTGGAAGGTTGTCTGCATCTATCTTAAGTAGTGCTAGATCACTTCTCTTATCTGATCCGATTAACTTTGCTTCGTAAGATGATTTATCATTGGTCAAAATAAGTATTTTACTAGCTCCATTAACAACATGATGATTGGTCATAATATAGCCGTCAGTTGATAATATAAAACCTGAGCCTGAGCTTGGAGCTCTTCTTTCAGGGCTTCTTTGGTTTTCGTCGAAGAATTTTTTGAATAAATCGTTGAATTCGTCAGGCATGCCAGGCGGTGTCTGGAATTGGTTTTGTCCATTCGAGCTAGACACAGTTCTGGTTGCATTCACAATCACCACAGCCGGCATGTTCTCTTCAACTATGTTTGTAAAATCTGGATATGACGCAGCATCGGCATTATTTATTAAAAACATACAAGAGAGACATAAGCTTACAAGAATATTTTTATCAATCACACGCATCTTTTTTATTAATCGTATCATTATCGTCATAACATGGATCTTTTTCTATAACTTTTTGTATTATATTGTCCCCAACTGGCTCTGGTACAGTTGATTCGCTAGAAACTAAATTTGAATTATCCGGATTATAGTTCACAAGTACAAAAGAGGTAATTACAGCAAATAGCACAGATGCGGCAACATTAAGATAATTATTAGACGTTTTCTTGCTAAAATTTATTTTATTTTTGTTGATCTCTGACATGACTCTGTCAGTAAATTTCTTAGAGACTCTGGGAGGATAGTCCTTATTTAAAACGCTTATTATTTTTCCGAATATTCTGTAGTTTTCATTCATCATTCATACTCTTAAAGCCAGAGATTAACATATTCCTTGCTCTATGTAACCTAGAACGAACAGTCCCAATAGGCATTGATAGTTTTTTCGATATTTCTTCATATGTATTATCATTGATTTCATATAATTCTATTAATATTTTTAGATCATCAGGCAACTTATTAATCAATGGCTGCACTTTGTCTACTAATTCTGTAAGCTCATAGTAATCTTTCGGATCACTTGATGCTGAATTATCATTTATTTGACAAGATTCCTCGGAAATAGTTTCTTTTTCTTGTCTTTTTTCTTTAGAGTTTATGTAATTTAGACTAGTATTGATGGCGATTCTATATATCCAAGAGTAAAATTTGCTATCAAATTTAAATTTATCAAGATTTGAGTAGGCTTTTAAGAAAACTTCTTGAGCAACATCCTCTGCATCATCAAGGTTTTTTGTGTACTTGTAGCATGCATTTATTATTCTAGGTTGATACTTGTCAACAAGATACCTAAACGAATCTGTATCACCTGATATACAATTCTCAATTATTTGCTCGTCATCTTCAATATTCATATTTGTTGTCACTATGCAATATGATACTTTATAGTATATGTCTGAAAGGTTTAATACTGAAGTTTTAATAGTTGGAACAGGTATTTCCGGGTTACTTGCTGCGATTAAATTATCTGAGAGATATTCAGTTACAATTCTAAGCAAATCTTCACTCAACGATTGCTCAACAGCTTGGGCTCAAGGAGGCATAGCAGCAGTAATAGATACTAAAGATAATATTAATAACCACATAAAAGATACAATAAATAATGGTCATGAAATCTGTAACACAAAATCTGTTCAACAAATTATTAAACAAGGGAAGGATAGTATTGAACTGTTGTTAAACTACGGTGTTAATTTTAATAAAAAAGGGAAAGGGTTAGATCAAACATTAGAGGGAGGCCACTCTCACAGAAGAATTGTTTATCATAATGATAATACAGGCGAAGAGGTACATAGTTCACTCTTAAGAGAAGCCAGAAAGAAAAAAAATATCATCATTAAAGAAAACATAATGGTGATTGATATGATTGGCAAAAAAGAGACCTATTGTGAGGGTGTGTACGCATATGATAAAAGAAATAATAATGTAGTTTCAATTAAGGCAAATATTATAATCCTGGCAACTGGAGGAGCTAGTAAGATTTATCAATACACTACTAATCCAAATACATCAACAGGTGATGGCATAGCTATGGCATGGCGATTCGGCTGTGAGATAAGTAATATGGAATTTATTCAATTCCACCCAACATGTTTATTTCATCCAAAAGAAAAAAGTTTTCTTATATCAGAGTCCTTAAGAGGAGAAGGAGCTAAATTAAAAGATCTAAATGGAAATTGCTTCATGAAAAAATATGATGAACGATTGGAATTAGCTCCCAGAGATATAGTGGCAAGAGCCATTGACTCAGAGATGAAAAATAATAACTTCGATCATGTAAATTTAGATATTTCTTTCAAAGATAAAGAATTTATTCTAAAACGTTTCCCTAATATCTATCAAAGGTGTCTTGAACTTGATATCGATATTACCAAAGAAGCTATTCCGGTGGTTCCCGCAGCACATTACACTTGCGGAGGTATAGAGACAAATGTTTCAGGAGAAACAGATTGCTATAACTTATTCGCGATTGGTGAAGTTGCCAATACAGGTTTTCATGGCGCAAATCGACTGGCTAGTAATTCACTACTGGAGTGCTCAGTAATGGCAATGGAGTGTTGTGAGAAGATTTTTAAGAAAAATATTAAAGTGTCAAACAGCAGAGAACTTCCACTATGGGACGATACTTATGTGTCGATGCCAACTGATGATAATATCCTCATATCACATAATTGGGCAGAGTTAAGAAAAATAATGTGGAATTATGTTGGAATTCTTCGATCTGATAAAATGCTCACATATGCTAAAGATCGATTGGAAGTAATTCATAGCGAAATAAATGAGTTTTATCACACACATCATATTAATATGGATTTATTAGAACTAAGGAATCTCATAGATGTAGCAAACATAATCACTACTTCGGCTCTAGAAAGAAAAGAAAGTCGTGGTCTACATTTTAACAAAGACTACCCTTATATGGACAAAGAGTATAACCAAGCCACAAAGCTTGTTAATAATGATGAAGATTTTATTATGAGACTTGTAACTAAAGTTTGAAGATAGTTTTTCTATAGTATCGCAACTCTTCAATAGAATCTCTTATGTCATCCAGTGCCCTGTGATTAGAATTTTTTTGAAAATTATCTATATCCTCAAAATACCACCTCTTTCCAAGTTCACGTATTGATGTCACGTCAATACTTCTATAATGACAAAAAGATTCTAATTGCGGCATACAACGTGCTAAAAATCGTCTATCTTGGCATATAGTATTTCCACATAAAGGTGCTACACCTTTGGGAACATATTTTGAGAGAAACTCTATCGTCTGTCTTTCAGCAATTGATTCAGTTATACTGCTTTCTCTGACTTTTTGTGTCAAACCACTATTATTATGATGATTAGTATTCCATTGATCCATTGAATTTAAAACCTCATCTGGTTGGTTTATAACTAAGTTCGGGCCCTCATCAATGATATTCAAGTTTTTATCAGTCACAATTGAGGCAATCTCAATTATGTAATCTCTTTGTGTGTCAAGTCCCGTCATTTCTAGATCAATCCAGATCATGTTACTTCTATCTTTCATGAGCTAAGGTTAGTATAATTGTAATATAAAGTAAAACCACATTAATAATGAGTGAAGTATTAATAATTATTCTAATTTATCTAATAGCAAAATTATCTCTTGATATTTTGCAGATTCAGACAATTAAAACTGTTCCTATTGATCAACAATCTATAGATCTGCTTGGAATAAACAGTAACCAGGAATATAAATCTAGAAGATACAATATAGAAAAGCTTAAGATATCTATTCTTAGAAATATCGTTTACGTTGGATGGATAATATATCTATTATCAGGTGGTTTAGTATTTGAAATAAATTCTTATCTTAATAGCTTTTCACTGAACGAATATTTTCACAACCTTGGTGTAATATTAATAGTATTTATAGCTATTCATCTTTCAATGTTACCGCTTTCATATTTCTCAACATTCGTCATAGAGGATAAATATGGATTTAATACGTCAACAAAAAGACTTTTCTTAAGAGATAACCTTGTTTCACTATTGATGACTCTTGTATTGATCACGGTCATGAGTTCCGTATTCTTTTATTTAGTATCTTTTACAGAAATATGGTGGTTGCTTTTGGCTTCAACAATGTTCATATTTATAATTCTCAGCATATATATTTATCCTACATATATTTCACCGATTTTTAATAAATTCGATAATCTAGATGACGATGCAATAAAGAGTGAAATAAGTGATTTATCTAAACAAACAAATTTTAGTATAAATAATTTATATGTCATGGATAAATCAAAAAGAACAAAACATCCAAATGCATACTTTACTGGTTTTAAAAATAACAGAAGAATAGTTTTTTACGATACACTCATTGATTTGTTGTCTCCAAAAGAGATAAAAGCTGTATTAGCGCATGAGATTGGACACTATAAACATAACCATATCATTAAATCACTCACAGTCTCGACAGCTGTGATATTCATAGGAATGTTTTATCTATCATCTTTAATCAACAATGCATCATACCTAGAGTTTTTAAATTTACCTATGAATGAGGCTTCACAACTAATTGCGCTTGTTTTTACTTATCAAGTGATTAGCTTTTTCATTGAACCTTTTTTTTCGATTTTGTCTCGAAGTAATGAGTATGAGGCTGATAATTTCGCATCAAAGCAAGTTGATAAGGAACATTTAGTAACATCTCTTATAAAACTATATAAATCTAATCTTTCGTTTTTGATTCCAAATAAGCTATATGCAATGTTCTATTTTTCACATCCTACAATACTAGAGAGGATTAATAATCTAAGGAGGAGCGATGACTGAACTTGATAAAAGAAAATGTGTACCTTGTGAGGGTGGGCTTGATGCTCTTACAAAAGAAAAAGCTGAGTCATATCTCAAGAAGCTTGATAAAGATTGGATATTAAATGAAGATGCAAAGTCTATAGAGAGGACTTATTCTAGGAAAAATCACTATGAATTATCGTCTCTTATAAATTTAATAATAGCTATATCGCACTCTGAGGATCATCACCCTGAGATAACATTTGGGTATAATACCGCTAGAGTGAAGTACTTTACTTATGCAATTGACGGACTATCAGAAAATGACTTCATATGCGCTGCTAAAATTGATAAAGTATTCGCAATTTAAATTATCTTCCTTTCATTAAAAGCATGTGAAATTGTCTCGTTGTCCAAAAAACCAATCTCTCCATTAAGTGGTAAGCCAAATGCAAGTCTACTAACATTAATACCTTTTTTTGAGGTCATATCTTTTATGTAGTGTGCTGTTGCCTCACCCTCAATTGTCGTATTAGTAGCAAGAATCAATTCTTTGATATTTTTTTTAACTAAGTGTTTCTCAAGTTTATCAAGGCCGATCTCAGAAGGTCCTTTACCATCAATCGGAGACAGATTGCCCTGCAAGACAAAAAAGTATCCATTATAGTTTGTGCTTTCATCAATGCTATAAACGTCACTCGCAGACCCGACCACGCAAACTATAGATGTATCTCGATTTTGCCTTTCGCATACATGACATGAATCTTCACTTTGTTTTTCGACCTCTTCAAAATCCATGTACAGGCCACAAATCTTACATTTTGATATTTTAGTATCTATATTTTGCAGTTCTTGTGATAGGTACAATGATTTTTCTGGATTAGAATTTAGAAGTTCATATGCCATGCGTTGAGCACTTTTTCTTCCTATTCCTGGAAGGATAGTTAAGGCATCAATAAGATTCTCAAGGTATTTGGATTTGATCATTATGCTTAGAATGGAAGCTTCATACCTCCAGGTAAATTCATCACGCTTCCCATTTTTTCTTTAGTTTCTTTTTCTAATTTATTCATTGCATCATTACAAGCTGCAACAATATAATCCTCAAGTATCTTTTTGTTACCTTTAGATGCTTCCTCATCAATAGAAATACTTACGATTTGATGATTACCCTTCACTACTACCTTTACTGCGCCTGCACCAGATACTCCTTCAACTTTAATTTTATTTATTTCGTTTTGAGCCTTCTTAATATTACTATACATATTTTTAGCCTCTTTCATTTTATCGAACATGCCCATTTTGCTCTCCGTTATAATTTACTTATGTTATCTTTATCTATCTTAGCATCAAATATATCCTCAATATCCTTAACAATATTGTTATCTTTAATTGAATCATACATATCTTCTTTTGATTTGATATTTTCATCAACAGATTTTCTGTAAATTGTCGAGACTTGCTCTCTGTAATCTATTAAGACATCATCGACAATACTGAAGTGTTTACATAAAAGATTAATAAAATCAGAGACACATTTTTTTGGATACGTGTTCTTTTTTGAAAGATCAACTATAAGTGTTACAGAGTCTGTCATCATATCAATAAAAGAATTTTGTGCCAAATCTAACATAAGGCCCTTTAAGTCTTGCGCATTTACAAAATCCACCCAGGAATCAAATGAGATATTATACTTTTCATTGCTTATATCATTATTAGTTTTATCTTTTTTTTTAATCTTATCAATATTTGTCGTTTCTTCAGGTATTGCTTTCATATCATCAATGCATGAATATTCAGTGAATAACATTATTCTAAGAAAAATCATAACAAGATGATC
>ENA-OSEY01002529-OSEY01002529.1-marine-metagenome-genome-assembly--contig:-NODE-2529-length-11785-cov-5.024940_pt1 | contig 11785 bp, 26 predicted proteins | sample MGYA00248465_ERZ534230 | MGnify/ENA primary metagenome ERZ534230 (study PRJEB26409, sample SAMN06344110) | marine metagenome | isolation source: Sea water from surface | place: Atlantic Ocean:Southern... | reverse complement strand
GCAGCAGAAGACCCAGAGTTCGAGACTTTCTATACAAAGAACATTCTTTTAAACGAAGGTATGAGAGCATGGATGTCTTCAGTTGACCAACCACATGAAAACTTCGTATTCCCTGAGGAAGTATTACCTCGAGGTAACGCACTGTAAACATATGCTGAGGAGCACAAGCAAAAATGACTCAATTTCTAGTAAAGTATGGTGGATACCTATCCATCTTTGAATTTATATTCTTTGTTGCAATAGGTATCACGTTAGGACCAGTCCTAACATAATTATGTGTTGTTTAAGGGACCTAACCGTCCCTTTTTCTTTCTTGACTTACTAAGTATATGTGCTAAGATGGTATCATGACTAAACTCATTTCAAAAAACGATCCACAATGGTTTGCACAAACAAGTGATATACCTTATGATCGGCATCGCTATCGTATAAATTATACGACGGGTGATTCAGTTGAATTTGATACATGGGATCAGATGAATGCACATTGGTTCCAAAGTCTTCCTAACGTATTAAAAAACGTGGAGGTCATAGACATCAAGAAAACAACAAATAAACCTAAAGGATTTTGATCATGGATAAAACTGGATTCATTAGAGAGTTTAATGTAACAGCATATACTTTAAAAGGATGTGTGCATTGTTTACACCTACATGAATTACTAGAACGTTCTAATATTCCACAAGAACGAATTACATATGTCGATGTCGGTGAAGACATTACTAAGGAAGATTTCGTTAAGAAATTTCCCGACGCAGGTGGTTATCCACACGTAATCATTGATGGAAAACCCATTGGTGGACTGGTGGAAACGGCAAAGTATCTGGTCAAGAAAAAAATGGTATCTACTACTCCAAATGGGTAAAGACGCTATAAATAAAGGCACAGAGCTTATGCTTAGAAGGAGGCAAGCGACAGAGCCAGCGTCCCCTGTTTTAAAACAGATAGGGACAGACTTATCATTCTCTCTTCTCAGGCGAAAGTTTAGAATTAAACTGAATCTTAGTTGGGAGAAAATTACAGACAACTAAGGAGTTGAATCATGGAAGCGACATATGTCCTATTTTTCTCAGCAACATCATCATTTTTATTTTTATGTGTTGGGATTGTAGCAGGGTGGACCGCAAAGGACTTCATGCACGACTACTTCTATAACGAAGAAGAATCAGTCTCCATGCACCCAGAAATGTATGACCAGACAGGTCAATATATAAATGAAGAATTATACTCAGTTAAATTTGTCGATGAGGACGACTTAGATGAAACTATTGATTAATGAGGTACTTCAAAAAGTATCAAATGCGAAAACAAAAAAGGAGAAGATTAAACTTCTACAACAGTTCAACACACAGGCACTTAGATCTGTTTTGATTGTTAACTTTGATGAGTCTATTATATCTCTCCTACCAGAGGGTGCTGTTCCATACACACCGAACGAAGCACCAGAGGGGACAGAACATACTGTCTTGGAAAAAGAATCTAGAATCTTGTATCACTTCTTCAAAGGTGGATCAAGTATCAATCAAACTAAACGTGAGTCTATGTTTATACGACTTCTAGAAGGTCTCACAGCAGGCGAAGCAGAAGTTCTATGCCTTGCTAAGGATAAGAAACTAGGTAAGCGTTGGAAGATCACTAGAGCGTGTGTGGAGGAAGCGTTCCCACAGATACAATGGGGAAACAGATCTTGAATGATAAAGTTACTATCTTGAAAGAGAACTGTGATCCAAAAGATGCACAGGATAGATCTCTTCCATACACTGCCTATCTGGTTGAATATAAATTAGACACAAAGACTAGATTCGATTTAGCTATCGCTCAAAAGGCAGTGGATCTGTTTGATCATTACTACGATAACTATCGTCAAGATTTTGTTGGATGGAAACAGAGTGAAGGAAGAATCAATCCTAAACTATGGAAACCTCCTGGTGCTAAACAACCAAAGAAAAAGAAATGAAACTAACTCAAGAACTAATTGATCAGATACAAGAAGCAATGCTACACACTAAGAAAGATGGTAGCATCAACTGGAAGGATGGAGACGAGGTTGTAGTCCAGTTAGCAGGAACATTTGCTGCTGATAGATTCATTGTTATTAAGAACAAGACAAAAGATCCAGTGGTCTCTGCTGAACCTCATCCTTACTTTGATTATGAAAAGAAAGTCTTTACCAAGGATGGTAGAGAAGAATACATGGAGCAGTTGAAAGCATTAGATAAACAGCACATGAAAGAATATGGAGAGTGTGTTGATCATCTAGTAGATTCTATGGGCGAACAAAAGAAATGAAATTTTCTTTCCAAAAACAATTTGGAAAGGGAACTGACCCATGGTATGCAAAAGCAGAAAGATGGGTGTATAAAAACTTCAAGAATCCATACCTTCAACACCTTGGAATAGGTTTAATAGAATGGTTGAAACAAAAATGGATTGATGTTAAAATAGAAAACACAATGAGAGACGTTGACTCTCAAGCAAAACAACTAATGGAGGAATGGGATGAGCAAGAAGGAAGACAAAGCACCCCACACATTGTGGAGACAGGAGTATTTGGAGATGAAGGCTGGTCTATCGAAATTTCAAATCCAATTGTTGAAAGAGGGTCCGACTCAACTAGCACAGGCATGGTTGCTCCAAGCGATGCACAACGACTACAAGAAGATGAAGGGGATCAAGGAACCACCTAGTCAAGAGTCTGGATATCAGACAACAATGAAAGAGTTTTTCAAAACGTATGAGCAATGAGAAAAGATATCTTTGCTGTACCAATCTTTGAACTTGAAGTTGATCTAAACTTTATTAATATTCCTGGTGATTATAAACCAACGTGGGAGAGTAGAGTCAACAGTACCTACGGACGTAAGACAAAAATTCCTAAAGAAACAATAAAATATCTACGAGAAAAAGTTATCTCTTGTTTGAGACAGTTGAAAGATCCTGTAGATTATATTGATATAGTAGACATATGGAAGAACAAGTATGATGTGAACGACTATCAGGGATATCATAGTCATGCAGAAACCACATGGAGTTTCATAATTAATCATAGTGTTGAAGAAACTAAGACTCAATTCTTTAACCCATACCTCAAAGATATTCAGAACCAAACTCCACTACATACATCAGAGGATATGCCCACCATCTACATGCCTAGATTAAAACGTGGACAAATGATTTTGTTCCCATCTTGGGTAGCACATCAAGTTTTAGCAGGCAACACAGGCATTACAATATCTGGTAACGTGAAGTGTAGAGTAGGAAGTTAAGAGAAGATTAAATATTAATTAATGTATCAAGTGTTACGTTTTCAAAACACTATATAATATAATAGATATGGTATAATAACCATATACGTTCATCCAACATGCACGGTCTTGCACTATTAGTATTAATGTTTGCTGAACACGATGCTTCTCACTGGGAAATGTCGTGTAGTGAATGGAACCAAGCAAGAGTTGAGATCCTCAGCGATGAGAATCACACTCAGGATGCGAAAGAATTTCTTGTAGATTTTTTCAAAACTAAGGTGCCTGATGCTGATAGTTGTGAGACATGGCAGTTAGGACGCAAGTAAGCCGACTCGGAACGGGACGTTCATCTCCCACGGGAGACGCAAAAGCCGACTGAAGGAACGGATTAATAGTCCAATTACTTTAGGAGAAACCAAATGGCACAAGTCACATATAGAGGAGTTAAGTACGATACAAATCGTCCAAAGACTTCTATGAATAACAACAAAAAGGCACTCGTATATCGTGGTGTTCCAGTTAACAATAAGGAGGAAGTATGCAAGTAATCGCAGAAATTTCTCTTGCTATGGTTGTTGTTCTATCTTTAATCTATGGAGAGGTAATGCTTCTTCAATTAAATAGAGGATAGACCGATGCTAAAAATCCATTTTAGCTGGGGCGGGACAGATCTACCAGAGTATGATCCTGAAAAACATGACCCCGAACGAGTGTTCGCAATGCTCTGTTACAGGGGTATCCATTACGCAAAATGGGTTTATCTACAACCATTCAACATGAAACACTGGAATCTGTTTAATCCTAGACAAGCAGAGAAATAACAGTATAATACAGGAGACCAATTGGTCTCCTTTTTTTTGTATACATAGCTACTAGAGTTTAGCGAGGTGTTAAAATGAATCCTACCCTTTTCTATATGATGAGTAAAGAGTTGGAGGTGAGAAAATGCACAACCTATTATCATACGCACAGTTAAATGGGTGGCGACACTTTGATGATACTTTAAATGAATTGTCTGATGAAAACGATAAACTCGACGATTACTTTGAATGTATTATTGACTGCGATGAGATGAGATCTTCTTCTTCATGTAAAAGAATATGCAAGGAGATACTTATGTAAATAAAATAAAGAGGGCTTGAAAACCCTCTTTTTTAATGCTAATATATAGTGAGTAGATATATTGTTATGGATAAGAACCACCTAAAACTAATGATCAAACAATTGAAGATGGTTGTTGAAGAATTAGAAGCAGAAGTTTATTCTGATCCTACTTCTTATATTGAGGACAATGGAAAACGTATCACGTATGCCGATCAAGAAGAGATGTAATGAGACTCAAAGACCAAATCAAATTAATCAAATCAGCACTTAAACAAGACCAGTTGTATTCCGATTTAGAAATACACTACATGAAAAAACAACTGAACAATGCAAAGTACGAACTTAAACTAAAAAAACTAAAGAGAAACAAAGGATTTAATAATGAACTCAGTGAAACTAATAACAGTAACACCAGAAGCGGAGAAGACGATGGGTTACGTAGCGAGAGTGAGCAACCCGAACAACCAAGAAAATCCTAAGGTTGCAGGTCTGTTATCATATTGTATCAAGCACAACCATTGGTCTGTGTTTGAGCAGGCACATATGACTCTTGAAATTGAAACCACTAGAGCAATTGCTGCCCAGATTTTAAGGCACAGATCTTTTACTTATCAAGAATTTTCACAACGCTATGCTGATAGTTCTATGTTAGCAAGCGAGACTCCTATGTTTGATCTACGTCGTCAAGATGATAAGAACAGACAAAATAGTATTGATGATGTTGATGAGTTTACTAAGCAAGAACTTGAGGTTGCTATCAAACGTTACTTTGCTGAGGGTATGGATTTGTATCAGCAAATGTTAAGGTTGAAAGTCGCTAAAGAATGTGCTAGAATGGTTCTACCTTTAGCAACACCAACTAGAATCTACATGACTGGATCTGTTCGGTCATGGATACATTACATCGAGTTGCGTTCCGCTAATGGTACGCAGAAAGAACACATGGACATTGCTAACGATGCAAAGCGTGTGTTCTCTGAACAGTTCCCGATTGTTTCTGAGGCACTTGGATGGTAATCCAAAATCGAAAACTCAATTCCATAAATGTGGAAAAAAATTTCCCGCAAAAAAATGACTCAAAAACCTGATGCCTGTACATAATATATTTCCTACTCCAGTGTATGCAAAGCAATTACTGGGATCAAAACAAGGAGAGATAAATCAAGAATTATATTCAGTATATAAACCAGATAAAATGGTGAAAAATACTCATACATATAATCACACCAGTTCTCATCAAGTTTCTTGTGATGATGAGGGCAATATGTTTTCAACTAATATTGTAAAAGAAACACCAAAGTTCGCCAAATTTTTGGAGGACGGTATTCTAGATTATCAACGACAACTTGGAATGAGAAATCCCATTCCATTTGCAATCACTGAGTCTTGGTTTACAAAAACATCTAAAGGTGAACACGCACCCATCCATGCCCATGGTAATTCTGACATTTCTGGTGTATACTATCTACAGACCAACGGTAGCGATGGTGAGTTAGTTCTTAAAAACCCCTTGACTTGTGCTAATAATAATATTATTATGTTTTTAAATAGTATGAGATGGGGTGAAAAAAGAATGCCTCTCAAAGAAGGACTACTATTAATGTGGCCAGCATTTTTAGAACATGGTACTTATATAAATCAAACACCAGATGATAGAATTAGTTTCAGTTTTAATGTTACTGTATCAACTCCACCATATATAAGTACCAAATCTAATGCTGAAACAAAAGCTCATTTTTATGAACCTCAAATGCTTCCTAATCAATAGAAGTCATTAGAAAATAAACAATCCCCCCAATAACATGCCCACATACCCAGTAAAAAATCTAAAAACTGAAGAGAAGAAAGAACTCTCCATGACCATGAAAGAATATGAACAATGGAGAAAAGATAATCCCGATTGGGATAGAGACTGGTCTCAAGGTGTCGCTGCTGTTGGTGAGGTGGGAGATTGGAAAGACAAGTTGAGAAAAACAAAACCAGGATGGAACGATGTTCTTAAAAAAGTACAGCAAGTCCCAGGTTCTACAGTAAAAACACTTTAATTATGCCTAGATCAAAAAGTAAATATACTATTCCAGTTCCACCAGGTATGAGTAAGAAACAATTAAAAAGAAAACGTCCTATTAATGAGAAGTATCTTTTAGATATTAGTCCTCTTACAGAGAATCAAGAACTAATGTTTAAAGAATGGGAGGAACAAAAGAATTTATTTGTTTATGGAAGTGCAGGTACAGGTAAAACATTTATTGCATTGTATCTTGCTCTTCGTGATGTCTTGTCTGAAGACTCACTTTATGATAAAGTATACATTGTTCGCTCATTAGTTGCTACTCGTGAGATTGGTTTCCTTCCTGGAGATCATGAGGACAAGTCATCTTTGTATCAGATACCATATAAAAATATGGTCAAGCATATGTTTGAGATGCCTGATGACCCATCGTTTGAAATGCTTTATGCTAATCTAAAAGCACAAGAAACTATTTCGTTCTGGAGTACATCTTTCCTTCGTGGAACTACTCTCGACAATGCTATTGTTATTGTTGATGAATGTCAGAACCTAAACTTCCACGAACTTGATAGTCTCATCACTCGTATAGGTCAAGACTCTAAAGTTATATTTGCAGGTGATGTTGCACAAACTGATCTACAAAAGACTGCAGAGAAGGATGGTATTCTTGACTTCCAACGCATTTTACAAGAGATGGATGAGTTTTCTTTGATTGAGTTTGGTATAGAAGATATCGTTCGATCTGGACTTGTTAAATCTTACATCATTAACAAAATCAATCTTGGTTTATGATATTATTCAAGCACGTTGGTGACCTAGAACCAATTGAATTAGAATCTATTACTGATAAGGAAACAGGTAAAAGGGTTTATCTTACTCCGTCTGGTAAGAAATATCCTTCGGTCACCACTGTGATTGGAAACAATAAAAAGAAAATGAAATCTATCATGCAGTGGAGGAGACGTGTCGGTGAAGCAGAAGCGAACCGTGTTTCCGCACAAGCAACAGGTAGAGGAACAAAGTATCACTCCATTGTTGAGGACTACTTTAATAATGACTTAGATCTAAAAAAATTTAAGTCTTCTCCGCTCCCCGTATTGATGTTTCAGCATTCTCGCCCTACATTGGATCGTATAAATAATATATACGTTCAAGAGGTAGCGCTCTATTCAGATAAACTTGAATTAGCAGGGCGTGTTGATTGTATCGCTGAGTTCGATGGAGTTCTATCCATCATAGATTTTAAGACATCAGCAAAACAAAAGACGGACGAGAGATTATACGATTATTTTGTTCAAGAATGTGCGTACGCATGTATGTTACTTGAGCAATATAATATCCGTGTTGAGCAACTAGTAACTATTGTCGCCTGTGAAGACGGAGACACACAGGTGGTAGTTCGTCCCGTTAAAAAAATATATTTGGATTCACTCCTACAATACATCAACGAGTACAAAGTTGCACATGGAAAGAAGCAAACTATTAGAAGATAAATTTATGACAACTGCGAGATTTTCGCAGGAAGTGGAGCGCATAGTTCTGAACAATAAAGACATGAACTATATTGACGCTATAATTCACTACTGTGAGCAAAATGAGATAGAATTGGAAACAGTTCCTAAATTAATCTCAAAACCATTGAAAGAAAAACTAAAGTTTGATGCACAAAAATTAAATTTCATCAAGCGTACTTCAAGAGCAAAGTTAATGTTGGTATGAGCGACTTTTTTAAATCAGAAATGGTCCGTGGTGACCTACAAGAGATGATGGAACTACAGCAAATGTGTTTCAAATATGCTATGAGTTTTCCTGTTCTTGATAACGACCGTAGAGCAGAATATCTTGAAGTCCTGATGTCTCTCCTAGAGAAGCAAGAAATCATGTATGCTAGAATGCAGTTGAGTGATGACCAAGAAGCAAAAACTGTGGTAGAGAACATGCGTAATGCAGTTGTTATGCTCGGTGGAGATCCTAATCTAACAGTCAAAGACATGTTCGATGATCTAAGAAAAAAGGTCACCACAATGCAAGGAAAATTAAATAGCGGCGAAGGGACTTGACGTCCGACCCTTCGCCCTTTATAATGTAACAAGTGATAGGACATCATAAAACAGTATCCAAATTAATCCGAATAATCCTATGTCTTTTTCAGATCTTAAGCGTAAGTCCAATACAAGTTTTGAGTTTCTTCAGAAGGAACTTGAAAAGTCCAGTACTAATTCTAGTGCCGACGATAGGTTTTGGAAGCCCGAACTTGACGCTTCTGGTAACGGTTATGCCGTTATCCGATTCCTTCCTCAACCAGAGGGAGAATCACTTCCATGGGCAAAACTCTACTCTCATGCATTCCAAGGACCTGGTGGTTGGTTCATCGAGAACTCTCTCACTACCCTAGGACAGCAAGATCCTGTAAGTGTCTACAATAACAAACTGTGGAACTCAGGAACAGAGAGTGATAAGGAAGTTGCACGTAAACAAAAGCGTAAACTTTCTTACTACAGCAACATATATGTTGTACGTGATCCCAAGAATCCTCATAATGAAGGTAAGGTCTTTCTCTACCGTTATGGTAAGAAAATCTTTGATAAGATCATGGCGGCGATGAAACCTGAGTTTCAAGATGAGACTCCTGTTAATCCCTTTGACTTCTGGGAAGGTGCTGATTTTAAACTAAAAATCAAAACCGTTGCAGGTTTCTGGAACTATGATTCTAGTGAGTTTGCAGAAAGTGCAGCACTCTCTGGTGATGATGAAGTTCTAGAGAACATCTATAAGAGTGAGCATAGTCTTGAAGCATTTACTGCTGCATCTGAGTTCAAAACTTATGAAGCACTTGAAGCAAGACTTAACTTGGTTTTAGGTATCTCTTCTGCTCCTCAACGTCCTAACATAGGTGTTGATACTGAAGAGTATGAACCTCAACCAGTTGCAAAGTCTCCATTCCGTGAGCGTATGTCTGCTCCCTCAGAACCTGCTGCTAGTAATGAGTCTGATGATGACGCACTATCATACTTCGCTCGCCTTGCCGAGGAAGATTAAATGATATTTGCTATATTTGGTGGTCTTGCCGATGCTTATAATACAATAGCATGGGAAGATGCAATTCCATTTACCTTGATTGTTATAGGACTATACTGGGTCAAAGTAAAAATTGACTCCACTGTTGGTCTAGGTAAGAAGGGTAAACAACTGAAGAGAATAATTAAGGAAGCAATCGAAGAAACAAAATAACTTGTGTCAAAATTGACTTTTCAATTCCATAAAAGTGGGAAAAAATTTCCCGACAATTTTTGACCAAAAAAGTCGCGTTACTTTAAAGTCGTCTTTAATTTTTTACTAAGATAAGCAGAGCATTTTCCATATTTGCTCTGCTTTTTTAATGACTGAATTAGAGGTTCAATAAACTTTGGTTTTAGTACCCATATATCTCTTTTTTCTTCATTTTTCTTTGATACCTCTTCCCACAAAGTAACTGGAGATGCAACAGAAGATCCACTTACGGTAATGACCGTATTTGCTACATCTCCATCGTTATATGAAAAAGTTCCGTTATAAAAATTTGAATCAACTTTTTGACCTTTTTTTAAAACTGCTAATCCAGTAGAATTCTTCAAATCTGCAGATATTTCATAATACGCTAAATCGCTGTATACAGTAGATCCATATTTACCCTCTGCCCACTGTTGTAAGGCATTATCGTCCATTGGCCAATCTTCGTAGATATTAGTAATATTATTAGTCAATGCGATTACCCAATCAAGTTCGGGTCTACCGTAAATTCCATTAGCAAGAGTTTCTATTCTTATACCTTGATTTACAGCGTATTTGTTCAAAAATACCGAAAAGTCGAATATATCCTCATTTATAGAATATCTTCTAAAGAAGTTATTTACTTCAACAAAATCAGAAGAAGAAAACGGAAAACTTTGAGGTTTAACGTCATATTTAATGTTTGGTAAAATAGAAAAATACATTAGTTACTTGCTGCCTCTTCATATGTTGAAATTTCACTCTGATAAATGAGTTTTGTCTCTACAAAAGATAGACTCAACTCTACTGCAGATGGATATCCACCTATCAAAGTTGAATAAGATCCATCTGGAGTAAAATTAACATCAACGTTTGTTATAGCACATGCTTTATACTGAGTAAGATATGGATTTATATCAGGACCAGACATATACTTGAATAAACATAAATTAGGGATCTGAATAAAATTATTAACTGCAAATTCGTTTTCTTTTAGTTTACCTTTTTTGTGTAAAGATGTGTCTTTGAAAAATCCAAATGTTTTTACTTTTGCAATTCCGTCTAAACCTCTTATAAACATATCTTTAAGATCTACAGACATACCCAATTTTGGAGCAGCATGAAATTGAAAAGTTCGACAAATTCTAATCATTCTCTTCGCTTCTTCCTCACTCCTCGCCATCATTTTAAATTTAAACCCTATATTACGTATAGAAGGACCACCAAATAACACTTCTGTATTTGGGTTTGTAATGACTCCAGCAGTTCCTCCTAAAATATCATTCATTCCAAGGTTAGTTTGAGCACCAGTAGCATTTAAACCCATATTGACTAATCCTGCAGCAACACTACTAGGCAATCCTTTCGCAAAACCAGGGACACCAGAACCAACAGCTTGAATAGCAGCGTCATAATCACCACCTGTTAAATTTGCATATGCTCTCAATGCTATAGCAGCAGTGTTAGTAATTTCTTTACCACCCCATGATGTACTCATAGATGTACTAACATCTTGAGGCATATACATCAAAATATCGTCATCAAGTTTTTCCCCTATATTCCCTTCATCAGTTAATCCATAATATGCTACTCTTTTTCCATCCGTTTTAAAGTAGTTTGTTTCATTATCTTCTGCTAGTGTGCGAAAAGGAGGTCTATATTTAAAAAATTGAAATCTAATATAATCTGTCTGATCATTAATTATTAGATCAGATGGATATCTTTGAGTTGTATATTCAAAATCAGGGTTGATTTTAAGTGCTCCACTCATTTAATTACACCGCGTTAGAATTTTGTGCTCCACTATAAAACTCAATATCTCTAGGAATTTTAAATGCTCCTTTCTGAGTTTTTGCTTTTGTGGTGTCCTCCCAAACCTTTCGTTTAGAATAACTTTTTTTAGACTTTGTAACGATAAAATTTTCGATAGGCAAGAAAATTGCCGTATCCCACTCATCTTTACCTAGGTCAAGAAAATATCCACTTACATTATTACTCAAATATTTATGGACGCAGTTAGGAGGAACCTTAAGATAATTGTTATTAATTAAGTTATCTATAACTGAATATCTGGATTTTGGATTGATATAGTGTAGATTAGCACCTATAAAATGGTCTGATTGCCTGTCTATGACGTAAACTAGAGGGAATGTATCGTGAAATGGAGTTTTTG
>ENA-OSEY01002528-OSEY01002528.1-marine-metagenome-genome-assembly--contig:-NODE-2528-length-11787-cov-3.720325_pt1 | contig 11787 bp, 17 predicted proteins | sample MGYA00248465_ERZ534230 | MGnify/ENA primary metagenome ERZ534230 (study PRJEB26409, sample SAMN06344110) | marine metagenome | isolation source: Sea water from surface | place: Atlantic Ocean:Southern... | reverse complement strand
ATTATGAATTCAAAGTCATTTGGGATATTTGTGTTCTCTTTCACCATAAAATCATTAGATGTAAACTTTACATTGAAGTTAGCGCTACTTATTTTAACTCTTTTGATAGCAAAAGGCTGATTAATATTTTTCTCTTTTAATATCATAAAGAAGTAGCCCTCGTATTTATCCCTCGAAGTGACTGATAAGTCTAATATGGTTTGAGATAGACCTGAACTATCTTTTAGGTTTGTTAGTAATTTTTTATATTCATTTTTATTAGCTATATTTGGATGTTGGATTATTTCATTCAATGTATTTTGTGCAAGAAGATTGTCATTCACATTGAAAGAAAAACTTAGAAGGTCTAGTAAAGCTTGAGGTTCATTGGTTTTGTCAATGTAAATAACAAAATATTTTTCTATCAAATCTTTATTGACAATCTCACCATCGCTTCTTAGTACTAATATGTACTCACGAAGCGCATCCATATTATCAGGTCTTAAATTAATAGCTATCTGATATGCTTTTGATGCTTTTTGATAATTTTTCAGAATCGAATACGATTTTCCAAGCATCAGCCACCCATTGAAGTCGTCTGAAGAATTAAGAAGACGTGATTCTAGTTTGGGTATATTTTCTCTGATAGTTTTAATATTATTGCGTACTGACATATTCTTAGAGTGAATTTGTTTGTAATCAGCTGTATTAGATAGGTCATAACTTAATGAAAAAATATAGACGGTGATTACCGATAAAAATAGGATAATAAATAAATACAACTTTTTACTCGTAAATTGATCATCAACATTCCTACTCTTGAAGAGAATAAATAAATACACAAGAATAATTGCAGAAAGGAAAATATAAATCATTTTATATATCGCCTAAGCAAAAAATATCCCAGGATCACTATGAATATAAATGGACCAAGCCAAAGGAGGATATTTTGCATATTAACAGGTGGGTCGTAAAGGATGTATGAGCTATATCTTTCAGACAAAAAACTTTTTATTTCTTTTTCAGTCTTACCAGCTTCAAGCATCTCTCGAATTTTTTCTTTCATATCTACTGCTAAGGGCGCTTCAGACTCTGCAAGATTTTGATTTTGACAAACCATGCATCTAAGCTCCTCAATGAGCTTTGTGTATTGTTTTTCAAACTCGACTGACGCAAATGATGAATTGGTTATCAATAAGAAAATGATTAAGTGGTAAATTCTCATCTTATTCACTCAGAATAGGTAGCATTTCCTCTTGGATAATTTGATTATTAATAGGTCCAATATGTTTGTATTGAATTACTTGATTTTTATCCAAAATATATGTCTCAGGCACTCCATATACGCCAAGATCAAGTGATAAATCACCTATACTATCCTTGATGATTATCCTATAGGGATTTCCCCTCATGCTCAACCATCCCATAGCTTCACTTGACTCATCCTTATAATTAATCCCAATCATATCAATATCTTTATTTTTTGAAAGCTGAATCAAATATGAGTGCTCTCTCTCACATTCAAGACACCAACTAGCCCATACATTTACAATAGTTTTTTTTTCTAAGAAGTTACTATTTGTAAGTGTGTCCTTGGTATATAGATCTGTTAGTTTAAATTCCGGAAAAGTTTTACCAATCAAAGGGGATTCAATTTTTTTAGGATCATAGTGGAGCCCTTTATAGAGGAATATACTTACAGATATAAAAATTAGGGCAAAGAGGATAGTGATTTTATTCATATATTTTCGATTGCTTAAATCTAATACTAAATATAGCACCTAATATCATGAATATCGTCCCAATCCATATAAGTCTAATCAATGGTTTATCGTAAATTCTCATAGACCATTTATTATCAGATACCATATTTCCAAGTGAAACATAAAGATCCCTATCGAGCCTTCCATTTATACCTGCTTCGGTCATCGGAGAATCACTTGAGTGATATAGCCTTTTTTCTGGATTAATTTCTGTAATGAATCTATCACCTTTACTGACAATAATTGAAGCAATTACTGCATCATAATTAGTAGACTTAAACTCTTTGAGATTTTCAAATCTATAATCAAAGACGCCTACTTTTTTTGTCTCTCCAATTTCAAGAGTAAACTCTTTCTCTATTTTATTACTCTCTGAGACGCTTGCTCCAATTATAAATATTGCCAGACCAAAATGCGCAAAGTACATACCTACTCTTCTTCTAATTTTTACAGAATTATCTGACGATCTATAGAAATCAAAAAGTATATTCGCAATAATCCAAACAGTAGAAAATATGCCAATGAAAAAAAGTATGGATTGTACGGAAAAGATAAATGACAAAAATATACTGATGACAAATATTATAAATAACTGAACTAGTTGTGAATCAATTGAGGTCCTTGACAGAAGAATAGGAACATAGCCAACCAATAATATCAATGGAATCATTAAAGGCACAAACACAGCATTATAGTAAGGAACGCCCACAGAAATTTTTTCAAGTCCTAATATATCTAAAAATAACGGATACATTGTTCCAAGAAGGATAGTAAATGTAGCTGTTACAAGAAGAATATTGTTAAGTAAAAAGAAACCTTCTTTAGAAATAAGTCTTACATCACTGTCATCGATGAATTTTTTTGAGTTTAGTGCATAAGATAAAAGTCCTCCACCTATCAGTGCAATCAGCATAAATAATATAAATACTCCCCTCGAAGGGTCATTTGCAAATGAATGAACAGAGATCAAAATACCAGACCTAACTAAAAAAGTGCCAAGCAAACTCAGAGAAAAAGTAAAAATTGATAATAATATTGTCCAACTTTTAAAAATTCCTTTTTCACTTGTAGCAATCACGGAATGAAGAAGCGCCGTAGCCATGAGCCATGGCATAAAGGATGCATTTTCGACTGGATCCCAGAACCACCATCCTCCCCAACCTAATTCATAGTATGCCCACCAACTTCCAAGCGCTATCCCTAGAGTTAGAAATGCCCAAGAGGCTAATACCCAAGGTCTGATCCATTGAGCCCATTCTTTTTTGAAATCATCCTCGAAACAACACGCAACGGCAAAAGAGAAAACAACTGATAGACCAACATATCCCATATACAACATTGGAGGATGAACTATTAAGCCAAAATCTTGTAAAAGTGGATTGAGGTCGTTTCCATCAAGAGGGATGGTCATGTTTCTATCAAAAGGATTAGAGGTTGCAACAACGAAAAGAAGAAAGCCAAGATTAAGAATGCCCATTATCGCCAAAAAATTGACTCTCAAGCGCTTGTATAGATTACTACTGTACACACTTGCAAGAAACATCCAAAAACTTGAGACCACGCACCATAAAAGCATTGATCCCTCATGTCCTGCCCATGCTGCCGATATTTTATATATGAGCGGAAGGCTTGAATTTGAATTTTTAGACACATAATCTAGAGAGTAGTCTTCACCTACAAAAGTTGTTATCAAGCATAAAAATGAGATAAGTATAATTGGAAAGTGTAATTTAGATGCAGAGAACAATATTTCCTGTGAAATATTTGAATTTGTTAATACTTTTGGCGAGAGCAAAATAATACAATTCATAAGGCCTAATAGTAGAAGGAAGTGCCCGACATATCCAATCTCGATAATCATTGAGTAATACTCTCCATAGTTTTATATTTACCATCTTCAGTTAAGCCTAATGACTCTTTTACCTCTGGTGGCATGTACGTCTCATCATGTTTTGCTAGCACCTCCTCTGCGACAAAAAGGTTATTCTGAAGGTAACCTCTAATCACGACGCCCTGACCCTCTCTGAAAAGATCTGGTAATATTCCATCATACTTAACTAAGACTTTATTGTTAAAGTCTGTAACATTAAAAGAAACTTTCTTTGTCCCTGATACTCTAATAAGTGAGCCCTGCTCGACCATTCCTCCAATTCTGAATACATAATTGTCTGGGAAGTTGCCATTAACTAATTGAGTTGGACTACGGTAATATAACAAGTTTTCATTAAATGTTTTGACGAATGCATATAAAACGAATCCTAAAATAACGAGTAAGAAGGAGACATAGTAAATTCTTGCGGATCTTTTCTTCATAAGCGGTCTATCTTTCAGAGATTTTTTTTCTAATTTCTCTACCTTTGTATATCAAAATAAGCACAACCAGGACCATTGGTACAACTACCAAAAAATATGCCCAAAATATGTAAGGTGCGTAATCAAACATTTGTAAAATATATCTTAAATTTAAGCCAATAAAAACAATAAGATTTTAACAGGAACTTGACTTATTTACTCAAGAATTACGTCTTTAGAGTGAAGATTTATGCATAATTTTAGATCTTTGCAAAACAGGATTTTATTGGGTTTTTAATAAATAACTAGGAAAATAAGCTGAAAGAAGTCGAGTGCTTAGCTTCGCCGCAGCTTGTCTAGTATAAATTCTCTTGATTGATTCTTGTGATTCTTATGATGAAGAATTTCATCTACAGAGTGTTCAGTAGCATGGTGAGCGTTTAAATACAAACAAGTTATAAATAACCTCATACATCCAAAGTACTCTCAAAAAAAAGAAATATCTACATCTAAATTTAATTATTTTTATTGACTTTTTATTGCATATTTATCTCATCACAATAGCCAAAATTCTGAATCATATTTTTAAAAAATAAACAAGATTATAAAGAAATCTTTAATATATTATAATGCACCATCTTGTGGATCTTAGTGGTATCAGCAACATTATCGAGAAACAGATGGATCAAATATCATTAATCACAATCTTGTCAATAGCAATAGTCTACTTCCTACTTAGGCCATATTATCTTAAAGATATTGTGAATTATGAGTACAAAACTATAGCAGATATTCTTGCTTTTCTATTTCTATCATGGGTTGTAAGCACAGTACTAGGATTAATTCTTGCTATGAACTTAGTTCCTATATAATGAAAATACAAAAGCAGAAAAAGTGCTCACAATGTTCAAAGGAATTTCATAAACTTTTCCGATGCAGATACGAGAATACAAACTGGATTTTTTTATGTCAGGATTGCCTATCCAAAGTTAAGCAGAAGTACCACAAATCATATCAATATGGAGGAACCTGGAAATCAACTAATTGATCTCAATTATTGAATTACATAGGTCTTTATATTCTCTCTCTACTTTTAGATCTGAATACCTTTGACCTTTTTCTTGGGCTTCATATGACCAAGACTCCATAATACTTGTTATTGATAATATATAGCTGGATGTCGATACTTCTGGATGTTGAGCCATAAATATTTCTTTTAAATTATTAAAGTACTTATTGTGGTAATTGTATTTCTTTTCTGCTGAGTACTGACTATTGAGTTTTTCTTTGAAATGATAGGCCGAACAAGTTAATAGATTAGTTTTGTCATAACTCTTATCTGCAAGAGATGTATGTGAAATCGCAATAAACGATAATATTAAGATTTGAGATAATAAGTTCTTTGTCATGAATTGAGTATATGTTGATGAACTGTAATTACAAATATATTTTTATTAATGAGACTAGTTTTCAAATAATATTATGCCGGATAACCCGGCATAATATATTTATGCTTTTAGAATTTGTAATCAAGCGATACGTCAAATCCAAAGCTTGATGCTGGAAGTGGGACATGTGCTTTTACAAATGAGGCATGGTTTCTCCTAGTCCTATCTAATAAATTATTACCAAATAGATTCACATTTAGATCATAATTACTACTTATGGCAATCTTATTTGAATATTTCATTGCAAGATCAACATAGGAATTTGTTTCTGTCTCAATAGATGAAAAATCTTTTTGACTCTCTGAGAAAATTAAGCTTATTACATATGTCTCATTCTTTTGACCCATTATAGTTAAATCTAAAACATTTTTAGCACTAGGTATTCTTGGCACATACGTATCGTTATCGAATGTTGCTGATATATCATCCCTACTTAGAGTAAGATATAGATCAGTATCTCCGAGAGTAAATGGTTTCATGTATGAAATTTCATAACCTTGGAATATAGCATCTTTTTGAGACCAATTAGCATCTTGATGTTCACCATCATAAGAAGTAGTACCCAGGTCTCTTAGGTAAATGAAGTCTTTAACATCATTGCGATATAGAGAAAGATCTATAATGGAGTCTCCGCTTGTAAACTGAAGTCCGAGATCAATATTTTTTGAAACTTCTCTTTCAAGTGAACTATCACCCTTCTCATATCTATTTGTGGGTCCATGTTTCCCATCTGCAAATAATTCAGCCATATTAGGGCTTCTTGATACATGAGATAGACCAAGATTATATGACAGATTATCTGTAATTTGCTGACTGGTGTTTGTAGATATGCTAAACGCAGAGTCTTCATAATTTTTTGTGGAAGTCAGTCTCTCATTAAAATCATATCTAAGTGCATAATTAAAATCTAAACCATACTTTTGTGCCTGAGAATAATATGCGATTGATCTATCAAAGCTCTCTGACTTAGGAACGTATGCATTACTTGAAAATGGAGATTTGGCATGCTCATAACTTAGCAATAGTCTTTTTTCAATGTCATTAGAATCAAGATTAAACTTAAAATTGTATGCAGTAGAATTATTATTCAACACTTTGAAAGTTCCGTCTTCTTCATGCTCTTTGATGTGTGCATTGGTATTGCTGATAGAAAAGTCAAGAGAATTAGCAAATGCAAGATTGTCTAGTCTTCCGATAAAATTATATGTATCGGACTTGTGTGCTGAATAAATCCTATGCTCGCCTTCTTCTTCCTCCTCTTCTTCTTCCTCAGCGTGATAGGCTATACCATAAGTACCTTTATTATTCACAAAAGAGAAACTAAAATAACCCCAATTCTTGATCAATGATAATCCAATAGTTGAACTTTTATCTGCATAGTCAGAATTATTCAAGGTATGGACTTCACTACCCTCTTCATAAAGTGACCCCTCTGATAGATCATACTTAAAATAATCTCTCTTATCGTGTGAGAAATAAAATGCAATATCACTGATATTTTTCTTTAGAAGAAAATTATTTGAGTAACCCTCGCTGACAGTGTCGTATGATCTACCAAAACTTATTTTTTCATCAGTATATAACTCGTCTGTAGATGACCCTGTTATCACGTTGACTATACCACCAGTGGTTCCACTGTGATTGAATAATGACGATGGGCCTTTGATGACCTCTATGTGCGATGCATGATTTAGATTTAACATAACAGGATGATCCGCACTGAAAAAACTCAAATCACTAACATAGTTATTGTTTGAGAGTACTCTCACTCGGCTTCCTCCTAAACCTCTTATGACTGGTTGACCGACAGAAGTACCGTAATCAGAGTTAGAAACACCTGGGATGCGCCTTAAGTTGGTACCGATTGATTTAGACGGATCTAGATCTTTCCCTTCTATTAGTGAGATAGGGTATTTATTTTCTGTAATTGAATTAGACAGAATTGATGACTTAACTTCAATAGATGTAATATCCTCAGCATTTACAGATGGTGTTATAAACAATGCCAACATTAATGGCATTAACCTAAAAAATTTCATTTTTTACTCCTAAATTAATTAAAAAAATTTAATTAATCAGAAGTGGTGGAGCTCGTGTAGAGAAATATTTTTGAAAGCATTGCTCATGGAGACTCTCTTTTTTTGTAGAGAGAGTTTCCTCAAGACAATGATGTTCTTTAATGAAATAAACTGAGTGTACTTTACCGCATTGGTAACAAACCGAACTGTGTATATGATCATTATCATGACAATGCTCAGTATGGGTATGTTCGTTTACATGATCATGACTATCACACATTAATTTATGATATAATAAAGTTGTGTCAAAAAGAACTAAATCATTAATTTTAATTATATTTAGTTTGACCGCGTTCTATGTGTATCAATATGTCATTGGGATTCTTATTTTATTACTTGCTATACATACCATCATGAATGATTGACCAAGCTTGATCATTTGATGTTAATGAGAATTAGGATTGCTAAACCCACAAAAGAGACTCCAATAAGAAAAAGCTTCAAAACCTCTAGTAAAATTACTTTCTTTGATTTGTCTTTTTCAGCCATAAATTTGAGGTGATTCTCACTAGCCGTAAATTAAAAACCAAATTATTATCAAGACTAATGGAAAAACAACACTGCCAAATGGATTTGCTTTTAGCATCTCTAGTGACATTCTTGGATTTGTAAACCAGGCATTTAGAAACTTATATAAATCGGTGGACACAAGTAAGACGATTGCAGCAATTAAAAAATAAAAAAGAATATCATACAACATACATTGGAAATTATAGGATGCTATTTATAATGTTACAAATCAAATGTTCCTATTTTAGAACTTATACTTTGTATTTATCTGTAGCTCGTTATTATCTTTACCTGATGAGTTTAATTTACTTTCAAAGTGGACCTTCAAATCTAGAGAACTAAAATATTTAGCCTTAAATCCAATTTTATAATAATCATAGTCTGATCCAGATCCAATAGATTGCCCTTCGGTTATGTCCTCTCCAAAACCTACCTCACCAAAAAGTTGATAGCTATCGAACGTGATATTTCTGCCAATAACTATTCTTTGTTTTGTCTGTTCATACGCACCATCTTCAAATTTCAGCTCATGCTCTGAGGCAACATAGTTATAATCTGAGGCATAAATATCACATACAAAAACAGCTAAACCAATTAATAATAATTTTTTCATATATTCCCCCGTATTAATTTGGAAACATTAACATATTTCACTAATTCGTTTTATAGTAATTGACAATAAATCAATAAAAGCTAATATACCCCATATGGGTATATACAAATTCATTGGATTGCTTGTTACGCTTATGTCTGCGTCAATAGTAGAGGCTCGTCCAATATCATGGACTGGAGGTTCAACGATAATGTATAAATCCAACTCAATGATGTCATCGTACTATTATCATTATTCGCCGAGTTTTAAATATTCAGTAGGCGCTGAATATATAAATGATAGATATTATAATGATCAATACATTAGTATTCGATCTACCTATCTGTTAGACAGGAAAAATACTAAAGCATCTCAAAGAAATCTATATCTAACTGCATCAATATCTACAAAAAGTAATGATGATTTGTACTATGGCGTCCATGGTGATTGGGAGACACGGAGGTACTTTGCTTCTTTCTCAATCCTTGATAAACGAGCTAGTCAAAAGGATTATACTGAAAATGAATTCCAGATAGGTATAGCACCATACCTTGGAGAATATAATCAACTTCATACATGGATTATGCTCAAATCAAAAGAAGATACTAGAGATGATAAATGGAAAACTTATCCTTTTATCAAACTATTTAAAGGAGACTTTTTATTAGAAGTTGGAAGTAAAGAGTCGCATTGGGATTTACATTTCATGAAAAGATTTTAAATTTATAGGGAGAAAATATGTATAAAATAATAATATTAACAACATTATTCGTTTCTAATAACTTATATGCGATGGATAATATGCATGATCATAATTCAAAACAACATGATCATAATTCACATGTTGCTGTAGATGGTTCAAAAACAGAATTAGACGACGCAATGTATAATAAATTCGTCTCTGACCTCGGTAGTTCTCAAGTAGTTATCGTTGATGTTAATGGAATGGTATGTGACTTTTGTGCCAGAGGAATTGAGAAAACATTTTACGACGATGCTTTAGTTAAAAGAGTACTAGTAAGCCTTGAGACTGGAAAAGTGCTTATTGCCTATGATAATGCTAAAAAAGTAGACTTTGGAGAAATTAAGAATATATTTTTATCTAATGGACAGTCAGCTACTGGTATGACATTGAAGAAAATTACATGACCAATAAACAAGAATCATCAAAGCTAGGTTTGTTGACGCTTTTAGCTTCAACGTCAACATTAATATGTTGTGCTTTACCTGCATTGTTTGTAGCTCTCGGTGCAGGCGCTACTTTTGCATCAATGGTTAATGCTTTTCCGCAACTTGTTATAATTTCACACTATAAAATATATATATCAGTTATAACGTTAATAATTCTTGTTATTGCTGGTCTTTTAATTGAAAAATCTAAAAATGATCCATGTCCAGTAGATCCAAATTTAAGAGACATTTGCTTGAGAACCAGAAAAAGGACTTCTAATATCTATTACGTATCTGTTGGTATATTCATATTCGCTAGCTTCTTCACTTACGTTCTGCCGGAGTATCTATAACTATGAAAGATCATCCATCGCATCAATCTCAGCTGTCTGCTCTTAAAAGAGTCGAAGGCCAAATTAGAGGTGTAATCAAAATGATTGATGAGGGTAAATATTGTATAGATGTCTTAAATCAGATCAAAGCTGCTAAAGCTGCTTTAGTGAGAATTGAGTCTAATGTTCTAAAAAAACATGTTGAGTCTTGTGTAGTAGAGTCATTTAAAAATAAGAAAGCTCTTGATAATAAAGTCGAAGAGCTATTAAAGTTGATCAATAAATGAATGACTGTAAAGATAAAAATGTCGAAGCTATCGATATAAAGAAAAAAGAGAAAGAAAAAGCTGAAAAAATAGTCAGGGACTATCTCAAGCCATCTTGTGATGAGGAAATTTCTGAGGAAGAGTATCCTGTTGTAAAAGATTAGTATAATGTCTGATTTAGGAAAATTATTTAAAGGCTTAATAATAGCAGTTATTGTTTTGACAATATTTGCTTATCTTGGAGTGTATATTATTTCACTTGTTATTTAATGATTTAACTTTGATGGAAATGAAATATGAGTAAATGGGAATATAAAACTTTCACATCAACAGGAGGACTTAGGATCGCAGTTGAAGAAAGTTCGAGTCTTGGTGAAGACGGTTGGGAGTTAGTAACAATAAATTACTGTAATGATTATCGTGAGTGGGTATTTACTTACAAAAGACCTCAAGAATAATATTGAGACAAGTAGATGGAAGTCATTGCTTTCCTGATTGGAGTTATCATCCTAGTCGTATACATGGGGATATGGTATGTGATTGGTTGTGAGCTTAATGCCAGATATGGTGAGAAGATTGCGGTCTTTTTTTCCGCGTTGGGAATTATTGTTTTCTTCCCATTACCTATGAGTATTTTTACCCAAGTCGCTAGTATTCTAGGTGTCTGAGTATAATAGCAGATAGTTCATTTGAAAGACCTATTCTTCATTCATAACCTTGGGTGAATCTTTCTTAACTTATATGAATATTTAAGGTTAAGATAAAGACTATGAAATATATACTTTATGAGAGAGTAATAATATGAATTTAATAAAAGTTATAGAAAAAGGATTGCTTGGTGTGATTGCCTTACTAACGATTGTTGCAACCATCCAAGAGATAATGTCAATATACACAATTGGTAGAGTAAACTTGCCAGATTTGTTATTACTGTTTATATACACAGAGGTCTTAGGCATGATTGGTGTATTCTATGTAAGTAACAAAATACCTATAACATTACCCTTGTTCATTGCCATGACGGCACTATCAAGATTGATAATATTACAGGGTAAAGATATGGAACCAAGTACATTAATTTACGAAGCGGGTGCGATATTACTAATTGCAATTGCTTGTCTGATCATTAGATATAGACCACCAAATCAGAGTAAAGAATTATGACTGTAACAATAAGTAAATTTTATGAGCATTGATTATTTTAAAAAGATTGCATTTGTTATATGCCTTGCTCAATTAATAATATCTACATGTTATTGGTTCATACAGTGGTATCTCTAAATTTAGATTCATGGTCATGGGTGGACTTGAACCACCGACCGCAGCGTTATGAGTGCTGTGCTCTAACCAACTGAGC